>JAEIGA010010422.1_pt1 | contig 14088 bp, 10 predicted proteins | sample 9270691 | NCBI WGS metagenome assembly JAEIGA01 (sample SAMN17057246, study PRJNA624740) | gut metagenome | biome: biome; isolation source: fecal sample | host: Bos grunniens | place: China: Xizang | collected 2019 | reverse complement strand
TCGGCTTTTATCTTATGGTAATGTTACCTTATTTATTCAATTTCCAAGTAAAACCATCCTTAGTGTCTTTCACTTCAAAACCAAGAGCTGCAAGATGGTCACGAATCTTATCACTGGTTGCCCAATCTTTATTTGCTTTAGCAATCATACGTTGTTCAAGAAGCATGTCTACCACTTTACCAAAGGCCTCCTCACGTCCGCTTCCTCCACCGGTTTCTTCTTTCAAACCCAAAATGTCAAATGCAAATAAATGGAATACCTCCGTCAATGCAGAAAGTGTATCAATACTGATACTAGCCTTCTTATCTACAATCGTATTGATGACACGACAAGCGTCAAACAAATGACTGATGACAATGGGCGAATTCATATCATCATTCATCGCTTCATAGCATTTCGCCCGGAGTTCATCCACATAATCCATTCCTACTGTACCATTCACTTCCGGGGTAATACGCTTCAGATTCGCCACACCTTCCATCAAACGTGACAGTCCTTTTTCGCTCGCCTGCAATGCCTCGTTACTGAAGTCCACTGTACTACGATAATGAGCCTGAAGGATAAAGAAACGAATGGTCATCGGACTATATGCCTGAGTCAATGCTACATGCTCACCATTAAAGAACTGAGCCAACGTGATGAAGTTGTTCAAACTCTTTCCCATCTTCTGACCATTGATGGTAATCATATTGTTATGCATCCAATAATTCACCATATCACTGCCCTGACTGGCTACTGCTTGCGCAATCTCACACTCGTGGTGAGGAAATACCAAATCCATACCACCGCCATGAATATCAAAATGTGCACCTAAATACTTGCGCCCCATCGCTGTACATTCACAATGCCAACCGGGAAAACCATTGCTCCACGGACTAGGCCAACGCATGATATGCTGAGGTTGCGCACACTTCCACAAAGCAAAATCCACTTGATTACGCTTTTCACCTACGCCATCCAATGCACGTGAATTATTGATGACATCCTCCAAGTTACGACCGGAAAGTTTTCCATAATGATGTACCTTATTGTATTTCTCCACATCAAAATAAACACTTCCCTCGCTCTCATAAGCAAAACCATTGTTCATGATTTCTTTTACCAATTCTATCTGCTCTATGATGTGCCCCGTGGCATGAGGTTCAATGCTGGGTGGCAACACATTCAAAGCCTCCATGGCAGAATGAAAACGATTCGTAAAGTATTGGGCGACCTCCATCGGCTCCAACTCTTCCAACCGTGCTTTCTTAGCAATCTTGTCCTCACCTTCGTCTGCATCGTGCTCTAAATGACCTACGTCTGTGATGTTTCGCACATATCGCACCTTATAACCTATGTGTTGCAGATAGCGAAACAAAAGGTCAAACGTAATTGCCGGACGTGCATGACCAAGATGCGCATCGCCATACACCGTAGGACCGCAGACATACATACCTACACGTCCCGGCGTGATAGACTTGAATACTTCCTTTCTACGCGTAAGCGTATTATAAATAAACAAATTCTGTTCCATATTCTATATATTCTAACTTTTTACTGTTGGATCATCCCCGTATTTACGAATCAACTCCAAGAGTCGTTCCACCGCTTCTTCAGCCGGAATATTCTTTTCAATACACTCTTTCTTTTTATATAAACTGACTTTCCCACGAGCAGCACCTACATATCCGTAATCTGCATCAGCCATTTCACCGGGTCCATTGACAATACACCCCATGATAGCTATCTTCAATCCTTTCAAATGTGCTGTAGCTTGTTTTACCCTTGCGATAGTCGTTTGCAAATCATACAAAGTACGACCACATCCGGGGCAGGAAATATATTCTGTTTTGGTAGTACGCAGACGAGCGGCCTGTAAAATACCGAATGCTGTTGTATCCATATCATGATGATGCAACGAACCATTGTTGTACAAATAAATACCATCACATAGTCCATCAAATAGTAATGCTCCCATATCAGCAGCACTCTCTATTTGGAAATCTTCTTTCTCCTCTTGCGAATGAGCATATTGCTGAAAAACGACAACCGGATTTTGTAATCCCTCACGCATCAGTTCATGAATCAGGGCACGATGTTCTCCCAAACGATTTTGATGCGCACTTTGCGAAACGACGACCACTTCGGGATGAAATTTCAAACAAGCAAGTACCTCATCAGTCAATGCGGCATAAGTCAAGAATAAAAATTTCAAATCCGAACGGCATTGTCCCATCAAAGGAAGCATATCTGCCGGAAAAGCAGGGAAGGTATTCTCTTCACCATTCCATTCACTGACATCCACGATATAAGCAGTCTCTTCGCGCTGTTCCAATGCCGGAAGTGATTTCCCACAATAGATATAATCCGGACAAAAATCCGGATGACTATTAAACGAATCTAATTGACCGGAAGTGGATAGATCCATACGGTCTGCTATCACTACCGGTTGCTGATCACCACCAATATTGCGTACCGCAATCGTTTTTCTTCTGACTGGACGGACATAATCAAAACCATCAGCTACAGCTGCCGGTATCATCATAGCACCTTCACGGTTACTGATATAATCTACCAATTTTCTTGCTACGGGAATTTCTGCTTCAGGGGCCTCACTCAGCGATACCCTAATTGTGTCTCCCAAACCATCCGATAATAATGCCCCTATACCTACTGCGCTTTTGATTCTGCCATCTTCACCGTCACCAGCCTCAGTCACCCCTAAATGCAAAGGAAAATCCATTCCCTCCTTCTCCATTTCAGCAACCAAAAGACGCACACTACGAACCATCACTACCGTATTGCTTGCCTTGATAGAAATGACCACATCATTGAAGTTCTCGCGCACACAAATCCGAAGAAACTCCATGCAACTCTCCACTATTCCTTCTGGAGTATCACCATAACGACTCATTATCCGGTCGCTCAACGAGCCATGATTCACACCAATCCTGATGGCTGTATGATGTTCTTTACAAATGTTCAGGAACGGAACAAAACGCTCTTCTATCTTTTTCAATTCAGCAGCATACTCCTCGTCTGTATACTCTATGAATTTGAAAGTACGGGCAGAGTCCACATAATTGCCAGGATTTATACGTACTTTCTCCACATATTGCGCTGCTACATCAGCCACCTTTGGGTTGAAGTGCACATCAGCTACCAAGGGAACGTCGCATCCGCTTTCACGCACACCCATATTGATCTGTAGCATATTCTCCGCCTCACGGACACCTTGCGTAGTCAGGCGAACGTACTCACCACCGACTCCAGCAATGCGTAATATTTGCGCTACACTGGCTTCCGTATCCATAGTAGACGTATTCGTCATACTTTGTACACGTATAGGATTTTCACCGCCTAAAGGAGTTGCTCCAATATATACTTCTTTGGTCTTCCTACGACTATATCCAAACAAATTCATTCAATTGTGATTAATTACATTTGAATTTATATTTTACTTCTGCCAGTTCAGCATTGGCTTTTACGATTTTCTGTTTCAGATTTTCCTTGTAAATAGCCATGCGTTCAGCCAAGTCAACATCAGATAGTGACAACATCTGTGCGGCCAATATTGCAGCATTCTGCGCTCCATTCACACCAACTGTCGCTACAGGAATACCCGGAGGCATCTGTATGATAGAAAGCATAGCATCCAGTCCATCCAACATACCCTTAATGGGAACACCAATAACAGGCAAGGTCGTCCCGGCAGCTATGACACCCGGCAATGCCGCAGCCATTCCTGCACCCGCGATAATCACTTTTACCCCCCTACCTGCTGCTTCACGGGCAAAAGTTTCCACCTCCACCGGTGTGCGATGCGCAGACAAAGCATTCATCTCAAACGGGATTTCCATCTCTTCTAAAAACTTTGCAGCCTTTTCCATTACCGGAAGGTCAGAAGTACTGCCCATAATAATACTAACAATCGGTTTCATATTCTTCTATAATTTTTATCAAGTCAATATAATTCCCATAAAACCACATACCACTCCTAAAATCGTACCTACCACAACCTGTGATAAATTGTGCTGACGCAACAACATGCGTGCCGTACCCACAGCACCTGCCAATAAAATCAACAAACACAAATACCATATAGGATTGAATACGAATAGAATTGAGTAGGCAATCAAAGCACCAATTACTCCACCGGCTCCAGCCGAATGGATACTGATTTTCCACCACACATTGATAATCGCACATAAGGTTTGTATCAACAGTGCTGATACCAATATGCCACACATGTAATGCGGCAAATGTACCCTATTCATTATATGCAGACACGCCATGTACGACGTAATGAACAGAATATAAGGAATGGCACGATACTCGCGCAAACGGAATTGATAAGGAGCCCATCCATTCAATTTTCGATAAATAAAAACACATAGACGAGGAAACAGAATGGTAAAAGCATACACCATTCCCAACACTGTCGCCTTGTAAATCCAGGGGAGTATACTCAAATAAGTAACTGTGAACAAAGCGATAAACCCTACTATAGGCATATAATAGGGACGAAAGAGAATGGACAAATACTTCGCCATCGTTATCATCTTTCCATGCTTTTTCATTTTCTTAAACGCGCTACAGGTATTCCCAACTGCTCTCTATATTTTGCAACAGTTCTTCGAGCAATCGGATATCCCCTTTCATTCAACAATGCCGTCAGTTCTTCATCACTCAACGGTTTCTTCTTATTCTCCTCTTCTATAATCTCTTTTAGGATAGTTTGTATTTTCCTTGTCGCAATCTCACGACCATCATCTGTAACATACCCATCGGTAAAGAACCACTTCAACGAATATATACCATAATTGGTTTCCACGTATTTGCTGTTTGCAGCACGCGAAACTGTTGAAATATCTAACCCAGTACGCTCCGCTATATCTTTCAGAATCATGGGACGTAATAAGGTTTCATCACCCTCTATAAAAAAGGGGCGTTGGAAATCAACGATGGTTTCCATAACAGACATCAACGTTTGTCGACGTTGCTTCACTGCCTCAATAAAGCCATTTGCCTTCTCTATTTTCTGACGTGTATATTGTAAAGCCTCACGTTCGGAACGACTCAATGCACCACGATGATTAGATGTCACATCTTTCAATATCTCCATAAACGAAGGACTTACACGTAACTCCGGAACATTCCCGTTGTTTAAGGTAATGGTGATTTCACCCATATCATCCGTCTCTACGATGAAATCCGGAATAATCTGTTGGAAGTTATGCCCAACCACCTCTCCCATGGCACTTCCGGGACGGGGATTCAAACGGGCCAACTCCTTCTGCAAGCGTTCAGCCTCAGCCTCATTTATTCGCAGTTTCTGAGAGATTTTGTCCCATCGTTTACGCATGAAATCTTCAAACATCGTTTGTACGACACGGTAAGCCTTCTGCTTGATGGGAGTTTCAAAATGTTCATCCCTTTTCAACTGTAACAACAAACATTCTTGCAAGTCACGCGCTCCGATTCCAGGTGGATCAAACGATTGCAATTTCGCTAATACCTTTTCAAGTTCCTGAACATTCGTTTGTACATCATTATAGATTTCCAATTCATCTGCAATCACCGAAAGTTTTTTTCTTAACAGACCATCGTTATCCAAGGAACCTATCAAATAGGTCATCAACTCCTGTTCATGCAGTGTCAAATCACATTCCGACATTTGCTCCTTCATTTGTTCATAGAACGAGATGGAATCACCATATTCCATTGTTTCAGGACGAGAATCCTTGGCATAAGACTGCTTAAACAGATAATCGGGAATATCGTCGGGTGAAGTATAATCATCCATGGCACACCTCACCTCTGAAGAATAGGAATCATCCATGCTGGATTCTAAATCATCCTTACGTTCAGATGTATCATCAAAGTCATCTCCCGGAAGAGAAGTCTCCACATCGTCCAACCCTTTCAAGCGCTCCTCCAAAGCACCGTTCTCCATGAGTTCGTTCTGTACCCGTTGCTCCAGTTCTGACACTGGCATTTCCAACAAACGCACCTGCAACACCTGTTGAGGTGAAAGCGTTTGAACCTGCTGTATATTTTGTGTCTGAACTAACTTCTGGGACATAGATTTTCAAACTGTCGAAATTACATGCAAAGGTAAGATTTTATTCCTTTATAAGGATATAATCCAACTGTTTCTTTTCCAAATTGGCTTTAGCCACTTTTACTTTAACCACATCACCCAATGCGTAGCGATGATGCCATTTTCTACCCCATAAACAATAGTTGCGTTCATCGAATTCATAATAGTCGTCATCCAAATCCCGCAAAGGCACCATTCCCTCACACTTATTCTCATTGATTTCCACATACAAACCAAATTCCGTCACACCGCTGATGGTTCCTTCAAACACTTGCCCCAATTTGTCGCTCATGAACTCCACCTGCTTATATTTAATACTAGCACGTTCTGCACCTGCCGCTAATTGCTCCATCGCACTGCTATGCTCGCAAAGTTCTTCATATTTTTCCTGATTTGCACTCCTCCCACCTTCAGCATAACGTGTCAATAAGCGATGCACCATCACATCCGGATAGCGACGGATAGGAGATGTAAAATGAGTATAATAGTCAAAAGCCAATCCGTAATGTCCAATATTATGGGTACTATACTTCGCTTTCATCATGGCACGTAATGAAACGGTTTCAATCAAGTTTTGCTCTTTCTTTCCTTGAATATCAGTCAACAATTTGTTCAAGCCCTTGCTGACATCCTCTTTTGAGCCTGTGGCCTTTAGCTTGTATCCGAATTTCATTATGAAATTACTCAGATTCATCAGTTTGTCAGGATCCGGTAAATCGTGTATTCTATACGGTAATGTTTTAGGTTTCTTGCCTTTTTCTTTTTTGCCTATGCTTTCAGCGACTGTACGATTGGCCAACAACATGAATTCCTCCACCAATTTGTTTGCATCCTTTGCCACTTTAAAATAAACACCCAAAGGTTTACCTTCACGATCAATATCAAAACGGACCTCCGAACGGTCAAAATTGATGGCACCTCTCTCAAAGCGAGCCTTTCTCAAGGCTTTTGCCAATCTGTTGAGTGTTATCAACTCCTCTTTGAATCGTTCCACCGGAAGCACATCTTCACTTTCAGTGTTCAATGACGCTGAATGATCACCAGGTTTACTATAATCTTCCGGAGAAGCCTCATTGCACCTCTCAAACAAATCCTGTACCTCCTCATAAGTGAAACGACGGTCACTTTTTATTACCGTATGTGCCAAATGCCAGTTTTTAATCTTTGCTTGATTGTCAAGTTCAAAGATTACGCTATACGCCAGTTTTTCTTCATTGGGTCGCAAAGAACAGATGAAATTACACAATCGCTCCGGCAACATCGGTATGGTTCTGTCCACCAAATAAATACTGGTGGCCCGTTTTACTGCTTCTTTATCAATAACACTTCCTTCTTTTACATAGTGAGAAACATCGGCGATGTGTACGCCTACTTCCCACAATCCGTTTGGCAATTTCCTGATGGATAAAGCATCGTCAAAATCCTTAGCATCACGCGGATCGATAGTAAAAGTAGTCACCTCGCGCATATCTTCTCGACGTGCAATTTCCTCTTCCGTAATTCCGGGGTCTATTTTATTGGCTTCTTCCTCTACATTTTTGGGATAAACATAGGGCAATCCGTATTCCGCCAAGATAGCATGCATCTCTGCTGTATTCTCACCGGTCTTACCCAATATATCAATAACCTTACCTATCGGGTTCTTCGCATTTTCCGGCCACTCCGTCACTTTTACGACAACCTTATCACCCGTCTTGCCACCTTTTAATGCTCCTTTGGGAATGAATATATCATTGGCTAATGTCCTGTCCTCGGTCAATAAGAATGCAAAATCCTTTCGCACCTCCAATTTGCCAACAAACGTTTTTTCACCTCGCTGCAAAATCTCCACCACTTGTGCCTCGCGCACATGATGCTTCCGCCGGGCAAGCATTGTCACTCTTACCTTATCTCCCGTCATAGCATGCAACGAATTGCGTTCGGCAACCAACACCGGTTCACCTCCATCGGTCGGTGTGACAGTATTCTTACCATTGGACTTACGGTTGAAGATAGCTTCAAAAACTTGTCCTTTTGTATTCAGACAAAAAGACCATTTATCAGTTTCTTTTATATAGTCATCCATCATCAAATCCTCGATAATGTCTATACAGAGCATCCTCGCCGCATGAGTATCCAACTGCAACTCTCTGAACAAACTTTTAATATCATAAACTTCAGACGGATTGTTTTGGAAAAGTTCGATAATCCACCTTGTCAAATCTTTTTTCTTGACACGCAAGCTTGCTTTTTTCTTACCCCTCGCCATAATCAATATCTTTTAAGACTTTCTTATTTTTCAAACCTTATGCAAGGTAGTTATATTTATTTATTTGTCCTTTCTTTTCCGCATATTTTTTTGAAAATTCAATTCTTTTGAGATTTGACAACGAAAATAAACTATCTTTGCACTACTTAACAGCATTACGCATGAATCAAGACGAAAGAACAAGATCCATATACAAAGTGACCTGGACAGGAAGTGCCGTAAATTTTGTATTGGTATTTTTGAAATTTTTGGCAGGATGGATGGGACAAAGTGCCGCAATGATTGCAGATGCTATCCATTCGTTATCCGATTTCGTTACTGATATCGTAGTGTTGATCTTTGTTCATATTTCCAACAAGCCGCAAGACAAGGATCATGGTTATGGACACGGGAAATATGAAACACTTGCTACTGCCATTATCGGTATCCTCCTACTATTTGTAGGGTTGGGCATTTGTTGGAATGGATTGTTAGCCATTCGGACTGTATGGAGAGGGGGGGCATTGCCCGCACCGAGCAGCATCGCCTTTTGGGCTGCTGTTATTTCAATCCTTTCCAAAGAAATCATCTATCAATATACAATTTATATTGGGAAGAAAACGGAATCAAAGGCCGTTATTGCCAATGCTTGGCACCACCGTAGTGACGCATTCTCGTCCATCGGTACGGCATTAGGAATCGGAGGTGCCATTTGGTTGGGCGAACAATGGAGAATACTTGACCCGTTAGCTGCCATTATTGTCAGTCTTTTCATCATCAAGGTGGCCATTGAATTGTTGAGACCCTGCATTGACGAACTGACAGAGAAGTCCCTGCCCGACGAAATAGAGCAACATATCTGCAATATTGCCGAAGAAACGCCGGGTGTATCCGCTGTTCACAACATGCGAACACGCCGTATCGGTAATCGTTTTGCCATTGAGATGCATATCCGTATGGATGGTCACACATCCCTTTTTGAGGCACACAAGAAAGCCTCATTGATTGAATCTCAATTAAGAGCTGCATACGGAAGAGACACACATGTAGGTATTCATGTAGAGCCCATGAAACAGCCTGACGGGACATACGAAGAATAAATAGTTTTCATTATGAAGATATTAGTAACAGGTGCCAGCGGATTTATTGGTAGTTTCATCATTGAGGAAGGACTGAAACGTGGGCATGAGATGTGGGCTGGAATGAGAAAATCCAGTAGTCGTGCCTACCTAAACTCACCAGAAATAAAGTTCGCTGAACTGGATTTTGCACACCCGGAAATTCTCCGTTCGCAATTGGCTGCCGCACAAGCTGAGTTTGGAGGTTGGGATATTATTGTTCATGCAGCAGGGGCAACCAAATGCATTCATCGGGAGGATTTCTTCCGTACCAATACCGATGGAACCCGCCATTTCGTTGACATCCTAAGAGAATTAGGAATGGTACCTCGTCGTTTCATTTTCATTAGTTCACTAAGTGTTTTTGGTGCGATTCGTGAAACGGCTGTCCGTAAACCTACAGCAGATCAACCATGGATATATAAGCCTATCCAGGAAGAGGATCAACCACGCCCCAACACCACTTACGGAGAGAGTAAACTGGCAGCTGAACAATACATACAGTCATTGACTGGTTTCCCTTACGTGATTCTTCGGCCCACCGGTGTTTACGGTCCCAGGGAAAAAGATTACTTCATGATGGCAAAAAGCATCCAACAACATGTTGATTTCAGTGTGGGATTCCGTCCACAGGAAATCACATTTGTTTACGTAAAGGACCTTGTTCAAGCCGTATTTTCAGCGATGGAAAGGGATGTTATAGGAAGAGCCTTCTTCATCAGCGATGGCAACATCTACCACAGTACAGAGTTCAGCGACTTGATACACAAAGAACTGGGATACCCATTCATGTTGCGCATCAAGGCTCCCATTTGGTTACTGCGCGTCATCTGCACCATAAATGGCACATTCAACACATGGCGAGGAAAAACAACGACACTGAATCAAGACAAGTTTCATATCTTGAGCCAAAGAAATTGGCAATGTGACATTGAACCCGCACGCAAAGAATTAGGGTATCAACCGGAATACTCTTTAGAAAGAGGAGTAAAAGAAACTATTGCATGGTATAAAAAAGAAGGATGGTTATGACAAATAAATTTAGATGGTTTGTTGAAAAGGACATCATGTCTACAAAAGGATTATGGGCGATAGAATGGTTATCAATCATTTATGGTGCTATTACAGCTATTTTTGCACTTTTCTTATGGCAAGACTTGGCGCATCCCGGTATGATGTTGCTGCAAAGAGGATTCATTTTACTCGGTACGTTGGCATTGTGGAGGTTGTATCGTTTATGGTCTACCAGAATCATGACTTTCATACGCATCACTGCCCAAATGGCATTACTCAGTTTCTGGTATCCTGAAACGTATGAGTTCAATAGCAGACTACAGAATCTTGACCATATCTTCACCCACTGGGATGAAGTATTGTTCGGATGCCAACCTTCCCTTGAATTCAGTCGCATGTGTCCATGGGGATGGCTCAGCGAAGCACTCAATATGGGCTATTTCTCCTACTATATCATGATTGTGGCTGTAATGGTATTCTTTTTCCTCTGCCACAAGAAAGAATATGAACGTGCATCATTCGTTGTTATGTGTTCATTCTTTATCTACTATCTTATCTATGTATGCCTACCGGTCGTCGGACCGCAGTTTTATTTCCAGGCAGTAGGTGTAGAAACTATTGAAGCCGGTATATATCCGAAAGTAGGTACATATTTCAGCCAACATACTGAGATGCTTCCCGCTCCCGGAGATGCAGACGGTTTTTTCTACCGCATGGTAAGAAGTGCACAGGACACAGGCGAACGCCCTACTGCTGCCTTCCCCTCTTCACACATCGGCATCAGTCTCATCCTGTTGTACCTTGTATTCCCATACAGCAAGAAAATTTTTGTAGCTTTATTACCTTTCGTCATATTGCTTTCACTCGCCACCGTCTACATTCAAGCACACTATTTGGTGGATGCCATTGCCGGTGTCATTTCTTCTGTACTGGTCTTTCTACTCAGCAGTTATTTATTTGATAAAGGACTCTTCAAACAGTCATTAAACGCTGTTTAAATCATCAATAATGGAACGAACTACCCCCCACGAATTCACGCAACAATGAAGTGTGCGGTATGACATCGTCTACCATCGGAACAAAATATTTTAGGAATTTACTCAGGCGATAGGCTTCAGAATACTCCGGAAGGTTTTCGGGTACACGTTCCAATAGTGGAAGTGCCTGATTTCGTATTACCGCCAACTCAAAGAGTAAAGCACTGTTGAACATCGCATCTGCCTCTTCTTGATAAGGGTATATCCATTTATCCTCACCACGTCGCACGCTGGGCCAACGACGTATTGTATCCAACGCAGAACATCCACGATACTTGTAATCTCGGACGATACGTCGCAACAATCTATTGTCCTCTGTCGGAATGAAATTATGCTCGTCGAGCAGGATTGTCGTCATGGCAGATACATAAATGCGATACTTGTAAACATCGTCTACCAATTTGGTCAGTTCGGGATTCAGACCATGAATTCCCTCTAATATCAACACCATATTCTGTTCCAACCGTAACATTTTACCGCTCATCTCTCTTTTCCCTGTCTGGAAGTTGAACCGTGGCAGTTCAATTTCCTTTCCGGCAAGCAAATCCTGCAATTGTGCATTGAAAAAAGGAAGATCCAACGCATAAAGCGACTCAAAATCATATTCCCCCGCATCATCTCGTGGCGTATCCTCCCTATTCACAAAGTAATCATCCAATGAAATGGGATAAGGTCTAATACCATTGGCCATGAGTTGGACCGACAATCGCTTGCTGAAAGTTGTCTTACCGCTTGATGACGGACCTGCAATTACCACCAGTTTCACATTACCTCGCGATTGAATCTCGTCCGCCATCCGAACAATCTTCTTTTCTTGCAATGCTTCAGCCACATGTATCAAATTGGACACATTACCTCCCTGGCATATTTTGTTAAACTCCCCTACCGTACTCAGTCCCACTATATCCTGCCAACGATGGTGCTCACGGAGGATTTCAAACATCTTTTCTTGCGGAACAAAGTCCGCCAGTTCTTCGGGGTTCTTCCGAGAAGGTACACGCAAGAACAGGCCATCCTGATACAGTTCAATTCCAAACACTTTCAACGCACCCGTCGAAGTCAGCAACGACCCATAAAAATAATCCACTACATCATCCAACTGATAATAATAAGTATAGATGTCACCCAAACTTTCCAGCAGATTGACTTTACTGCTCATGCCCTGCGCACGGAACATCTCTATCGCCTCCTCAGTCGGACTTTGTATCCTTCTGAAGGGAATGTTTTGCGCCACAATTTCCTTCATTCGGGTACGCAACTGATCTACATCCTCATTCGTCAGCGGTCTGCCTATTCGCAAATCACAAAAATACCCATTAGAGATAGGCGTATCTATGCGGAGTTGCCCTTCAGGGAACAAATCTTTCACCGCCTTTGCCAATACAAAGAACAGCGATCGAGTGTAGGTACGCATGCCGGAAGGAGATGTCACATCCAAGAATTCAACATCCTTATCATAATAAAAACGATAATGCAATCCCTCCACTTTATTGTTCACCTTTGCACTGACCGGACCATAAGGCATTTTAAGATTTAGTGCGCTATAAGCGTCCCAAAGTGTACTTCCCTTGGCTATCCGAATTGTTTTTTTATTATTTTTGCAACGGATTTTTACTTCTCCTATCATGATGCTATGGGTTTTGGTGAATATTCTCCCGAAAAATAAGCAAAGAAATGGAGAAAACCACGATGAATCATTAAAAAATTAACTGTTTATGGTCGTTTTAGCATTTTTAAAGCTATTAGGGTGTCTTGGTTTATTGATGTACGGAACCAAATTGATGGGCGAAAGTTTACAGCGATTGGCTGGCGACCGCCTCAGACATATTCTGGATTCATTGACCACCAATCGCATCACCTCGTTGCTGACCGGTGCTTTGATTACCGGCATGATTCAGTCGTCCACCTCTGCATCACTCATGACCATTAGTTTCGTACATGCCGGTCTACTTTCATTTCTACAAGCGCTACCCGTACTATTAGGAGCTTCTGTAGGTAACACCCTTATCGCTTGGGTCATGGCTGCAGAATTCAATTTTGAAATCAGTAACTACATCTATCCGCTGATGCTCATCGCCTTCCTGTTGGTATACTACCGTAAGTGGCACTCTTTAGGCGAATCCATATTCGGTATGTGCTTCATTCTACTCAGTCTCGGCTTGCTCTGCAATATGGCTGACGATATGCAGTTGGCAAACCAAAGTCGTCTGATGGAATATCTTGCCGTACACCACGAACACTATGGTTCATACATCATATTACTTCTTATCGGAGCAGCTGTCACCTTTGCTGTCCGATCGTCGGCAGCTATCACTGCTACAGCCATGGTGCTGTGCTCTACCGGTGTATGGTCCATCTATTCCGGTGTGGCATTTATTTTGGGCGAGAATATCGGACGTGCCATCGTCACTTGGCGAGCAGCGGAGTCGGCAGGCGTGATTGCCAAACGTACCGCCTTCGGACAGTTGGTATTCAACCTTTGTGGTGTGCTGTGGATGTTCATCGTTTTCCCCTATGTAGTAAACTGGTTGTGTGACATCATCCACTTCGACCCAACTGTCAAACCTGTTACCGCCGACAATAACTTGGCATACGTACTTGCTGCTTTTC
>JAEIGA010010421.1_pt1 | contig 14090 bp, 11 predicted proteins | sample 9270691 | NCBI WGS metagenome assembly JAEIGA01 (sample SAMN17057246, study PRJNA624740) | gut metagenome | biome: biome; isolation source: fecal sample | host: Bos grunniens | place: China: Xizang | collected 2019 | reverse complement strand
ATTTTTATTACATTTAAATTCACGAAAACCGACCCTTGTTTTATATGTGTCAACCACATTTTCGTTTTCCAAAAGCTCAACCTCTAAGGTGTATAAAACAGGGCTTTCAGGCGACCACAACTTAATATTTTTGATAGTTCTTATGTTGACTTCGTTAGCGGTATAGGTATCTATAATTTCCTCATCTAATGATAGTGTTACACGATATTTATCCAAAGAGGATGAAACCGTAACAGAGTATTCAGCATCCTTATAATCATTTATAAGCGAGTGTGCGAAAAAAACATCATTTATGTAAAAGGCTTTTTTGTAATGAATAGATACATCTCTTATAATACCGCCATAATTTTCCCACCCCTCGCTTGGACCAAAGCTTGCATCTATATCTTCTAATTCAACAAGCAAAGAATTGTTCTTTTCCTTTACTATCTTGGTTATATCAAAGGTGTATTCACTATATGGTATCATTTTACCTATATGTATATCATTTAGATAGACTTCTGCATTATAGGTTATTCCATCGAATTTTAATAGCACCACATCGGAGGTTGTATCTAAATCAAAGCATCTTTGACATTCAGAGTGACCGACACAAAGCTCGGAAAAAGGGACAACCTTAGTCGTCCATTCGCCCTTGCCAATTCTATAATTCCATTTCCCGTTAAGCGTCTTTATCATTTTTCTTCCTCATAACATCGAATCTTATTATTCCAACAACGATAGAGATCAGGTTTAATATCTCACTTGTAATAGCACCGATTGAGCCACTAAAACAGTTATATGTTAGCCACATAGGTGAGCTAATAAGTCCTAATTTTCTTACAGCATTAGCTGAACCAAGTCTTAGACTGATAGTCGCAATAATCATTGCCACAACAGGCAAGATTTCAATTATAAAATTTATAAGGGTTGGCTCTTTGCCGAAAGTGATAAATGCAAGTGGATACGATATGGAAAATGCACAAATAAAGAAAACTAACCAAAAAATACTGTCAGCATTTGTCTTTTCCTTGAAGAAAAACACAACCGAGCGAAGAGCGCCTATTGTATTAAGAATACCACCGACAACAGCACCCAGCATAAAATAATTTACTGCAAAAACTAATGCCGCAAAAAATTGCCATACCAAAACCCTCTTGTGTGTTTTTTGTTGAAACACCAATATGTTACATATCATACCTAATATGCCAAAAGTTTGCGCGGTTATCTCAATTGAATCCATCATATCACCTGTAAAATTTTATTTAAAGATATTATACCATCATACATTTAAATTTACAATATAAATTTGCGTCGGTGGAATTGAAATGTGATAGCTTTTGTGGTATAATTATTGCGTAATTTAGCTTAGAGCTTCAAACATGATATGAGGGAGATTTATATATAATGACAGGAAAAGAATGGTTTAAAAATGCTGGCTTCGGTTTAATGATACACTGGGGACTTTATTCAATTCTTGGCGGAGAATATAAGGGAAAGCGTATGGAAGAAATCGGTGAATGGGTTATGTCCAAATATGAAATCCCAAACAAGGAATATGAATGTTTAGCAGATGCTTTCAATCCAATATACTTCAATGCAGATGAATGGGTGGAGCTTGCAAAAAACGCCGGTATGAAGTACATCGTCATAACTGCAAAGCATCACGATGGATTTGCGCTTTATCATTCTAAGGTTGATTCCTACAATGTAGTTGACGCAACACCATTTGGACGCGATATAATTAGAGAGCTTGCTGATGCATGCCGCCGCAATGATATGAAATTGGGCCTTTATTATTCTCAATGTATAGATTGGCATGAGGAAAACGGTGGGGGTTATGACGAAAATTATTACCATTCAAATTTTGGAATGAGCTGGGATAACGACTGGGATTTTCCAAACAGACATAAAAAGAATTATTTAGAGTGCTACGAAAAGAAAATAAAGCCACAGGTAAAAGAGCTCATTACCGAATATGGTGACCTTTGCTTGATTTGGTTCGATACACCTATTGATATGCCAGAAAAATGCGCCAAGGAGCTTTATGATATGGTTAAGCACTATCAGCCAGAGTGTCTTGTAAGCTCAAGAATCGGCGCAGGAATGGGAGAATACAAATCTATGGGAGATAATGAATTACCAAGCACCTATACAGAGGAGCTTGTAGAATCTCCGATTACTTTGAACACTACCTGGGGATACAAATCCTTTGATAATAATTGGAAATCACCAGGTGAGGTTTTAAGAATCTTAGAAAAATGTCGAGGCTGTGGAGCAAATTTGCTTTTGAATATCGGCCCCGACCATTTAGGCAGATTTCCTGTCCCTGCCATTGATGTGTTAAAAAATCTTGCTAATAATAACTAATAAAAAAGCCTTGAAAACTTAGCGTTTTCAAGGCTTTTTGTCCGAAGTGAAAAGAAACATCGCAACAAGTTGCTCGTAACACTTCGCAGTCTTAGATGTGCAAGCACCTCACGACTTTGCTCGCTAGGCGCACCTGATTTTGCTAACGCAAAAGGCAGGCTCAACCGCCATATACGAAAATAAAAACGGCATATCCGAAAGGGTACACCGTTTTTATGGTCGGAATATTCATACCAGATGTTTTATTTCAACTTGTATATTATGGTTTCTTTTCTTACTTGTTTGATATTTAGTGATTCTGCTAATTTTGCAGAGGATTCACTATTTGCGCAAACATAATACGGAACATCATTTTTAATTGCACATTCTGTTGCAAAATCTTTAATTAGCGTTGAAGCAACACCACAACGTCTATGATTGGGATGTACATATAGCATCACAATATCACAATGCCCAGTTTCTATACTATCATAGACCAAATAACCAACAAGATCATTGCTTCTTTTTGCTATCAGAATGTTTTTTATAAATTTAATTCTCCTTGGAAGAAAAGCCCATTCCTTATCGGGCAAATTCGAAATAAAATCAATATCATCTTGACAGGGGGCAGATACGATGATATCGCTTTTGCCTACTGTTTCTGAAATTTTGATAGCTCCAAAAATCCCCCAATGTTTATTATCCTGATTGTTACAAAGATCTATAGAAAAAATATCATTTAAAAATGACGTGTCAATATCATTTTCTACTGACAGAAGGATAGGAAGATTGCATTTTCCTTTTGCAAATGAAATTGCTTCGAAAATCAGCGAAACACTATCAGTATGTATTTCAATCAAAATCTCATCTTTATGTATGGTAACACGAACAAATGAATGGATCGTTAGATCGTTAGTCGTATTTGAAAATATCGTAATATTATTAGGCATACTTTTTATGTCAACGATATCATAATAAAAATACTCTATATCTTTTCTCATACATGAGATGGCAGTAGCATTATCTATTATCATACTATCCTCCTATTTGTTGCTTATGTTATTCACATTATACTATAATTGTCGTTATTCGTCAACATAAATCAACTATCAGTTTAAGTGATACAAATAATAAAAAAGCAAAGGCACTTATGGAAAATATCTTGCCATAAGTGCCTTTGCGTTACTTTTGCAAAATGAAATATGACTTTCTGTTTTGAAAAAATAAAAAATCGAGTGTCCATAACTCAAATCCGTTATGAACACTCGATATGGTCGGAATGACAGGGTTCGAACCTGCGACATCGTGCTCCCAAAGCACGCGCGCTACCAACTGCGCTACATCCCGATATGTAAATGCAAAATGCAAAGTGCAAAATGCAAAATTGGTTTGAATTGTTAAGAAAGCATTTGGCTCTTTTTTGCGTATGTATTATATCAAAAAAAATCTTGTTTGTCAATAGACCGCACTAAATTACTTTTAATAAAAATTAAGCAGACTTTGATTAGTCTGCTTGATTTTTTATTATTCGATATTTTTCATTTTTTCTCTTACTTTTATTTCCTTTTTTACGCGTTTAAGAAGAATTACGGCAAGGATGGTAGCAAGGAAATTAACGCCAAAGAAATTGAGCCAGATACCATCAAGCCCTAAGCTCCAAAGTGAGCCCAAAACTATAAGAGGGAACAAAAGCGCAACGGAAACCGACATGATCGTGGCAAGAACAGGCTTCTCTATAGCGCTTAAAAAGCTTTGTGTGGTTACGGCTACCCAACGGAAAAGGTACGCAAGGCAAAACAGCCTGATGGCGTGGGTGGAAACCTCAAGAAGCAACACGTCCTCTGCATTTGCAAACATTGACGCAATAGTTTTTGGGAAGAAGAACAAAAGCGACGTTGACAAAAGACCGATGGTTGCAGTGCCAGTGTAAGCGCACTTAACGATCTTTTTAACTCTTGAATAGTCCTCCGCGCCCCAGTTATATCCTATTGCGGGAGCAAGTGAATCGCTGATGCCGTAGAGCAAGGGCCAACAAAAGTCGCTTGCGTACATAAGCACCGCATATACGGCAACCGCAGTAGTGCCGCCACCCTCTCCAAACGCCTTTACACCAAGGGTCATAAGAGAAACGTTCATAACTATTGAGGTAACTCTGCCCGAAATATTATTTAAGAATGTAGGAGAGCCGCAGGCGGCTATTTCCTTAAACATTGCTTTATTGAATTTTGGCTTTGTAAACTTTAACAGAGCCTTCTTTGCAATAAAGGGAGTCATTGCCGCAAAGGCGCTTAAGCCCATTGAAATACAGGTCGCTATTGCAGAGCCCACAACATCCATTTTAAGTCCGAAAAGGAACAGACACAAAAGACCGAGAGTTGCAACGTTACAAAGGATGTTTATAAGCATACTTGTTTTAACGTAGCCGCTAATACGGAGATAGTTATCCATTGCGAAAAATATGGTGGTCAAGGGGCTGCAAAGAGCGTAGGTACGAAGATATCTTACAGAGGTTTCAAGCAAGGCGTCATCCGCACCCATCATACGGGAAAGAGGCTCTGCCGCAAAGAACATAATACATCCCATTACAACGGATGCAACAAATATCATAATTATGGAGCAGGAAAAAACGTTGTTTGCGGTCTTATAATCCTTTCTGCCAAGAGCAATGGAGATTGGTACCGAGGCTCCGACGCCAACAAGGTCGGCAATAGAAAAGTTTATCATAACAAGGGGAAATGCAATATTGACGGCGGCAAAGGCGCTCTCACCAAGTATCTGGCCAATAAATATACCCTCAATTATGGTATATACGGACATTGCAAACATACTTACCATACCCGGCATAGCTATAACGAAAAACAGCTTCCACGGATTCATAGTAGCATACATTAACTCTGTCTTTGTTTTCATATTCTTCCCCCTCTTATCTTAATTCCTACAGTATTATAGCCTAAAAGGAGGGTAATGTCAACATCCACAAGAAAAAAGAGAGGTTTCCCTCTCTTTTTACTGTTTATTAAAGCTTACATATATCGGCATTGGTAATAAGATGGAATCCCGCTGCCTCGAGAGCGGACTCTGCAATTTCGTCATCCTCTACACGAAGAACAACGTATGCGTGCTTCTCTGTTCTTGCCATAAATGCATAGAGATATTCCATATTGATGCCTGCGTTGTCAAGCACACGAAGAGCCTCTGTAAGCTTACCGGGAGCGTCTCCTATCTTAACACCAACAACGTTGGTTACCTTAATAAGATATCCGTTTTCTGTAAGTGTTTTCTTTGCGGTTTCTTCATCATTTACAATAAGACGAAGAATACCGAAATCCTCTGTTTCCGCAATAGAAAGGGCTCTGATATTTACGTTATTTTCTGCAAGGGCATCCGTAATTGAAACAAGCGCCCCCTGTTTATTTTCAACAAAAACTGTAATCTGCTTTATAGCCATAGTTAGTACTCCCTTCACTTATATCAATTTACGCTTATCGATAATGCGAACAGCCTTACCCTCGCTACGAACGATGCTCTTAGGAGCAACAAGGTGAACCTTAGGATTGATGCCGAGCATTATCTTCATTGCTTCTGCAAGGGATTTTTCCATTGCAAGAATCTCGCTTACCTTATCAGTAAACTTCTCAGCCGTCATTTCTACGTTTACGTCAAATGTATCATTGTTATTTACTCTGTCTACCACGATCTGATAGTTAGGCTCATATCCTTCCTTAAGGAGAACTGTCTCTATCTGACTTGGGAATACGTTTACGCCACGTATGATAAGCATATCGTCGGTTCTGCCCATAGGCTTAGCCATCTTGATAAATGTTCTTCCACAAGAGCATTTTTTACGTGAAAGCACGCAAATATCACGTGTGCGGTAACGAAGGAGGGGGAATGCCTCTTTATCAAGGGAGGTAAATACAAGCTCACCCTTTGATCCTTCGGGAAGAACCTCGCCTGTGTCTGGGTCAATAATTTCAGCAAGGAAGTGGTCCTCGTTAATGTGCATACCCGTCTGCTCGCAACACTCGAAGGCAACACCGGGGCCGGATGTCTCTGTAAGGCCGTAGATATCATACGCCTTGATGCCTAATGTATCCTCAATTCCGCGACGCATCTCTTCTGTCCAAGGCTCAGCGCCGAAGATACCAGCCTTAAGGGGGATATCCTCAGGCTTGTAGCCCTGCTCCTTCAAGCTTTCACCGATGTATGCGGCGTAGGAGGGAGTACAGCATATAAGGGTAGATTTAAGATCCATCATAAACTGTATCTGTCTTTCAGTATTGCCGGATGACATAGGGAGTGTAAGACAGCCTACCTTATGAGAGCCACCGTGAAGTCCTGATCCACCTGTAAAAAGTCCGTATCCGTATGCTACCTGACATACGTCCTCTTTAGAACAGCCTGCCGCAACGATAGCTCTCGCACAGCAATCCTCCCAAAGATCAATATCGTGCTGAGTATAGAATGCAACCACACGTCTGCCTGTTGTACCGGATGTGGAGTGAATACGTACGCACTCGCTAAGAGGCTTAGCAAGAAGTCCGTACGGATATGCGTCACGAAGATCTGCCTTTGATAGGAAAGGAAGCTTATAAATGTCCTCAATACCGTTAATATCCTCAGGCTTTACACCTTTTTTATTCATAAGATCGCGGTAATAAGGTACGTTTTCGTAAACGTGCTTTACCTGTTTAACTAATTTCTCTGACTGAAGCTTTTTTATTTCTTCCGCAGGCATGGTTTCGATTTCTTTTTGATAGTAATTCTGTGCCATTTTGATCACCCTTTTTAATATTTGAGCTTTGCTCGATTTTGATTGATGTGGAGTGAAAAGGACAAACAAAAAAGTCCTCTGCATTCCAAAAAGAATACAGAGGACGAGAATTCCCGTGGTACCACCTCTATTTACCGCTCTCTCGCAATTGCGGCCTTTCAGAGTGTCAATCAACACCCTTGTCCTATGACGGGAACACCCGTTGCGTCCTACTTAAGGTAACCTTGTTCAGCGCACTGCTAACAGAATGAATTCAATAAGGTATCCCCTTTTGCCTCGCACCACCCGGCAACTCTCTCATAAAGTCTTCCCAAATCTACTTGTTTCTGCTCATCGCATTTAATGAATGAATTGTATCACTTTTGCACAAATTTGTCAAGTGGTTTTCGAAAAATCATTCATTTTATTCACAAATTGTGCATATTATTCTTAGGTTATTCCTTGTCGTAGCAGGAGAAAAGCTCATCTACTCTTTCCTTATCCCCTTCCTTATTCTTTGTAATAAGGCTTACTAAGGGAACGACTACCAAGGATACTGCCATTGCGCAAACGCCCATTTCGGGAGATTTTGATGCCGCAACGGAAAAGCTTTGAGTAAGTGAAATAACGAGTGTGAATATTCCAACCGTTAAAAGTCCAGATATCATACCTGCATAAGCGCCTATCTTTGTGATACTCTTTGAGAAAAGACCCCAGATGTAAGGACCGATAAAGCATCCTGAAACAACGCCCCAGGAGAATGACATAAGGCTTACGATGATTGGTATATTTCTTGTGGCGAATATGAAGGAGCAAGCAACGAAGGCAAGGCAAAGCACTCTTGTAAGGGTCATCTGCTTGTCCTGATTGATTTCCTTCTTGCTTATAGTGGGGATAAGGTCAACGGCTACTGCAGATGCGGATGTAAGCACTACTGCCTCAAGAGTTGACATTGATGCGGAAAGCAAAAGGATAATAATAACCGCAAAAAGAATAAGTCCAAAGGTTCCGTTACCAAGCACCTCGATAAGAACGGAGGGAATTACGGAGTCAACGCCGCCCTCAGGAAGCTTACCGCCGAGAATAAGTCTTGACGTGCTACCTACGAGGTATGCACCGCAACCGATAATAAGGCAGAATACAGTGGAAATAACCGTGCCGCGCTTAATAGCCGCAGAGTCCTTGACACCGTAGAACTTACCTATCATCTGAGGAAGTCCCCATGTACCGAAGCTTGTAAGCATAATATTGAAGCAAAGGAATTTGAATGCGGAGCCACCAAAAATGCTTGAAAGCTGTTCTCCCGTTACACCACTCTGATCGTCGGGCAAGGGCTTAAAGTTAGCAAGGTTTTCAAAAAGGCCTGAAATTCCGCCTACGTTATCGTGGGAAAGCACCGCAACAACAAGACAGATAACGCCAACAATCATAATAATACCCTGTACAAGGTCTGCGTAGGCTGTGGCAATGTAACCGCCCGCAACAAGATACAATGCGGTAAGACAAGCGATCAAAAGCATCCATACCCAGGTTTCTACACCGGGGAATACAACGTTGAAAAGTGAGCCAAGTCCCTTATACACAGCGGCAGAATAAGGAACGAGAAATACGAATATAACTATTGCCGCAAAGATCTTCATCCCCTTGGAGTCGTATCTTTTTTCAAAATATTCGGGCATTGTTTTGGTGCCCATATGTCTTGTGATCTTTCTTGTTCGGTTGGCAAATAAGAGCCAGGAAAGCAAGCAACCGAGGATCGCATTACCTATACCGATCCATATAGCGCCGATACCGATATTCCAGCCGTGCTGTCCCGCGTATCCTACGAATACCACCGCAGAAAAATATGCGGTGCCGTATGCAAATGCGGTAACCCAGGCGTTTACCTTTCTTCCACCGATAAGAAAGCCATCTAGTGTTTTTGAATTTTTGTAGCTTTTAAGTCCTATGCACACCATAATAGCGGCGTAGATACACAAGGCAATAATGATGTAGATCTGTGCGTTTTCCATTTTTTCCTCCCAGAGATATAATACAGAGAAAATCGTCGTATAACAAAAAAATACGCCCTCTGTATCAATAAAATACAGAGGACGAGAATTCCCGTGGTACCACCTCAATTTACCGCATTCTCACGATTGCGGCCTTTTCAAGTGTCTAACAACACTCCTGTTCTGTGACGGGAACACCCGACGTAGCCTACACATCCAACGGACTTCGGTACGCAGCTCCGAAAATGTATTCTCCACCCTACTGAATCACCGTCTCACACCAACCGACGGCTCTCTTAAGATGCTTCAAGCAGATACTATTTTTTCATCAACGCCTTTTGACTTATCAAAAAAGATGTTAACAGTTTATCACTTTTACGCCCCGATGTCAAGAGTTATTTACAAAATTCTGCAATATTTGAAATATCATCGTAGCATAACGGTTAAAAAAACGAAAATCGGCACTACCCAATACAGATAGCGCCGATATTTTTATATTATTTTAACCATTCCACATACGTCTACGTTTAATTTAGACACCCCTGCGCCAATTTTTCCTTCGCTTTGCTTTTCTCCATATATGGAATATATCTCGTAGGAGGCTTCTTTATCGCTTTCAACGTATACTCCGCACTTGCCGGAGGAGTTGAATACGTAGCTTGTACAGTCGCTATCCGCCTTATAAACCACGCTCTGATACAAAACAGCCACACACTCTCCATCCTTTTTGCTCTTAGCCATAGAATAGTTAGCCTCTGCGTCAAATACCTCAAGCTCTCCGTCGAGTATTGCGCTTCTGTGCTCCTTCCAGAAGGAGAGGAAATATTTAAGCAATCTTTTCTGCTCCTCGGATATATCGTTAAAGCGAACGGATATCTGAGGCACACCGAACATACAAGCAAGAAGCTGATAGCCTACACCCTCGGGAGTGTCGTTTTTATTCCACATAAGCATATCGCTATGTACGGATGCGCCGCCCATCATAAGACGGAGATTAAGGCAGCCGATCCTGTTCATCATAGGGTCACCGGGACAATCCGTTACGCGGAAGAAATTACCGTGCTGAGTCATAATAGGTCCCACATAGGACTGACGGAACTCTATCATAAACTCGGGATTTATCTTCTTAAGGCTGGTTGCTACCTCAGAAAGAAGTCTGCTAACGCCCTCCTCAACGGACACACAGTCCATTTTTTCGTAATCGGTGGAGCTTGTTTCATCGGGACTGAAGGAGTCTATAAAGTCAAGCTTAAGTCCGTCCCAACCGTATTCCTTAACGTAGCTACAGTAAATATTAACGAGGAAATCGCGTACCTCCTTGTATCTTGGATCAAGAACGGAGGCGCCCATATGCTCGCGCTTTTTCAGATACATACCCTTGAATCTTTCAAAGTTTTCACTCTTGAAGCCCATATAGGGAACGGAAAACCAGATAACGAATTTCATACCCAGCTTATGTATACTATCAACAAAGTATTTCATATCGGGTATTTTTTTCTTGCTTATTTTCCAGTCGCCGCAATAAGCGTAACCGCGGGAGCTATCGTCAGTCTGCCATCCGTCGTCAATAATGATGGTATCCATGCCAAGCTCCTTTGCGTGCTTACACTCCTCGATTATAGCCTCCACGTCAATTTCCTGGTGATAGCTGTACCAGGCGGAATAGGTGGGCAGTCGTGTGCTTTCAGGAATGTGGCAATTTTTAAATCCAAGCTCACTCCACCAGGATTTTGTATCCTTTAAACTCTGATAGAAGGGAATCTTTCTTCTGTCTATTCTTATAACAACCTCATATTTCGACATAAGAGGGCTTATATCGGGGAAAAAGTCTATTTTAAAGCGCAGATTTCCCTTTTCCTCCACAACTCCCGCAGAAAGAACGGTAGCATTGGCAGGGTCGGAAAGAGCTATTGTAATTCTGTTTTCGTTACCCTTATTGAATATGGAAATTACGGGCATACCCGTGGCGGTTCTACTCACCTCGTTTCTCATATACCAGTCTGCGGTAATATGCTTTTCAAAAAAGCCCTTGCTTGACCAAAAGCCCATCATATCAACCTGGTTTTCCTCCCAGATAAGTGAGTAAATTGATGGGTAAATCTCCTTACCGAAGTCAAGACTTAATTTATATTCGGATACGTCTCCGTCCTTTATTTTAACGAAGCTTTCCGATTTTAATTCGTTTTCCGTTTTGGAGCATATGCCCGTTTTTTCAAAATCAAAATATGCCATTTTATAATCCTTTCTGTCATTTACCGTAGGTAAAATTATTTATTAAGCGAAATATATTCCTCTGCAAAGTGGGCTGCTACTGCCCCGTCGGATGCGGCGGTAATTACCTGTCTTAACGCTTTGGTCCTTACGTCTCCCGCGGCAAAAACACCCTCTATACTTGTTTTAGTGCTTTCGTCCGCTACGATATATCCGTTTGCATCAAGGTCAATATGGTCCTTGAAAACGCCCGTTACGGGCTCTCTGCCTATGCTTACAAAAACTCCGTCGCAAAGGATATTATCCTCGTTGCCGTTTTTTAAATTTTTAACCTTGACTCCGCAAACGCGAGCATCGATTATATAGTCGGCTACGGCGCTGTCCCATATAAATTCCACGTTTTCCGCCTTCATTAAGGGCTCGTGATATATTTTTGTCGCGCGTAATGTATTACGTCTGTGTATTAAAATAACTTTTTTACACAGGTGGGAAAGATACAATGCATCTGAAACCGCCGAGTTGCCTCCGCCAACTACCACGACCGTCTTGCCCTTGTAAAATCTACCGTCACAGTGGGCGCAATAGTGAAGTCCCTTGCCAATAAGCTTTTCTTCACCCGCTATTTCAAGATGGCGCGGGTCCGCTCCTGTGGCTATAATAACCGCTTTACCGTAAAAAATACCCGAGGACGTGGTTATTTTCTTCACTTTTGCGCTGAAATCCACCTCCGTTACCTCGCAATATTCCGTCATAGCGCCAAAGCGCTCTGCCCCCATTTGCATATTCATACCAAGGGTAAAGCCATCTATCCCCTCGTTAAATCCGGGGTAGTTATCAATTATATCCGTAAGCGCCATTTGTCCACCCGGCGCCGCCTTTTCCATAACCAAGGTATCAAGTCCTGCGCGCGAGGTATAAAGCGCCGAAGAATACCCTGCCGCACCGCCACCGATTATTAAAACGTCGTAAACGTGATCCATATTTTCTCCTTTCATTGACACGGGTCAAATAAAGTGATACAATTATATTATACAACCTAATAATATCATATTAACACGCATTTAGTCAACAGAAAAGGAGAAAAAATGAAAATTACGGCACTTATGGAAAATACCACCTCAAAAAGCGATATTTTCTCCGAGCACGGTCTTTCCCTATATATAGAAGCTACTAACCACAAAATACTTTTTGATATGGGTCAGACAGAGCTTTTTTATAAAAATGCTCTTACACTTGGTATTGACATTTCCTTGGTTGATATTGCCATACTGTCCCACGGACACTACGACCACGGCGGCGGACTGAAAAAATTTCTTGAGGTAAATAAGAATGCCAAAGTTTATATAAGCCCCTTAGCCTTCCAGCCCTATTATAACGGAAAAGGAAAATATATAGGTCTTGACGTTTCTTTAAAGGACGAATCTCGCTTAATTTACGTGGAAAACGAGAAAAATATCGACACGTCCCTCTCTGTTTTTACAAAAAATCATATGGAGCGCCCCAATTTTATCGGTTATTTCGGTCTTACAAAAAAGATAGATGGGGAGTACGTGCCCGACGAATTTGAGCACGAGCAATATTTACTTATAGAGGAAAATGGAAAGCGTATTCTTATAAGCGGATGCTCCCACAAGGGAATTATAGATATTGTAAATTGGTTTAAGCCCGATATACTCGTTGGCGGATTTCACATTTCAAAAATCTCCGACACAAAGGAGCTTGATAAAATAGCCAAAGCCCTGTCCTTACACAGCACAAAATACTATACCTGCCATTGTACGGGCGTGGAGCAATATAACTACTTAAAATCAAAAATGGAAAGCCTTGAATACTTATGCTCAGGAAAAACCATAGAAATATAAAAGAAATCGGTATAACGCTATAATAATGCGTTATACCGAATTTTTTATTAAAGATTTACTGTCTTTCCTGCGGGAACGGCAAAGGGCTTACCGTCCTTTGCAAGCCAGATATCGTAGGATGAAGGATTATAGATGGTACTCATATCTATGGAATAGTCAAGAGATTTATATGCCTTAACGTAGTTATAAAGCTCGATGGTGGTGGGATACCACACCTCTGCCCTGTTGCTTACCATACTCATAAGCTTCTCTATTCTTTCCCATTCTTCTTCCTTATCAAACTCATAGGTATGACCCCAGATACTGAATAGGAAGCCTGCCTTTCTGTGCCAGTTGCGAAGGGGATCCTCATTTATAAAGGTGTCTGCAAGGTCAAAAAGGCGACTATCGGCGTGATGGCAGGTAGTATCCATTTCAAGCCAATTTTCGGGCACGTCAAACTCGTGATGCTTAGGGAAGCCTATACAGGTACGTGCATAAACGAGTCCGTTCATTTTAAGGGCGGTTATAGTATCCGCATTATAGTTTCCGTAAGGATATACAAAGCCCTTTACGATCTGCCCCGATGCCTTTTCAAGAGTTGATCTGTCCTGATAAATTTCATAGCTCATAGCTTCGACGGGGAGACGGTCAAGATGGGGATGGGTAAAGCCGTGGGAGGCTATTTCGTGTCCCTTGTACACCTCCTTGATATGAGAGAGCTTTATATTGCGTGGGTTTTCCTGCTTCTCCGCTTCAATACACATATTTGACGAGATATTGAAGCTACCCTTAAGACCGTATTTATTAAGAAGCTCTATAAATCTGATATCGCTTTGTATTGCGTCATCATAGCTAAAGGTTACTGCCTTTGTTTTGCCACACGGGAACAACATCATATAATGCTTCATATTAGCTCCTTTCAATCGGGGTTTCTTTCACCCAAAAGAATTCTGTACTTCTGAT
>JAEIGA010010420.1_pt1 | contig 14090 bp, 6 predicted proteins | sample 9270691 | NCBI WGS metagenome assembly JAEIGA01 (sample SAMN17057246, study PRJNA624740) | gut metagenome | biome: biome; isolation source: fecal sample | host: Bos grunniens | place: China: Xizang | collected 2019 | reverse complement strand
GAGCAATGAGCTGCGAGCTGCCATCCGGAAGGTAAACTCACTGCTCAAGGCTCACTGCTCAAGGCTCAAAGCTCAAAGCCCATAGCTCAAAGCACAAAAACTCTAAACATTAATCCCTGACTCCTACCTTCTCAAATCTAATTAAATAAGTAAAGGGCCTCCCGATGGGATGCCCTTTTTGCTTTTATGAAGAATGTTATGACGTAGCTTTATGCGTTGCGATTACAACAGAATCTCGCAGGTGTGTATCTTATCGCCATCGGCAAAACGGAGAACGTATATGCCTGCAGGAAGCGAAGATAGCGCCACGCTATTATTGCCCGATACTACGCTCTTCACATGCGCTCCGGATGTATTGATGACATCGAGACGAGTGTCCTTGCCAAAGCCGCCACCGACGATAGCTACCGTCTTGTTGGCTTTATCGATGGTTACGTTGGGGGTGTCATCAGCAAGAACTCCCTCAATAGATGTTCCTATGCTACTCTTTGACACTAAGTAGATGCCTAAGTCGATGAACTGTCCTCCATGAGTCTGATGACAATGCACGGCAATGGTGTTGTCGGCATCGTAGACAAGAGCATCCTTGACGGCACTTGTAAACTCTACAACCGAATAGTTATTGTCATAGCCGGTAAACGAAGCCATCAATTTATCGTTGATGTAAATCTCGCAATCCTCGTCGTGGGTCATGAGCATAATGAGGCTATCGGCCGTCGCACGATTCATTCCGTCCAAGCGGAATTTCTTACGGATCCAAATATCCTCGGTATCCCATACGGTACCAACGACGGCATTGGGGGTGTTAGAGGTGCCGAAGCCCGACTTACTCTCTCGCCAAGAAGAATCGTCAAAGCCAGCGGTGTACCAATCGTCGGCAGGTCTTGTGGTGGTCATCTTCCATTTTTCGCCACCCTCCATCGCGTTTGCAATAATAACGTTTGTCGTAAACCTGTTATTGGCATCTAACAGACGATTGTTATACTCTGCCATCTTTTCGACATCGACCTTCACGACCGCTCTATCGTAGGTCACAAGACCGTTGATTTCGATCTCCACATCGGTAATCTGTGTGTATACCGCACCGCCCATGCCGAAGAAATCGCGGAAGCGAACAAGCTCGTCAACATACGCGCCGTAGGTATCGAGGAGCTCTTGACGGCTGTTCATGGTAGCATAGCCCCAATCACCCGAGCCCCAGATGTGACCATTCTCTTTGTATTTGAGACCGCCATACTCGCCACAGACATTGGCTATATCCTTGTTAGGACAAGAAATGAATGCTGGATTAGGATAGTGGTGAACATCCCACACATCGCCAATATAGGTTGAGTGTGTACCAAATTGGCTATCGAGGTTGACAAGACGCGAGCCGTCGAGTTTTCTCACATGGCTCACAAGAGCATCAACATCGTGGCGACCCTGACTCTCGTTAAAGATAATCCACATGATAATACTGGGCGCATTATAGAGATTTTCTATCATCGCGGTCAGTTCCTCCTTGAACTGAGACTTGTCGATACCTACACCGCCGTATGAGGCTCCCGAGGGCATATCCTGCCATACAAGCATACCTAATCTGTCGCAATGATAGTACCAGCGACGAGGCTCTACCTTGATGTGTTTACGTATCATGTTGAAGCCCATCTGCTTGGTTATCTGGATATCGTAGAGCAATGCTTCGTCGGTGGGTGCTGTGTAGATACCATCGGGCCAGAAGCCCTGGTCGAGAGGGCCAATGTGGAAGAGGGGTTCGTTGTTGAGGAACATACGTGTGTGGTTGCCATCCTTGGCAAGAGCAATCTTTCTCATACCGAAATAGCCCTCGACGGTATCTACGGTCTTGCCATCTTCTACAAGCTCTATATCAAGATTGTAGAGGAAGGGTGAGTCGGGCGACCACCACTTGGCATTAGGCACAGAGATTGTTACATATTTGTTTACATCAGCCTCAGTCTTAGCAACGACTTTTTTACCGTCTTTCACTGCTATAACAGCCTTAGCTGTACGACTACCAGCCGTCACGACCTTTACGGTTACCGTAGAGTTGTCAATATTGGGGACAACGGTATATTTATCAATGTGTACACTCTTTACGGGTTCCATCCATACGCTCTGCCAGATACCCGATGTACTGGTATACATAATGCCGCCAGGGCTCAGTGTCTGCTTACCGCGAGGCTGGCCACCCATGTCGGTGGGGTCGTAAACCTTTACGACAAGCTCTTGCTCATCGCCATCGACCAAATATTTTGTTACGTCAAAAGAGAAATTGTCGTAACCACCCTGGTGAGTGCCTACACGCTGTCCGTTCACAAATACCTCGCACTCCCAATCAACGGCCTCGAAGTTCAAAAGGAGGTTGCGTCCCTTCCAATCGGCAGGAACAGTGAAAGTGCGTCTGTAGGCGAAACGGTCGTAGTGTTGCATGATGCCCGAGATGGGAGACTCTACAGGGAAAGGAACAAGAATTTCCATGCTGTAGGCATCGCTCGCAGGCACACCGGCAGTTTTTCTAAACAGAGGCTGAAGCTCCCAAATACCATTAAGGCTCTGCCACTCTTTGCGCACCATCTGAGGACGGGGATATTCGCCCCATACATTATTTGCATCGATATCTTCGGCAAATACACTTTCAAGCGAGCCTTTCTTCATCTCCCAGGGTCGTGGCGAGATTATTCTACTTAAATCGGCAGAAAGTGAGGCATCAAAGGTTTTAGCCGTTCTATCGCGATTAACATGAACAGCTATGGTGAGCTCATCAGATTCCACTGCTAATTGAAGCGCCTCGACAGGGATTGAGGCATAGCCCTCCTTCTTCAAAGAGCCAGTAAGATCGTACGAAGATGCTTCAAATCCGTTGAAATACACCTCAAATGTACCGTCACATTCTACATAAAATTTGAGAGCCTTTAAGTCTTCGAGCAACAAGCCATTGACCTTGACCTTCTTTCTCAACCATATATCATCTGTTGTCCAAGTTGTGTTAATATTAGGACGTGATTTTCCAAAGCAAGCCTGTCCCTCGCTCCATGCAGCATCGTCAAATGTGGGGTTCATCCACTCCTCAGATGCAGGATCCTCGGTAACATATTTCCATGTAGCAGGCTCGACATCGGCGGTCTTGAAGAATGAAACAGATGTCACAAAAGAGTGTTTGTAAATGCCCACGTCAATATTTCCCGGATTACCGCCATTGTAGCAATGTACAGCAATCACATTCTTTTCGCCTACCTTGATGCTGGCCTTAGCCTTATCAGAGATGGACACATATTTATAATCAGCATAACCGCCCATCTCGGCAGCCACGATACCATTGATATAAATCTGACAATCCTCGTCGTGAGATACATAAAGAGCAAGGCTATCAACCACTTGAGCCGAGTAACCACCCAATGTAAACTCCTTACGCAACCAAATGTCGGTAGTATTCCAAGGGGTATTATCGTGACTTCTGGTACCGAATGAACTCTCACCGATTGACCACGAAGCATCATTAAAACTTTGGGTGTACCACCCGCTTCCCGGGTTAGAGGTAACATATTTCCACTCTTCCTTGCCATCCTTGGCCGTAGGAATTATCGGCACATAGGTAAACTCTTGGTTCTCCACGGTGTAATCTCCAACTACTCGTGCAACCCTTCCACCCTCGACGCAGGAAATCGAACTTGCAACACATACTACTGCCAGCAGCAGTGCGGCACATGACATAAATAACTTTTTCATGCTATCAAATATAGTGATACGTTTTACAAAAGTAGAAAGAATTTTCCAATTTCTCTACTATTTCCCGATGTTTTGTAAAATCTTTTCCATTATCATTTAGACTCATTTCGGATTGTTATATCTTTAACCAGTGCGTTGTACTGCTTGAAATTAGGTTACGGCTCAGAAATGCTCAAATAAATTTGGCATTTCGTTCGTCATGCACTAATTTTACGACAAGTCGTGAAGATACACTTTGCCTCGGGATAAAAAATAAATAAATTTATTTTGTTCTCCTCTCGGCTTGTTGTATCTTTGTAGCTTCAAAAGATTTGCACATGGCAACATTACGATTCGAAGTTATCGGAGAAGCATTCAAGAAGCGTCCTTTAGAGGTTACTGCACCTGCTGAACGTCCTTCTGACTATTTTGCAATTAACGTATTCAATAAGGAGAAGATGGCTCGCTATCTCTCCGCAGAGGTATATAACAAGATGGTCGACGTCATCGACCATGGCGCACCCATGGAGCGCTCTATCGCTAACCAAGTGGCGGAGGGCATGAAACGTTGGGCTATGGAGTTGGGTGCTACACACTACACGCACTGGTTTCACCCACTGACCGACACTACAGCAGAGAAGCATGATGCTTTCGTCGAGCATGATGGCCAAGGCGGTATGATTGAGGTGTTTGACGGCAAGTTGCTCGTACAACAGGAGGGTGACGCTTCGTCGTTCCCCAATGGAGGAATCCGTGCAACCTTCGAGGCTCGCGGTTATTCGGCCTGGGACCCTACATCGCCTGCATTTGTCATGGACGACACGTTGTGTATCCCCACTGTATTCCTTTCATACACGGGCGAGGCACTCGACTACAAGGCTCCCCTACTCAAGGCTTTGCATGCGGTAGATAAGGCCGCCACAGAGATGTGTCATTACTTTGATCCCGAAGTGAAGCGTGTGACCTCATTCCTTGGTTGGGAACAGGAGTATTTCTTGGTGGATGAGGGATTGTATGCCGCCCGCCCTGACCTATTGATGTCGGGACGTACATTGATGGGACATGGTTCGGCCAAGGATCAACAGCTCGAAGACCATTACTTCGGTGCCATCCCCGAGCGCGTAGCTGCCTTCATGAAGGAGTTGGAGATTGAGGCTTTGAAACTCGGAATTCCTGCCAAGACACGTCACAATGAGGCTGCCCCCAACCAATTTGAGTTGGCACCTATCTATGAGGAGACAAATATTGCCTGTGACCATAACATGCTGGTAATGATCATCATGAAAAAGATTGCCCGCAAGCATGGTTTCCGCTGCCTGCTGCACGAGAAGCCCTTTGCCGGTATCAACGGTTCGGGTAAGCATAATAACTGGAGCCTTGGCTCTGACCGCGGACATCGCCTGATGTCACCAGGAAAGACTACCGAAGACAACCTTATGTTTATTACCTTTGTGGTAAACACCTTGGCTGCTGTATATCGCCACAACGGTTTGTTAAAGGCCTCGATAATGAGCGCCACCAACACTCATCGTCTTGGCGGACACGAGGCTCCTCCCGCTATTATCTCGACCTTCCTCGGACAACAGCTCACAGAGTTGTTCGACGCACTCGAAAACTCTTCAAGCGAAGAGCTCTTCAAGATCGCAGGTAAGACAGGAAAGAAAATCCTTGAAATGCCCCAGATACCCGAATTGCTCATCGACAATACCGACCGTAACCGCACCTCACCCTTCGCCTTCACGGGTAACAGATTTGAGTTCCGTGCCGTAGGCTCTGAGGCTAACTGTGCTTGTGCAATGATAGCACTCAATGGTGCAGTTGCCGAGCAATTGGTTGAATTTAAGAAGAACGTAGATGCGCTCATCGACAGTGGTATGGACAAGCGCGAGGCACTCATCAAAGAGATTCAGAAGCTCATCACCTATTGTAAGCCCATCCGCTTTGACGGTAACGGTTATAGCGACGAGTGGAGAGAAGAGGCCGCACGACGTGGGCTCGATTGTGAGACTTCGGCACCCGACATCTTCAAGGCATATGCCAATGAGACCAGTGTAGCCATGTTTGAGAGTTTGAACATCATGAATCGTGCCGAACTGGAAGCACGTAATGAAATCAAGTGGGAGATATATACCAAGAAGATACAGATTGAAGCGCGTATTTTTGGAGATATGGCTCTCAACCATATCATTCCTGTGGCAACCAAATATCAGAGCCAGCTCGTAGACAATGTATATAAGATGAAGGAAATCCTTGGCGCTGAAGGTGAAGCTCTCTCAGCATCGAACATCAACCTCATCCGTCGCATTGCAAGCCTTGTACACAAGATTGAGACAGGAGTGGCAGAGATGATTGCATGCCGAAAGGTGGCTAACCGCATACAGAACCAGTATGACAAAGCCGTTGCATATCACGATACTATTGCGCCAAAGCTCGAAGAGTTGCGCTCTTATATCGACAACCTCGAAGAGGTAGTAGACGATAGTTTATGGCCACTCCCCAAGTATCGCGAGCTGCTGTTCATCAGATAACCGACACTGTATATACAAAATAAACCACGGATTACTCGTTTGTAATCCGTGGTTTTTTGTTTAAAGAGCCGGAAGAAAGAAACAACTACGGATTACGCGAATTAAACGGATTTATAATGTTGCTCATCTATAAAAATCCGAGAAATCCGAGTAATCCGTGGTTTATTGTTTTAATCTATCAGTCCACGATTGCGAAGCAATGCCTCGGGGTTGGGCTCTGCACCACGGAAGCGCTTATAGAGAGTCATAGGCTCTTCGCTACCACCCATCTCAAGAATGTTCTTACGGAAGCTGCGACCTGTAGCCTCATCAAAGATACCATTCTCACGGAATGCCTCGAAGCCATCAGCATCAAGCACCTCGGCCCACAAGTAGCTATAGTAACCTACAGCATAACCACCGCTGAACACATGATTGAAGTAGGGGCCACGATAGCGGAATGCAATCTGCGGAATGAGACCAATCTTGTCTGCTACAGACTTTTCAAAAGCATTTGCCTCAAAGCCAGTGTAATCCTTAAGCATGTGGAACTCCATATCAAGCAAAGCTGCACCTACGAGCTCAACGGTCTCAAAGCCTGAGTTAAATGATGAAGCAGCCTGCATCTTTGCAATAAGTTCATCGGTAATAGGCTCGCCTGTCTCGTAATGAAGGGCATACATCTTCAAGACTTCAGGTTCGATTGCCCAGTGCTCCATAATCTGTGAGGGAAGCTCCACAAAGTCGCGAGCAACACTTGTACCACTTACAGAGGGATACTTGGTTTGTGTGAGGAATCCATGCAATGCATGACCGAGCTCATGGAAAAGAGTACGAGTCTCATCGATAGTAAGCAATGAAGGAGTATCAGCTGTAGGAGCGGTAAAGTTACCAACATTGACAATCATAGGACGTTGGTTCTCACCATCAATGTTCGAAGCATCAACGATATTGTTCATCCATGCACCAGCACGCTTGGTTGCACGAGGGAAGTAGTCAGTATAGAAAAGAGCCATGTGTGAGCCATCACCATCGAGTACCTCGAAGGTCTCTACCTCAGGATGGTATACATCCAATCCCTCTACAGCCTGGAACTTCATGCCGAAAAGTTTCTCTGATACCATAAAGGCACCCTTACGCACATTATCCAATGAGAAGTAGGGACGCAATTCACTCTCACTGAGAGCATACTTAGCTTGACGCAACTTCTCGGTATAATACCACCAATCCCAAGCCTCAAGTTTCTCGCCCTTACCCTCGGCATCCATCATCTTCTGCAACTCAGCAGCCTCAGCCTTAGCCTTGGGCAATGCTGCATTCCAGATAGTCATGAGAAGGTTATAAGCAGCCTCGGGAGTCTTTGCCATCTTATCTTCAAGCTGGTAATCAGCAAAAGTCTCGTAACCAAAGAGCTTTGCCTTCTGCTGACGAAGCTTCAAGATGCGTGCAATAACCTCTTTGTTGTCATTGTCATTGTTGTTATCGCCACGATTGATATATGCAAGATACATCTGACGACGAAGTTCACGATTGTCGGCATACTGCAAGAAGGGAATCCAGCTTGGCTTTTGCAATGTGAAGAGGTAGCCCTCCTTACCTGCTGCCTGAGCAGTTTCACGAGCCGCATTGATTGAACTTTGGGGAAGACCTGCAAGATCCTTCTCATCAGTAATAATGAGTTCGAAAGCATTGGTCTCGGCCAAAGCATTCTCACCAAACTCAATGCTTGCGAGAGAAAGTTGCTTTTCAATCTCCATGAGCTGAGCCTTCTTATCGGCATCGAGCAGAGCACCACCCTTTACGAACATACGATAATACTTGTCGAGCACCATCTCTTGTTCACGAGTGAGACCAAGATTTGCCTTATCATCATAGAGAGCCTTGATACGAGCAAAGAGAGCCTCGTTCATAGTCATATATGCGCTATGCTCTGTAAAAAGAGGAGAGAGTCTCTTCTCAGCCTCACGCATCACGTCATCAGCATCGGTCTCATTGAGGTTAAAGAACACACCTGTTACTTTAGCCAACTTCTTACCACTACGTTCAAGAGCTGCAATGGTGTTATCAAAAGTAGGAGCATCAGGATTAGCTACGATAGCATCGATCTCGGCACGCTGCTCTTCAAATCCCTCCATAAAAGCAGGCTCATAGTGGGTTGATTCATACTTGGCAAACTCGGGAGCGCCAAAGGGAAGTGACGAATCCTTTAATACGGGATTGTCGTGCTTTGCATTACATGCAGTCAAGGCAACAAGGGCCATAGCAATAAATGTTTTTTTCATTTGTTGTAGTTATACAATGTTTTACATATTGATTTAGGGTGCAAAGTTACGAATAAACGAGCGAAAATATCAAATCTCGAAGAACGAAAATAAAGAAAAGTTTACTTATTCCTTATTGAGAGAGGGCCAGATTCAAAACATATGAATAAAAGCGCCTTAACAATTTGTTTTATTGAAATAAAACACTACCTTTGGCAATAACTTTGGACAATAACATCAAACATATTCTATGAAACGCAGAGACTTTATTAAGAATTCAGCATTGTTGGCTGCAGCGGTAGAGCTCCCGGCAATCGCAGGAGCCTCAGAGCGAATGGCTATCACTGAGCAGATGCAAGTTCAAGAGCAGGCAAAAAATCAAAAGCTTATTGATACTGCTCCTGCACTATTTAACTATGCAGAGACCAGCATAGGAATCACATTCGGTGTGACCGATATGGCTAATGGCTTTGTCACCTACGGCTTGAAGCCCGATTTGAGCGATGGCATTACCGTCAAGTGTGGAGGATATCGCGTAACAAGAATGGATGACAAGGTGATGCAAGTACGCATCACAGGATTGAAGCCTGCAACCACCTATTATTACCGTATTGGAGCTGATCGCATTTCATATCAAGGTGGATATAAAATGAAAATATTAGGCACTGAGGTGGACGAAAAGATATATTCTTTCACTACCGCAGGTAAGGATGTCAAGGGTCACTTCTGCGTGATGAACGATACCCATGTGCAATGGGCATCTTTCGGTCCCACCATAGATAAAATTGTAGAGCTATCACCTTCTTGTGCAATTTGGAATGGAGATGCGCTCAACAACGACGAGTCTATGGACGTACTGAAGACTGTATTCTTGGCTCCCAAAATTGCTCAGCCAAACTATGCTAGTACCCTACCCTTACTCTTGGTTCCTGGAAATCACGAGGATCGTGGTTTTGAGACTCGCAACTTGGAGAATATTTGGATGTTCCGTCAACCAGAAGAGCGTTCTTCTCGCGACTGGGATCTTGGCAGAAACTTTGCAGTACGAATGGGTGACATAGCTCTCATCGGCCTTGACACTGCAGAAGACAAGCTCGACACTAACCCCAAATTGGCAGGCCTCTTTACAAGTGAACCCTATCGTGTGGCACAAACAGCTTGGCTTGAGGATGCATTGCGTCAGCCCGAGATAGCTTCGGCTCCCTACCTGATAGCATTCTGTCATATACCACTCTTCGACCCCAACCCAAAGAGCAACCCTGGTGACCTGTATCCCGATGACAGACACCCCGACTACCACTCTGACTATGCAGCATGGCAGCGTACTTGCGCTAAGATGTGGTCGCCCTTGCTCAATAAGGCTAAGTGCCAGCTCGTCATCACCGCACACGAACATATCTACCGCTACGATGCTCCTGATGCTGACCGTAAGTGGGCACAAATCGTGGGTGGAGGACCAAGCATGAAGGGCGAACATCGTGTATTCCCCACCGTGATAGAGGGTAATGCTGAAGAGGGAAAGTTGCTCGTACGCGTACATAATATTTATTCAGGTAAGATTGAAGCTGAATACACCTTCAAACCTCGTAAAAAGAGATAACAAACACCTATGGCGATACCCGAAAACAATAGCTGTAACACCTATGGCCTCATAGGTTATCCGCTTGGACACTCCTTCTCGAAGGGTTACTTTACCCGCTTCTTCGAGGAGGAGCAGTTTAATGCTGAATATAAGAATTTTGAACTTCCAACGATTGACAACCTCACTCAGGTACTCAGTGAAGAGAAAACATTACAAGGATTCAATGTCACTATCCCTTACAAGCAACAAGTGATAAAGTTTCTTGATGAAGTCGATTATGCAGCAACAGCTATAGGGGCAGTAAATGTCGTAAAGGTAACCCGTCAAGACGGACGTATATATTTAAAAGGATACAACACAGATGTTATTGGCTTTGCTAATTCCATACGTCCACTACTAAAGCCCCACCACACCCATGCTTTGATATTGGGGACAGGTGGTGCCTCAAAGGCTGTTGACTATGCCTTACGGCAAATGGGATTACAGACACGTTTCGTTTCGCGAACATCATCAACCGATAACCTCACTTATGCAGAGCTAACTCCTGAGGTCCTTTCTCACTACACAGTCATCGTGAACACAACGCCACTTGGCATGCATCCCAAGATAGATGAGTGTCCTCCGATTGACTACACACAACTTAGCGAGCGACACCTACTCTTCGATGCTATATATAATCCGACCAAAACTAAATTTCTACAATTTGGAGAGGAAGCAGGAGCTACGATTTGCAACGGTATGGAGATGCTTATCGGACAAGCAAAAGCAGCTTGGAGTATTTGGAACGAATAAAAGATCTCTGAAATCTTTATCAGATAACACATCGAAGCTATCTTTGCTGATATAAAATAATAGAGGGGTCCCCATCGGAACCCCTCTATTATTTTGACCTATAAATTTGGGAAGATTAGAAGTTCATCAACTTCTCGATTTCCTCAAACTCCTTACCCATGTTGAGCATATAGTAGCAGGTATAAAGACCATTTGACCAGGCAGTCTTTACGTCAGGATCGCTACCATCGTCAAGCTTACGCAACTCCTCGTAAACGGGAAGTGCCAAGCGATAGTAACTGGTGATCTCTTCCTTCTTCTCCTTATAAGCCTTGCTCTTGATGTCGAGGTTGCTGGTTGCATCACTCAAATCCTGTGCAATCTGGCAGTAGCAGATACCAAGGTTACGATAAGCACCTGCGTGCTTGGGGTCTTGCTCGATGCAAATCTTATACTCGTTGATAGCCAACTCGTAGTTCTTCATATTCTGATACAAGAAACCCTTCACGAAGTGGAAGATGGGAAGGGGGTTCTTAGCCAACATATCGTCAGCAAAGCTCAACAACTCATTTACACTACCCTTATCGTTGTAGTAAGAGATGAGGTTTGAATAGAAATACTCTACTGAAGGATACTTCTCTACACCAACCTTCAAAGTGTTAAGCCAATTTGCAGTATCGCCGAGGTTGATGTAAGACATTGCCTTATACTCGATAGCCTTCTGAGCTACATCCTCTTTACTCATTGCAAGGTCTACATACTTAAGAGCCTTGTTGTAGTCCTCAAGCTTCAAACCTGCCAATGTTGCGTAATAAGCAATCTCGGGGAGCAATGAGTCTGTTTCCAAATAGTTGAAAGGCTTGAACATCTCTACATCTGCAACATCGATGTACTTAGAGAACAATTCAAAAGCTCTCTCATTGCTATTCTCATTGAAGTAGGTTACACCACCACTAACGAGGTTGATGCGAATACGTGAAAGAAGGTCGCAAGTCTCATTACGATACTTAACTACAACCTTACCCTTATCATCGGGAATCTGCTCCAACTCATCGCACTTGATGAAGTAGTCAAACATATTAGAGAGGCTATTGAAGAACTTCTCCTTGTCATAAGCCTGCTTGAGATACATCTTCTCGTTCTCCTGGTTGTAGAATTTTTCTTGAATCTTACCTGCAGTATACCATGTATCAGGATTGCTTGCAGTGTGCTCATTTTCCATTGCTTGCTGAATGAGCGTGTTTGCCTGATTGATATTACCGTCTACAGCATTGAGTTGGCCTTGTGCCTCTTTGAGCACCTTATTCGCAGCCTTGATTTCTGCTTTCAACGCCTTTGCAGCTTCCTTTGCTGCTTTTTGTGCAGCCTTATCGTCTGCCTGTGCAAATGTGATGGATGCTGACATTATAGCCGCTGCCATCAAAAATAATACTTTTTTCATACTTTTAATGATTTAGTGATTATTTATTAATGTATATTAAACGTTATTAATCTTCATTCTGTTCAGTAGCCTCAGTCATCTCAGGAGCTTCTGCGATGGGAGTATCACCCTCCACAATTTCAGCATCCTGTACATCGGGAGCCTCAGTCTCTGTAGTCACTTTACATACAGAACTAATCTGGTCGTTACGCTTGCCGAGGTTGATAAGACGTACACCCTGAGTAGCACGACCCATGATACGTACATCAGCAACCTTAAGACGAATCACCACACCTGACTTATTGATAATCATCAAGTCGTTCTCATCGGTTACGGTCTTGATAGCAACAAGCTTACCGGTCTTATCTGTGATATTAAGTGTCTTCACACCCTTAGCACCACGGTTGGTAATACGGTAGTCTTCTACATCACTACGCTTACCATAGCCTTGCTCTGATACCACCATGATATTCTCGGTATCAGCATCATTAATTACAATCATGCCGATTACCTCGTCTTGTCCGTCTTCGTCAAGTGTCATACCTCGTACACCTGTAGCGGTACGTCCCATTTCACGTACTACACCTTCATGGAAACGAATAGCACGACCATTCTTGTTTGCCAATACGATTTCGTTATCACCATTGGTCATACATACCTCAATTACTCGGTCGTCTTCACGGATAGTAATAGCATTTACACCATTGGTACGAGGACGAGAGTAAGCCTCCAGACAAGTCTTCTTAACCACTCCATTCTTGGTACAGAACATAAGGTAGTGTGAGTTCACAAAATCCTTATCAGCAAGGTTCTTCACATGTACGAATGCGTTCACCTTATCATCGGGCTCGATATTGAGCATATTTTGGATTGCACGTCCCTTTGAGTTCTTACCACCTTCGGGAATCTCATATACCTTAAGCCAGTAGCATCGACCCTTCTGTGTAAAGAATATCATGGTGTTGTGCATGGTAGCCATGTAGATATACTCAACAAAGTCAGCCTCACGAGTTTCGCTACCCTTCGATCCTACTCCACCACGGTTTTGAGTACGGAACTCGCTGAGCGGAGTACGCTTGATATAACCGAGATGTGAGATGGTGATTACCATTTCATCATCAGCATAGAAGTCTTCAGGATTGAATTCCTCTGAAGAGTATACAATCTCAGACTTACGATCATCGCCATACTTCTCTGCCACTTCGATGAGTTCATCCTTCATCACCTGCTTGCAAAGTTCATCATTAACGAGAATCTCCTTTAAGTGAGCGATAAGTTTCATAATCTCATCATACTCAGCACGAAGTTGCTCTTGCTGAAGACCTGTAAGCTGACGCAAACGCATCTCAACGATAGCACGTGCCTGAGCATCGCTGAGTGAGAAGCGCGCCATCAAACCTGCAATAGCATCGGCAGGTGTATGAGCAGCCTTAATGATGCGGATTACCTCATCAATATTATCTGAAGCAATGATAAGTCCTTCGAGAATGTGTGCACGCTCCTCAGCCTTACGCAAGTCAAACTTTGTACGACGGATTACCACCTCGTGACGATGTTGTACGAAGTATTTGATGCAGTCGCGCAACGAGAGTACCATAGGACGCAACTTATCGTTATGCTCACCACAAGGAACAAGAGCCACACTATTTACACTGAAAGCAGTCTGCAGCTGAGTCATCTTGAACAACTTGTTGAGCACGACACTCGCATTGGCATCACGCTTCACGTCTACCACGATACGCATACCGTCCTTGTCCGACTCATCGTTCACATTACTGATTCCGTCAATCTTCTTGTCGCTCACAAGGCCTGCAATATACTTAATCAGTTCAGCCTTGTTTACG
>JAEIGA010010419.1_pt1 | contig 14090 bp, 14 predicted proteins | sample 9270691 | NCBI WGS metagenome assembly JAEIGA01 (sample SAMN17057246, study PRJNA624740) | gut metagenome | biome: biome; isolation source: fecal sample | host: Bos grunniens | place: China: Xizang | collected 2019 | reverse complement strand
TCCGATAAAATGTGTACTTTTACCCATGGTTAAACTTGTTTGTGGTAAAACAAAAGTAACCAAAAAGGACTGATTCATGCAAATGGAACCAGTCCTAATTTTTTATTCACTCAAAAAAAGTTTTATCGGACAGCAATAATTGAATTTACCGAACTTAATCGCATAGCGTCCATATAATCAGTCTTGTCAATTTTGCTCCAATCCACGCATTTCTTTAGTGAGCGTTTAAGGATTAAATCCAACCAAATTCTCGTGCTTCTGCCGTTACCCTCCATAAATGGGTGAGCAATGTTCATTTCAACATATTTATCCACAATTTCCTCTATGGTGGATTCCGGCATTTTCTCTATTTGAGTGAGAGTCTGTCCAAGAAATTGAGATACTGCAAACTGAAACCCTCCTTTTGAAATATTCTTTTGGCGAATTTGTCCTGCAAAATCATAAAGACCTCCAAATAGATAAGCATGAATTTGTTGCAATCCACGAGCAGTACCGACCTCAATAGTTTTCATTAAAGAACTATCCCAAAGTTTGTATGCTTTATCTCGGCTCTTGGAGTCTATTTGGTCTTCACTAGTAATAAGCCATTTTGCAAAAGCAATCGCATGCTGGCTTGGCACAGCTTCCACAAGGGAGATCATCTCATTTTGCGGCAAACAATCGGTTAAATATCGTTTGCCGTCAGACGCAACAAGTTTCAGTTGGTTACAGCGTGTAACCAACTCATTACCATTTTTCGCCATGCGATGTTTCATCACTTTCCAATAGTTGCGTGGATTTTTACTATCAGTAAGTACAGCAATAACATCGACTACAGAGAACAGCCAACGTTTATTCTCATCGTCCCACGCAGCCCTGACTTCTTTGTCATTAAAGAAGCGAATTGATATTTTTTGTTGATTGCTCTCTTTCATAAATTGAGAATTTTGCAATTTACTTCGTTAATTTTAATCTCCCAAAAACCGTTTCTTTTGCTGTTTTTGCGTTCGATGATACCTTTTTCGGTCAAATTTACGGTAATAGTCTTACTGTTCTCTCTGATTTACCTATATGCACACCGATTTCTTTTTGCGTAGCTTTAAGCTATTCTCGCAAGAAGTTCAGCACGGCAATTTCCTCTAAATTGCAATTCAAAGTACAAATTTTGCACTTTGAAGATGTTTCTTTTGTATTCTTCCTTAAATGACAAAGTTACTAAAAAATGCTAATAAAACCAACCAACACATAGATAAATATCAGGTGGGATCGCCTGGGGCTTGAACCCACGACCCACGGGGTTAGTTTTGTTTACATCAGCAATGAGGCGTCGCCGTAGCTGAGGAAGCGGAAGTCGTTGGCGAGGGCGAAGTCATACATTGCTCGCCAGTCGCCACCAACAAAGGCCGACACGAGTAGCAAAAGTGTCGATTGTGGTTGGTGGAAGTTGGTAATAATACCTTTCACTATTTCATACTTATATCCCGGAGCAATAATTACCCGAGTTGAAGCAATAAGTGTCTCGCTTCCCGATATGTTGAGATATTCTACGATAGCATTTAGCGAATCGGCTACCGACAAGTGTGGATGATTGTCGCTATATGGATACCATTGAGGCAGTTCTCCAGTCCACTTATTCTGCACAATGAGACAACCAATATGATAAAGGCTCTCAAGGGTACGTACCGATGTTGTACCTACGGCAAACACTCGACGCTTGGTAGAGGCAATTTCTTCAATTAACGATTTAGGCACGGCGATAAATTCGCTGTGCATTTCATGTTCGCCAATGCTATCGCTTTTTACCGGTTGAAATGTGCCGGCACCAACGTGCAATGTAAGTTCGCGACGAGGTATGCCTCGACTTGATACAGCTTCAAGCACTTCGGGTGTAAAATGCAATCCTGCAGTAGGAGCAGCCACCGAGCCGTCGATATGGGAATAGACTGTTTGATAATCTTGGCTATCGCTCGCCTCGGTCGAACGATTGAGATATGGAGGAATAGGTATTTCGCCTGCTGCTGCAATAATTTGAGCAAAGGTGAAGGCTGAATTATCCCATGAGAATTGTACAACTGATGCGTTACCCTCTTTATTGATGCGTGTGGCGTGTAGTGCCACTTCTGTGCCATCAATAGTGATTATAGCAGTAAGCTCTCCATGTTTCCAACGTTTTGAATTACCAACAAAGCAAAGCCACGAGCAAGTGTCGGTCATGGCAAAATTTACAGCATAATCACTAGGAGTAACTGGTTCGAGGCAAAAGATTTCAATCAATGCCCCACCCTCGCTTTTGCGAAATCGCAAGCGAGCATTAATCACACGTGTGTTGTTATAAATGAGCATTGCTTCATCGGGGAGCAACGACGGCAATTCACGAAAAACATGCTCTGATATAGCTCCATCAGCATTACGAACCAGCAACTTACATTGGTCGCGTTGTTCAAGAGGGTGTTTTGCGATTCGTTCGTCGGGAAGAGGATAATTATACTCCTCAATGCGTATATCTTTAATATTGCTCATTTATTCTTTTGTTTTGTGATGCAAAGTTAATGAAAAAAGCAGTAATTTTGCGTTATAAATAAAGATTAATAAATATTATGGCACAAGTAGGAGATATAGTACGCTACCTTAATGCTGTGGGTGGAGGTACAATCGTGAGAATAGATGGCAATATGGCGTATGTTGATGATGACGGATTTGAAACGCCTGTATTGTTGCGTGAATGTGTAGTGGTAACCCCCGTCGGTGGTGCTAAACCTCAAAGCGAAAAGAAAGCCGTAGCACCAACCATTGTTCCAGAGCAACCCAAAGCACCCAAAACCGAGGAAATAGAAGAAACCGAAACCGGTGATGTTCTTAACATTTTGCTTGCATACGAGCCTGCTGAAATTAAGCACCTCAACACCACAACCTACGATGCTTACCTTGTAAATGATTCTAACTATTACCTATATTTCACATATCTCACTCGTGCCGACAAAGAGGGTTGGATTACTCGCCATGCCGGAATTGCAGAGCCTAATATGTTGCTTCCTCTATGCGAAGTGACACATCAAGATTTGCCGTCGATGGATCGTGTGGCGATTCAATATGTGGCATTCAAACGCGATAAGGAGTTTGCACTCAAAGCTCCGGTGGCTGTTGAATATCGCCTTGATACTACCAAGTTTTTCAAACTACATTGCTTTCACAAAAGTGTATATTTCGACACACCTGTAATTGCTATTGATATTGTAAAAAACGATATTCCACTGCGTTCTATGGTTATTGACAGTCGTGGTCTTGAAGATGCAATGATGGCTAAGAAAAATGTTAAGCCCGAAAACAAAAAATCACAAAGCACCTCGGCTCTACGTCCTCAAACTATCGTTGTTGACCTTCACATTCATGAGTTACTCGACACCACTGCCGGGCTGTCAAATTCTGATATGCTCAATGTGCAATTGCGAGAGTTTAATCGCGTGATGACCGACAATCTCAAATTCAAGGAACAAAAGATTGTGTTTATACATGGAAAAGGAGAAGGAGTGTTGCGACAAGCCGTGCTACAAGAACTGAAAAAGAAATATCCTCGTTGCCAAGCCCAAGATGCATCTTTTCGTGAATATGGCTACGGAGCCACACAAGTAACAATTCATTAATCCCTCCGACAATGATACTTTGTTTCTCCGGCACCGGAAATAGTCGATTTGTAGCTCGTGAACTTGCAAAGATTCTCGATGAGCGAGTTATAGAATTGCAAGGTGAAGTTCTCATTAATCCGTCATCGTTTTCTTGCGACATGAGCAAGGAGAAGCGTTTCATTTGGGTATTCCCTATCTACTCATGGGGGGTGCCTCCTATCATTGTGAAATTTATCAAATCTGCACCTCTTAACATTGCCGTTAACAACTGCCATTTTATGGTTTGCACTTGCGGAGATGATATAGGCAATGCACACAAACATTGGCGAAGACTCATTCGCGGCCGTGGCTGGTATGCACAATGTGCCTATTCAGTAACGATGCCCAACACCTACACTCTGATGAAAGGATTTGATGTAGATAGTAAAGAATTGGAGCGACAAAAACTCTCCGACGCACCGGCTCGCATCAAAGAGATTGCCAATAAAATAAAATCGGGCTACGCCATCGATGATGTAGTACGTGGCAGTTGGGCTTGGGTAAAAACGGCCATCATCTACCCCTATTTCAAGAAATTTTGCATGTCGCCACGACCGTTCCACGCTACCGAAAGTTGCATCGGCTGTGGAAAATGTGCTAAAGCCTGCCCACTCAACAACATCACAATGAGCGATGGACTCCCACTATGGAGTAACAAATGTGCCCTCTGCCTCCGATGCTACCACCTCTGCCCTACCCAATCCATAGCCTACGGCAAAGCCACCCAAGGCAAAGGCCAATACAACACACTTCTCAGCCTATAGACTTACCGAAATAGCACATCTACACAGCGAGTAAATATTCACGTTATCATTTTGTTTCAGAGTAAAGTTTTGTATCTTTGTAAAACAGAATTGGACTGAAAGTTATGAGTAAAAAACTCACATACATACCACCGTTTACGATAACTAATGAAATTGCATCATTAGTTGCCGAGATATGCGAAATTATAGGCAAATTATCAACCTCTACAAATGAGTTGCCCTCTCCTCAATTACGCAAACAAAATCGTATTAAAACAATCCAATCATCATTGGCAATTGAAAATAATACGCTAAGCATTGAACAAGTAACAGACATCCTTGATGGTAAACGCGTACTCGGTGCTCCTAATGAAATTAAAGAGGTAAAAAATGCCATTGATGCATATAATTTGCTTCTCGAGCTAAATCCATATAAAGAAAAAGACCTTTTAAAAGCTCACCGATTGATGTTAAGTGAGTTGGTTAATGAAAACGGGCTCTACCGCAAAGGCGATGTAGGCGTTTTTGATGGTGCAAAATACATTCATTTAGCACCGCCAGCCGAACGAGTACCATTCCTAATTAGCGACCTTATTGAATGGGCAAAAAGCACATCAGTTCACCCTCTTATATGTAGCTGTGTATTTCATTATGAGTTTGAGTTTATTCATCCTTTTGCCGATGGAAATGGTCGCATGGGCAGAATGTGGCAATTATTGCTTATGCAATGGAAACCAATCTTTGCATGGATTCCAGTTGAAACAATCGTAAAAGAAGATCAACAACAATATTACAATGCTATTGCGTTGAGTGACAGACAAGGTGAATGTTCTGTTTTTATATCATTTATGCTAAAATGCATATTAAGTTCTCTCAAAGAAATTGAAAAAAGTAACCAAAAAAGTAACCAAAAAAGTAACCAAAAGATTCTTTATGCAATGAGAAACAATCCATCTGTTACCATTAAGGAGCTTATGGATATAGTAGGTTTATCAGAAAGTGGAGTAAAAAAGGTTATCCGACAATTACGCAACGAAGGCTTAATCACTCGCATTGGCAGCAATAAAAGTGGGCATTGGGAAGTAACACTGAATTCGTAATTCATAATGATTCGCAACGTAAAATTGAGCGATGCAAAGGCAATTGTTGAGATATATAATGATTATATCCTCAATACTACTATTTCGTTTGAAATGGAGCCGTTGACGGTGGAGCAAATGTGCCATCGCATTGCGGAGATTTCGGCACATTGCCCATATCTTGTATGGGAGGAAGATGGAGAAGTTGTAGGTTACTGCTATGCACACCCATGGAAGGAGCGTGCTGCCTATCACAACACTCTTGAAACAACAGTTTACCTCTCCCCTCGTCACTTTCGCAAGGGAATAGGCATGCAATTAATGAAACGCCTTATTGAAAATTGTCGCAAGGCTGGGTTTAAGGTGCTGATTGCTTGTATCACTGCCGATAATGAAGCAAGCATAAAAATGCACGAAGCATTAGGATTCAAACAGGTATCGTATTTCTCTCAAGTAGGAGAAAAATTTGGTCAGTTGCTCGATGTTATTGATATGCAACTGACCTTATAAGCGTTTTATATTTAACTAATCTTTACTCAAAAGTTTCTTTCATTATATCTATCACATCTAATGCCGATTGGTCGGGGCGTGAAGGCACGATTGATGCATAGCCACGGTCAAGCCAATAGTAGTCAGTATCGGGAGCATCGGGTTCGGTGTTTTGAAATCGACCTGTGAGCCAATAGAATGGTTTGCCCATAGGATCGGTATATTCGGCATACTCTTCAGTCCAGAATCCTCGTGCTGCTCTCACTACTTTTGCACCTTTTATCTCACCTTTGGGGAAATTGATATTAAGGCATATATCTTGTGGCAAACCTTTTTCAATCACAGAATGTGTAATTGATTTCAAATAAGGGAGAGTATTCGTAAAATCAGCTTCGGGGGAATGGCTCAAATAGGAGTATCCTATCGAAGGGATACCGAGCATACATGTTTCGAGTGCAGCACCCATAGTGCCCGAATATATAATATTATTGCCGGCATTGCTACCATGATTTATGCCCGAAAGCAATAAATCGGGACGACGTGGCACAATAGTGTGTAATGCCAATTTTACGCAATCGACCGGTGTGCCGTTGACCGAATAGACTTTTATTCCGTTATAATCGGAATGAGATGTAATGCGTAATGGTTTGTTAATCGACATAGCCGACGATTGTCCCGATTGATGTTCATCGGGAGCAACGATATATACCTCTCCCATTTCCTTTACAGCCTCGGCAAGATAAAAAATGCCTCGTGCTTTTATCCCATCATCATTAGTTATCAATATAAGTGGTCGATTTGGTGTCATATTCATGTTTGATTATTTTCAACAAAGTTAGGCATTTTCTTTGATAAAAAGAAATGAGCCGACTTAAAGCCAAGCTCATTTCAAAAAGTCCTTTACATTATGAAGTGTTGTTACTTCCTAAAATTTTAATTTATAGCCCAATCCTATAATGTGGGTGCTTTCCCCCTCGTCATCTCCACAGAAGTCTTGATATCGGTAATACAAGCCTATCGAATGCTTTTTTGATATCTTATAATCCCCACCAATAGTATAACGCACTTTTCTCAACTTAAAATCATTATATGTTTCAATCGATGCGTATGGCTCAAATGGCACTCCTTTTATATCATATTCTACTTGAAGTCGCGAACGAACTATATGTGATTCCTTTGCTTTTATTTGCTTTTGTCTTTTCTCTGGATTCATACTTTCTATTTGCCACAAATATTCATCATCTTCGTAGAACCCTTCCATCATATTTTGATATCTTATGTCATATTCAACCCTCTCTGTTGTTGTTTCTGGACGATATGTATATTGCCAACGTTCTCGAAGAGAGAGCTTAAACCGGCCTAATTTCACACTTCCTGTCAATGAAACATTCACACGATGACGATTTCTAATGTAAGGAGCATCAGTTTTATATTCATAATTTGTAATATCTGTTACCCCATCTTCATCTAAATCTTCAAATTCTTTTAATTCCAGTTTATTTTCTCTTGCTTGTGGTTCTGCCATATACACATAACCTGCATCAATTTTTAGATATTGACAAACTTTGAAATCAACAGATGCACCAATTGAATAGCGAGAAACTTGATTCAAAGCATCTGCTGTGCGTAATTCGCCTTCTATACCTATACTAAATCTTTTCCCAATCTTCTTTTCTATGCTCAGAGAATTCCACACGCCTAATTCACAAATATCATTATCTGCTACTTCTAATATTTCACTCTGAGCCATTGATGGCATAGCCACTATTGCAACAAAAAAAACGGATATTAAGAATCTTTTTGTCCCCATTGTTCTCGACTTAATTTTATAACATCATCAATTGTATTAACATCATCATTGAGAGGTTTGTAATAAACCTTCAACACAGCCATATCTCGGAGAAAATCAACTGCACCCACCTCGACTTTCACAATCTTAAGACCAAGACGGTTGGTTAAATCTGCAACCATTTCTTCATATTTATCGGGGGTTACAAGATTAATTTTATCATATTGAACTGTTTTACACGCTGTGTGCTTAATCCATTTATTCCCCTCACATAGCCATATCACAAGCACAAAAATAATATTTGTTGCCATTAATTCCAAATAACTAACCGGACCGGCAAGAGCATTAATTACCGAAATCGCAATTATAACAAACAAATATGTCATTTCACGCACCGGCATTGACTCTGTTCGATAACGAATAATTCCAAATATCGCAAACAAGCCAAGAGCAAAACCTATCTTAATTTTTACACTTCCAAGCAAGTATATCAAGAAAAAGATACTCAAACTAATGAGCATGAATGTAAAATAATAATCACGACGTTGGCTTTTCTTATGGTATAAGAAGTGAATGATAAACCACACAATTGCGGTATTAAACAAGCATCGAATAATCAAAAACCAAAAGTCGGTTAAATTAACAAGAGGTGTTCCCATAAACATAATACTTTCCATTGTCGCTTGCACCGATTGGATTGTATCTCCTGTCATAATTTGTTCCAGTTCTTCCATTTATCAATCAATTTTATTATTAAATTATTTTCATTTTTTCAAGGAGCATCAATCGTTCTTTTAATCGATTTCGCTTCAACGCTTCATTTGTCAACGCCATACCCATACAATATTTACTAAACCCTTGTGGTTGAATATGTAAATCACGCATAATGTCACGAATTGGAGAATACACGTTCCCATCACGTTTTAACTCTATTATAACCAACTGATTTAATGCCAATTTGTTTCCAGTAACAATATTATTAAAATTTAATGCAGTATCAATGGTTAAACGTTCGGTTTTTTGTTTATTGACAAGTGTGATGCGATTAAAATTATTTTCTATTTGAGCTAATAATATTTCCGGGTTATAATTAAGATGTTGACTTAAAAATTCGTTATAACTTTCTTGATTCACATCTTTATGCTCTAACGAGATGCGCTTTTTCTTGGTGCGTCCATGATTGTTTTTATTTTTTACCTCCACAAATGCCAATCCTGATTGCTCATAACTGCGAACACGCACTTTTTGACGTGTTTTTTTCCCATTTTGGTGCGACACATACATCTTACATTCCGGAGTGTCAAAATAACGTGTAAAATATGGCATATTACGCAATCCCTCAATCTCTTGCACAAAATACTGTTCTTGAGTTTTGACCAAAAGTTCTTCCAATCGCGCCACTGTTGTAATAAATTTCGTGTCGGTGCGATTCATCAATTTTATTCCACTCATTTCATCTAACGAAATTGGGTCAAAATTCAACAACAAATCATTCATGATAATTTTAAGGTATATTTTACTTTTACAAAAGTACTAAAATACCTATTATATCACAAATATGCGTTAAATATATATACAAAAAAGGCCTTTTATTCTACGAATTGCCTCAAATAATCCTATTTATTCCTATTTGTCAAAAATAGCTATATTCCACTCCTATTCCATATAGTTATCAACAATTATCATCAGTTATCAACAATTCTGTCAATTTGCGAATAATAGGTAATGTCCTTGTAAGAAAAATGTAATTACTTTGCATTGCAAAACTATATCATTTTGATAAATTATGAGTAAAATCATTGCTATAGCAAACCAAAAAGGTGGTGTAGGAAAAACCACAACAACAATAAATCTATCGGCATCACTTGCCAATGAAGGCAAACGCGTGCTAATCATTGATGCCGATCCTCAAGCAAATGCTACATCAGGATACGGAATCGATCCTAAATCCATGACTTCGTCAATATACGAATGCCTTGTAGATGACTACCCCATTAATGGCTCACAAGTTCATACTTGTGTAAAAGGACTTGATTTAGTAGGTTCTCGCATTGACCTCGCCGGTGCCGAGCTTGAATTAGTTGACAAACAAAATCGTGAGAAAGTATTAGCCAACCTATTAGAACCAATAAAAGAGGACTATGACTATATTATCATCGACTGTTCTCCTTCTTTAGGGCTAATAACTGTAAATGCACTCTCTGCTGCCGACTCGGTTATAATTCCTGTTCAAGCCGAATATTTTGCCCTTGAAGGGATTAGCAAACTTCTTAATACCATTCGCATCATCAAATCAAAACTTAATCCCACGCTCGAAATTGAGGGATTTCTTTTAACCATGTATGATGCCCGTTTACGATTAGCTAATCAAATTTTTGAAGAACTAAAGGGTCATTTTGGCAATATGGTATTCAACACAGTTATTCCACGCAACATCAGATTGAGCGAGGCTCCAAGTCATGGGCTTCCTGCTATACTTTATGACCCCTCAAGTCGTGGAGCTACGAGTCACATTATGCTTGCAAAAGAAATTATTGCAAAGCACAAACGACACGCTTAAACGTTTAACACTAATACATAAAACATCTTAAATTATGGCTGTAAAACGCAATGCTCTTGGAAGAGGTCTTGACTCTCTTATTTCAATGGACGATGTTCCAGCTCGTGGTTCATCGGCCATTAATGACATTGAGCTTTCACAAATAACCCCCAACCCCGACCAACCTCGCACAACATTTGATGAAAATGCTCTTGACGAGCTTGCATCTTCAATCAAGGAACTTGGCATCATTCAACCATTGTCGTTACGAAAAATGGGACCAAATTCTTATCAAATCATTGCCGGCGAGCGACGTTATCGTGCTGCATTACGTGCCGGATTGACTTCTGTTCCTGCATATATTCGCTCTGTCAACGATACCGAATTGACCGAAATGGCATTGATTGAAAATATTCAACGTGAAGATCTCAATGCCATCGAAATTGCCCTCACATTCAAAAAACTTATTGACCAATACAATCTTACTCAAGAACGATTGAGTGAACGCATCGGCAAAAAACGTGCTACGATTGCTAATTTCCTTCGATTACTCAAACTTCCTGCCGAAGTGCAATTAGGGCTTCGCGATAAACGTGTAGATATGGGACATGCTCGTGCATTATTATCAATCGAAAAGCCATCGCTACAACTAAAACTTTACAACGAGATAATCAAAAATGGATTATCCGTTCGTAAAGTAGAGGAACTTGCTCGTGCATATAATCAAGAGGATAGCAATAACAAAAAAGGTGAAGTTGAAAAACCATCTAAAAACCGATATACATCAAGTGATTTTGATATTCTTAAGAAACACTTATCTACTACATTCAAAACCCAAGTGCAATTCTCATGCGATAACAATGGTAAAGGAAAAATAACATTTCCTTTCAAAAATGAAGATGAACTTGAGAGATTAATTACTATCTTTGACGCATTAAAACTTAAAGAGAACTAAAACCCAGCATACCCTTTGGCTAATATTAAACATATTTTACTATTAGCCAACAGATTAACAATGATAAAGCGTCAAAAAGCCAAACAAAGCGAAAATAATAGAAATGCACTAAAAGTGGTCATCAGCACAATGATTTTTGTGTTGTTGGCAACTTTTAACGTTTTTTCTAATTCCCCTCGTTTGCCGGCCAAAAAGGACACTCCTCAACAATATAAGATAGGCGGAAATATTGATTCAGTTTATACTCAAGAGTGGTTGTTATATGACGATGATAGTGTATTATTTGCTCTTGATTCATTAAATAATGAACTTATTGATTCTACTATTTTAGTTATGAACTCCTCTTATCCCGATTCAATTATTGACGAATGGGAAAAACGTGAAGTTGAATTCAGCCCCAATCCCACTAAAGCGGTTTGGTTATCGGCATTATTTCCCGGTCTTGGACAAATATACAATCGCAGATATTGGAAACTTCCAATTGTAGTGGGTGGATATATGGGACTTGCATACGCTACAACATGGAACAATGGTATGCTAAAAGATTATTCCAGAGCATATAGCGACATTATGGATACCGATCCTACAACTAATAGCTATATGGACTTCTTTCCAAATAACACCCAAGAATCGAGCCTTGATAAAACATGGCTAACAAGTGTGTTAAAATCACGAAAAGATTATTATCGTCGCAACCGCGACCTATGTATTATATCTATGGTAGGAGTATATCTAATTGCGATGGTTGACGCATACGTTGATGCGTCATTATCACATTTCGATATAAGTTCCGATTTATCTATTGATGTAGCTCCTGCCGTATTTCACGACACCCACGAAAAGCTACCCTCAGTAGGGGTTCAGTGGGCAATTAATTTTTAACTCTCTCCTGCCTAAATGATGAAAAAAATTCTATTAAGCCTAATTATTTCATGTGGAGCAATCATAGCATCAGCAGCTCCGTCAATCAATAGTATTCGAGACTCGATTAAGGACAATGACATTGTACCTCCTACAAGTTTTGAAACCGACTACGAAGAATTACAAAAAAATTGGTATTTGCAAAATTATACCGATTTAATTGAATCCAAAGAAAGTAAAATAAACGCCAATCCAAGCGATAAAGTATATATCGAACGTCTTCAACGCCTCCAAAATGAGAAAGGATTTGAGATTGAATTACCTTTTAACAGCATTGTAAAAAGTTACATTGAGCTATACACTAATCGTCGTCGCGACCTTGTGGAACGAATGCTTGGAATGTGGCTATATTATGAACCAATTTTTGAAGAAGCTTTAGCCAAAGAAGGTATGCCTCTTGAATTAAAATACCTTCCTATTATTGAATCAGCTCTCAATCCAAATGCCGTATCTCCTGCCGGTGCTGCCGGATTATGGCAATTTATTCTATCTACAGGTCGAGGCATGGGACTTGAGATAAATACCCTCGTAGATGAACGTCGCGACACCTACAAAGCATCACAAAAAGCAGCCGAATTTTTGAAAAGTTTATATAAAACGTATGGCGATTGGTCTTTAGCTATTGCAGCATACAACTGCGGTCCCGGCAACGTAAACAAAGCAATTCGTCGTTCAGGAGGTGGGGAGAAAGATTATTGGGAAATATACAACTATCTTCCAAAAGAAACACGTGGATATGTTCCAGCATTTATTGCTGCAGCATACGTCATGAATTATCACAACGAACATGGCATCAGTGCTGCTCTTGCTAAAAAACCGTTATTAACTGACACCGTTCACATCACTCGTCGTTTACATTTTAATCAAATTGCCGAGGTTATTGACCTAAGCATCGATGCTCTTGAAACTCTCAACCCTCAATATCGAAAAAACATAATCCCGGGAACAAGCTACAAACCTTTTGTTCTCATTCTCCCTTCAAAACAGGTATATAGCTACCTTATGAGCGAACAAACAATAGGTCAATATGAAGAAGAGAACTATGCTTTACGTGAAACTGCCGAACCGGGAGTGAGTCGTTATGAATCAACAAGCAACAATTATATTGAAACTCCCGAATCAACTCATAATGATAGTGTTCAATCAAACGTTGCCGTCGCTTCAAGTTCATATCAAGTCAAGCCAAATGAGAACAACAATGTCTATACTTCAAAGGAAGAAATTATTATTCATGAAGTGCGTCGTGGCGAGACACTCAAATCCATTGCAAGCAAATATGGCACAAACATTTCTCGCATTAAAAAAGAGAATAATCTGTCGGGCAATACTATAAATCGTGGACAAAAACTTAAAATAACTATCTACAAAAAAGTTCTTGCCGATGATAACGCTCAAATTTCTCGCAATAACGACATCGCAAATAGCAAGGAATCAACTACATCAAAACGCAAAGTTGAAAGCAAAAATCATAATAAAAAGGACTATAAAGCAACCAATAAAAATCAAGCCAATACAAAATCAACTAAAGCAAAAAATCACACTGTAAAAAGTGGAGAAAGCCTTGAACGTATTGCTCGTAAATATGGAGTTACTGTAGATGAACTTAAAAAAGCCAACAAAATAAAGAAAAGTGATGATAAAATCCACCCGGGAGATAAATTAAAAATTCCGTCAAGCAAAAAAAGCTCCAAATCATCAAAAAGTTCTAAGTCAAAGAAATCTTCTAAAAAAAGAAAATAACGATTATACGCAATATCCTTGAGAAGCCTTAATTATTATAGGCTTCTCTTTTTTATGTACATTCAAAATCGAAGTGCAAAATTTGCGGTAAAAAAATAATAATATGAAAAACACCGCAGGTTTGCCAAACGGCTGGGGCGCGTAGCCCCAAAGAGTGAATTTGTAGAGAAACAAGCAATACAAAAAAAGGAGAC
>JAEIGA010010418.1_pt1 | contig 14091 bp, 13 predicted proteins | sample 9270691 | NCBI WGS metagenome assembly JAEIGA01 (sample SAMN17057246, study PRJNA624740) | gut metagenome | biome: biome; isolation source: fecal sample | host: Bos grunniens | place: China: Xizang | collected 2019 | reverse complement strand
GCCTTCTTCTCCGGCTGTGCTTTTTTTGCGAACCGGTCCCGCACGCGGGCCGCATCCTTATCGTCAATACTGCTCATATGATTGGATGCCTCGACACCTTCTTTTTCCAAAAAATCAAGAATGTCTTTTGAGGGCACATCCAGCTCCTTTGCCAGTTCATGTATTCTGATTTTTCCCATCTATTTACCTCCCGACTCATTTGGTCATTTCAATTTCTTTTCCACTGCTTTTGCAAACCCCGCATCCAGGATCGCGAGCATCGAACGTTCCCCTTTTCCGATACAGCGTCCGATCGCTTCTTTTTCTCCATAGATGCAAAGCGGTACTTCATAATACTCTGTCATCTGCCGCATCCTCTTCCTGGTGTTTTCAGATGCATCCTCTGACACGATCACAAGGTACGCTTTCCCTGATTTGATCGATTTTTCTGTCGCAAACTCTCCGCTCGCGATCTTGCCTGCCTTTTGGGCCAGACCTAACAGAGACAGTATGGAATCCATTCTATTTCCTCCTGTTGATCTCTTCAGTCAGCAATGCCAGCACCTCTTTTGGTACATTTCCCTTGAAAGACCTTTGAAATCCATTATTTTTGACTGCTTTCTCCATGCATTCCGCCTTTTGGCAGATATATGCGCCGCGGCCGTTCAATTTGCCGGTCCGGTCCAGTTCGAAGGAACCTTCCGGTGTCCTTACCAGACGGATCAGTTCTTTTTTATCTATCATTTGTCTGCAGCCGACACACATACGCTGCGTGGATTTACTGTTCTTCATCTTCCGGTTCTGCATCCTCGTATTCTACATACTCTTCGTATTCTTCATACTCTCCGTCTTCCGGATACTCTTCATAGATTTCTTCGTATTCACCTTCCGGGAGTTCTTCGTATTCTTCATATTCCTCGTAGTTCTCATCATACTCATCGTACTCATCGTACTCTTCATACTCGTCGTAATCGAGGAATTCGCCGGACTCACGTGCCTGCGTCTCGCTCTTGATGTCGATCTTATAACCGGTCAGCCGTGCGGCAAGACGCGCGTTCTGTCCCTCTTTGCCGATCGCAAGAGAAAGCTGATAATCCGGCACAACGACCTTTGCGGTCTCTTCTTCGCTGTCTGCGATAACCGAGATGACTTTTGCCGGGCTTAATGCATGCTGGATCAGTACCGCAGCGTTCTCATCCCATTCAATGATGTCGATCTTCTCGCCATGCAGCTCATCAACGACCGCGTTGACACGGGAACCGTTCACGCCGACACATGCTCCGACCGGATCAACATCCGGATCGCTTGACCATACGGACATCTTGGTACGGCTTCCTGCTTCACGGGCAATGTTTTTGATCTCAACGATGCCCTCTCGCACTTCTGCCACTTCTTCTTCGAACAGACGTCTGACAAAGTCCGGATGTGTTCTGGAAACCATGATCTTTGGTCCCTTTGGCGTATTTTTGACTTCCAGGATAAACACACGTACCCTCTGTGTCGGGGAGAAGGATTCTCCACGGATCATTTCATTCTTTGTCAGGATCGCATCTGCCTTACCAAGGTTGATGCTGACATTCTTGCCGATATAACGCTGTACGATACCGGTCACGATCTGACGCTCTTTGTCGTTGAACTCATCATAGATCACACGGCGTTCTTCTTCTCTGATCGTCTGCAGGATCACATTTTTTGCATTCTGTGTCGCGATGCGTCCGAATTCCTTTGACTCGATCTCCTGCTGCCAGATATCGCCGACCTCCAGCTTATCGTCATGCATTTTCGCTTCGGCAAGGCTGATCTCAAGCACCGGATCCTCGACCTCTTCTACAACCGTCTTGTCTGCGATCACATGAAACTCGCAGGTGTCCGGATTCATTTCTACACGAATGTTCTCATTCTTACCGAAATGGTTCTTGCAAGCCGTCAACAGAGAATTCTCGATCGCCACAAGCAGACGCTCCTTGCTGATGTTTTTCTCTTTTTCAAGGATCGCAAGTGCTGCCATCAGCTCCTGGCTGTCATTCCCCATTGCAATGTTCTGATTCTTTTTTGCCACTTTTCTACCTCCCATTCATCAACCGGCCCTGCCGGCAGATCTGTTATTATCTATTAGAAATCGATCGCTTCTCTGATCAGTGCGATCTCCTTTTTTTCCAATGTCAGTTCATTTCCATCGTCATCGGCCAATGTGACCTGATCGGCCGTATACGCTTTCAGATATCCGACAAATTCTTTCTCTCCGTCAATCGCGCGGTATGTCTTGACTTCGACTTCCTTGCCGAGATTTCTGACATAGTCTTTTTCTTTTTTCAGCGGACGACCCAGCCCCGGTGAGCTGACCTCAAATACATAGGACTCCGAAATATAGTCTTCGGCATCCAGAATGTCATTCATCCTGCGTGCGACCAGTTCACAGTCATTTACGGTGATGCCGCCTTCTTTGTCAATGTATACCCGCAGGTACCAGGTACTGCCTTCTTTTACAAACTCAACATCCACCAGCCAGAAATTGTTTTCCGCAAGGATGGGTGTTACCAGTTCCTCTGTACGTGCTTCGTATTGTTCCCGTCTGGACATATTCTCACCTCTTTTCACCGGTCTTATACAACAGATAAGAGTGGGCGCAAACCCACTCTTAACAATAAGCTTCTATATAATTCCTAAGTATCTTAACACGTTCCCCTGGCGAAATCAAGAGCAATTTGCCTTTCCGGAAACGATCCACGGTGCCGGCTGCTGTACAAAGGAGTTTTTCGCATTCAGTACGGAAACGCTGATCTGGATCACCTCTGTATCCTTCACGCCATACTTTTCCAGAAGTTTTGGCAGATTTGCCGCAACGTGAAAATCAAGTGTATAGATCACAATATCGAGCTCCGGATTCAAGGCTGTCAGACAGTCAAGCTCCTGCTCCATGCTTGCAGACGCCACCAAAAAGGCCAGACGCGGAACCGGGCAATCTTTCATGGTCTCTTCATCTACATGGTCGATGACGCAGACATTGCTCAGCCCAAAGTGCTCGATGTTTTCTTCCATTGTCGCGCGGTCGTCCCCGCTGTATTCGACAGCGATCACCGTTCCGTCTGTAGCAATGATCGCAGCCTCGATCGCGATGCTCTCCCCGCTGATGACACAGATCTCATCCTGCTGTCCAACCTGCATCTTGTTTAAGATCACCGCACGGATCTCGCTTCCGACATAGTTGATCGAGCCGCGGCGGAAGTTTTCGTTGCGCATGCCGATCTTATAGGTGTTTCTTGCGTTTTCATTGATGATCAGCATCCCGGCGGAAGCATTGATGCCGCGGTTGATCATATCTTTCAGGAGGTCATGCTTGATCTCACCTTCCGGCTTGTCCCCTTCGTTGTACCAGACCTCACACTCGCCAAGGCCCGCATTCCACATACGGTAAAAAATATCCTGGTCTCCGGCTTCTGTAAAAACAAGGGTCGCTTTTCTGGATTCTACGGTCGGAATGACATTCTTGTTCTTTCTTGTGATGTCAAGCATCTTGACCTTTTCCAGATCGATCGGCGTGTTTTTCGCAAAATACTGTAACCAGGATAAAATGATCTCATTTGTAAATATCTGCTCCATGACTGCTCCTTTCAACGTCATAAAGATCTTGTGTCCTTATCAATCGTATCATTTTGATCGTATTTTGACAAACAAAAAAGCTGCTGCACCACTGTGCAACAGCTTTGAAAGCAGTTCGTAGGGGAGTCGAACCCCTGTTTCCGCCGTGAGAGGGCGGCGTCTTGACCACTTGACCAACGAACCATGCGCATTTGATACTAACAGAATTAGTATCAAAATGCAAGTACTTTTTTTACTTAAGCAAGCTTGCCTTTTGCAAGCTCAACGAGGGAAGCAAAACCTTCTGCATCGTTCACTGCCATTTCAGCTAACATCTTGCGGTTGATCTCAACCTCAGCCAGCTTTAAGCCGTGCATGAACTTGCTGTAGGAAAGTCCGTTTAATCTGGATGCCGCATTGATTCTTGCGATCCACAGCTGACGGAACTGGCGTTTCTTCTGCTTACGTCCTGCATAGGATGAAGCCAGTGCACGCATAACGGACTGCTTAGCGATACGATACTGCTTTGAACGGGCGCCACGATAGCCCTTTGCGAGTTTCAGTGTACGGTTATGTCTTTTTTTGGCGTTCTGACCGCCTTTGATTCTTGCCATATTATTATCCTCCCGATTTCTACTTCATACGGATTTCTGTCTGTATCCGCCTACCTTACAGATAAGGTAAAATCTTCTTCATGTTCTTCTCGTTTGACGCATCCGTCATGGTCGGCTTGCGAAGATTTCTTTTTCTCTTTGTAGACTTCTTCGTTAAAATATGGCTCTTGTAAGCTTTGTTTCTTTTCAGCTTGCCGGTTCCTGTTTTGTGGAAACGCTTTGCTGCTGATCTGTTTGTTTTCATTTTCGGCATAGTCTTTTCCCTCCTGCTACTTCTACTTTTTCTCGCTTAACATCATGCTCATATTACGGCCTTCAAGCTTTGGCTGCTTTTCGATGACCGCAAATTCGGAAAGTGCTTCGGCAAATTCATCCAGGATATGACGGCTGTTGTTCACATGTGCCATCTCCCGGCCGCGGAAGCGAAGTGTCACTTTAACCTTGTTCCCTTTGGAAAGGAACTTTTTCGCAGCATTGATCTTTGTATTCAGATCGTTGGTGTCGATGTTCGGCGACATACGAATCTCCTTGATCTCGATCATCTTCTGATTCTTCTTCGCCTGTTTCTCCTTACGGCTCTGCTCATAGCGGTATTTGCCGTAATCAATGATCTTGCACACCGGCGGCTTCGCGCCCGGCGCGATCTTAACAAGATCCAGATCAGCTTCCTGTGCAAGTTTCATCGCTTCCTGCGAAGACATGATTCCAAGTTGATTTCCGTCCGCATCGATGACCCGTACTTCTCTGTCCCGGATCTGTTCATTAATCATTAAACTGCTAATGGTACTGTACCTCCCGTATACATCAAAAAAGCGGATAGCATAACTATCCACCTTCATCCACAAAAGCATAAACTGACAACTCTTATGCTCATTCTTGTGTCGATATTAACCACAGGTCACGCGTTTGTGCCAGGGTGAGAGTGGATACTCTGCTTGTATTTACAACGCGACTATCATAGCATGCCTTTTGAAAGACGTCAAGACATTATTTGTTTTTTCTGTATTCGATGATCCGGTCCAGATATTCCGCCGGCACAAACAGATTCCCTGTTCCGCTGCCGATCTTAATCTCCGGCTTGTTCGTCCCGTGAAAATCTGATCCGCCGGAATACAGCAGGCCGTATTGATCAGCGACCTCCTGATAGTGCCTGTCCTCTTTTACGGTGTTTCTCGAATAGCGTACTTCGATCCCGTCAAGACCGCTTTCCTTTAGATCATTCATCATCGCCGTGAAGGTATCACAATTTAGTTTCCGGTAAAGGCACGGATGCGCCAGGATCGCTGTCCCACCCGCCGCATGGATGATCTTTACTGCCTGCATCGGCGTGATCATCTCACGGTGTACATAGCAGGGACAGTCATCACCGATGTATTTGTCAAACACGTCTTTGACACTTTTGGCCTGGCCCGTCTCATGCAGAAATCTTGCCATATGCGGACGCGCTACCACGCTGTCAGGGAAACGGTGATACAGCTCTTCTTCCGTGATCCTGAAGCCATACTTCTGCAGGCGTTCGATCATTTTCAGATTCCGGCCGTCCCGCTGCTCGCGGAATGATTTTGCCTGTGCGTTCAGTTCCTGTGATGTATGATCAACGAACAGGCCGACAATGTGGATTTCCACACCTTCGTATTCGGTAGAAAGTTCGATCCCGGGAACAACCGAGAGGCCATACTTTTCGCCTGCTGCGAGCGCCTCTTCTATGCCGTCTACGGTATCATGGTCTGTGATCGCGATCGCTCTAAGCCCAAGCTCTGCTGCTTCCTTTACCACTTCATCCGGCGTAAACGTACCGTCGGACGCTGTGGTATGCAGATGCAGATCGATCCATTTTGCACTTGTGTTGTCATTCATTGTGTTATTCATGTCAAAATCCTTCTATTTCTGTATGTTTAAAAGTCAAACAGCGACAGCTGATTGCTTTCCGGCAGCGATTCCAAAAGTCCCAATGCCTGCATCTGATCTGTCACGGTCTTGCTGACATGCGTACGTTCCCGGAAATCATCCAGCGAAAGGAACTTCCCGTTCGCCGCTGCTGCTTCTACGGAGTCCGCCGCCTTGTCGCCCATACCGTCGATCGTGTTAAGCGCAGGCATCAGTTTTCCGTCGATCACCTGGAAACGACGGCTCTTTGCCCGGTAAATATCGATCGGCCAGAACTCAAATCCCCTTGCAAGCATCTCCTGTACGATCCGGATGTCACGATAGGTATCAGTCAGCTTTGCCTGCGGTTCCCTGTGGCTTCGTTTCAATTCCTGGATCTCAGCCTCGATCTCGCGGATCTTCTCTTCGACCTCTTCCTTGCTGCGGCACATCATACCATAATCAAATGCCGTTGCGCGGATTGAGAAAAACGCTGCATAGTATTCCAGCGGATAATAAACCTTACAGTAAGCGATGCGCCATGCCATCATAACATATGCGACGGCATGTGCCTTCGGGAACATGTATTTGATCTTGTTGCAGGATTCCAGATACCAGTCAGGCACATTGTGGGCCGACATTTCCTCTTCCCACTCCGGCCGCAGACCTTTTCCTTTTCTGACCTTCTCCATGATCTCAAAGGAAAGCTCCTTATCCATCCCCATGGAGATCAGATAGATCATGATATCGTCACGGGTACAGATCGCGGTCGAGATCGTCGCTGTCCCGTTTAAGATCAGATCTTTTGCATTTCCCAGCCATACATCTGTTCCGTGTGAAAGCCCTGCGATCCGAACCAGATCAGAAAATGCCTGCGGATTGGTATCGATCAGCATCTGCATGGCAAAATCGGTTCCAAACTCCGGTATGCCGAGCGCGCCAAGCTTACAGCCCATGATGTCCTCCGGTTTGATCCCCAGCGCATCTGTATTCTGAAACAGGGTCATGACCTTTTTATCATCCAGCGGGATCTTTAAGGGATCGATGCCGGTCAGGTCCTGCAGCATGCGGATCATACTCGGATCGTCGTGTCCGAGAATATCAAGCTTTAACAGATTGTGCTCGATCGAGTGATAATCAAAATGTGTGGTGATGATATCGGTCTCAGTATCGTTTGCCGGATGCTGTACGGGCGTGAAGGAATTGATCTCTTCTCCTAACGGCAGCACGATGATACCGCCCGGATGCTGTCCAGTCGTCCGGTGCACGCCGACACATCCTGCCGCGATCCTGTCCACTTCACAGTTGCGTTTCACTTCATTGTGTTCTTCATAGTATTTTAACACAAAGCCGCGCGCTGTCTTCTGGGCCAGCGTACCGATGGTTCCGGCACGGAAGGTCTGCCCTTTTCCGAAGATCACCTCGGTATATTTATGCGCGGTCGGCTGGTATTCACCGGAGAAATTCAAGTCGATATCCGGCTCCTTGTTTCCCTTAAATCCAAGGAATGTTTCAAACGGAATATCAAAGCCCAGCTTATCCAGTGCGTGCCCGCATACAGGGCAGGTCTGATCAGGCATGTCACACCCTGCCTTGCCCGCATAGCTTTTGACAAGATCAGAGTCAAAATCGACATAATGACATTCCGGACACAGATAGTGCGGTGACAGGGGATTTACCTCCGTGATTCCCGCCATGGTCGCCACAAAGGAAGAACCGACCGATCCACGTGAACCGACCAGATATCCGTCTGCATTCGATTTCCAGACAAGCTTCTGCGCAATGATATACATTACGGCAAATCCGTTTGAAATGATCGAGTTGAGTTCCCTCTCCAAACGTTCCGTTACGATCTCCGGCAGATTATCCCCATAGATCTCATGCGCCTTCTGATAGCAGATCTCACGGAGTGTTTTATCGGAATCCGCGATCACCGGCGGGCACTTATCAGGGCGGACCGGAGAAATGCGTTCACACATATCCGCGATCTTATTCGGATTGGTGATGACAACTTCTCTGGCCAGATCATCACCGAGGTATGCGAACTCCTCCAGCATCTCTTCTGTTGTCCGAAGATAAAGCGGCGCCTGATCATCCGCATCCTTAAAGCCTTTTCCGGCCATGATGATGCGCCTGTAGATCTCATCCTCCGGATTCATGAAATGTACGTCTCCGGTTGCGACAACAGGTTTATCAAAAATCCTTCCGAGCTCGATGATCCGACGGTTAATTGCCATCAGATCCTCATCGGAAGCAATATCAAACCGATCCGAACCGATCATAAACCGGTTGTTTCCAAGCGGCTGAATCTCCAGATAGTCATAAAACCGGGCAAGCCTTGTGATCTCCTGATCGGATCTGTGCGTGATCAACGCCTGGTAAAGCTCACCGGCCTCACAGGCAGAACCGATGATCACACCTTCCCGCAGACGGGAAAGCTCGCTTTTGGGGATCAGCGGGCGCTTATTAAAAAAGCGCAGATGCGAATCCGAAACCATCCGGTACAGATTCACACGCCCGATATCATTTTTCGCAAGCAGGATCACATGAAAAGACGGGAGTTTGCGGATAAAAGAATCATCCAGGTCTGAATTCCGGACCGCATCCAGCTCTTCCATATTTGTAATGCCGCGCTGTTTCAGCATATCAAGCAGCTTAACGAAAATCTCTGCCGTACATGCGGCATCATCCACTGCCCGGTGATGGTGTTCGAGGCTTACCTGCAGTGCTTTTGCGACCGTGTCCAGCTTATAGCGGTTCAGGGCCGGAAGCAGGAATCTGGAAAGCGTTACGGTATCCAGAACGGTCTTATCGATCGGGATCCCCTGGTCGCGGCAGTTTTTTTCAATAAAGCCCATGTCAAAATCGGCATTGTGCGCGACCATGACACAGCCTTCGCAAAATGCCATAAACTCCGGCAGAACCGTTTCGATCACAGGAGCGTTTCGCACCATATCATCACGGATCGATGTCAGCTCCTGAATATGATACGGGATCGGGCGCTTCGGATTGACAAAAGTCGAATAGCGGTCCGTGATCTCACCGTTTTCCACCTTCACGGCACCGATCTCGATGATCGCACAGCTTTCCGAGCTTAATCCGGTCGTCTCTAAGTCAAATACGACAAACGCGTCATCAAACGTTTCCCCGTGCGGGTTTTTCACCAGTCCCAGGGTGTCATCCACAAGATACCCTTCCACGCCGTAGATAACTTTAAAATCACCGCCGACATCCTTTGACGCCTTGAGTGCATCCGGGAACGCCTGCACATCACCGTGATCTGTGATCGCAATGGCTTTCTGCCCCCATGCCGCCGCCTGTTTGATCAGATCCTTCACATCCGTCACGCCGTCCATATCACTCATTTTCGTATGACAGTGGAGTTCTACACGTTTGATATCACTGAGATCTTCCCGTTTTTTGCGAAACTCCGGAATCTTCCGGATGCCTGTCACATACGAGATCGACAGATCCTTATCAAACGTGTCAAAGGATACCGATCCTCTCGCGCAGATGCAGACGCCGGGTTTTAATTCCGGCATGATCCGTTCTGCCACATCTGCCGTACAGAAAAACTTCATGCGGAATGTATCCGTATCATCCGTCACAGTCAGGATAAAGATATAACGTTCTCCCTTGATCTCCCGCGGTTCTGATTCGATGATCCGGCCCTGTACGATCACGATTCCCATTCCGTCCGTGATCTGGTTCATCGGGACCGGCGCACCCTCAAAATTCTTTCCGTAGATCAGATCCGGCGAATCCGGGATCCGTTTCCGTCTGGATCTTTTTGTATCGGTCGTCTTTTTTTGTGCATCAGAAGCAGAAGACGCATCCGCTTCTCCTGCTGCCTGTTTCTGTCTCTCCTCTGCTTCAAACCGGCGGTTGACGATCGCATGGATCTCTTTCGCAAGCTTTTCTTTCTGCGCTTCGTCATTGGTTTTCTGCTTCTGATAGGAAATGGAAAGCCGCGGCGGGATCCCGCAGCGTTCTGCAAAGATCTTCTCTAAGATCCTTCTGATCTCATCCTCTTTTTCATGCACGACCAAATTGTCTGCGAAGGTCAGTGTCAGCGCATCGTTTTCAACATGCGCGTCTGCCCCGTACAGGATCCTGTGAAGCACCGGTGAATATGCATGGATTTCCGAAAGGACACTGGGCCAGTAGGTTTCAAACAGTGTCTCCAGAGTGTAAACATCCGGCAGATCAAACTGCTCAATGACATAAACCCGCATTCTGCCTTCAAAAAGGTCCTTTTCCATTTTCTGTTCCAGACGGCGGATCTGCTCCTTCGAGATCAGATGGTCACTCGTTAAATAAACGCGCAAAAAATCACGGCTGCTGTTCGTCGATACTTTTGTAATCTGCGTATCTTCAAACAGCCGCCTGATCTTATCATCCATCTGCAGTTCGGAAAACACTTCAAAAAAAGGACGTCCCATGTATCCCCCAATCCTATTTCCAGTGGTCAAGTTCTTCTTTCAGCGCCGCCAGAAGCTCCTGTTCCGGCACTTTCTTAATGATCTCACCATGGCGGATCAAAAGGCCCTCGCCCTTGCCGCCGCATACACCGATGTCTGCTTCCTTTGCTTCCCCGGGTCCGTTTACAACACAGCCCATCACAGCCACTTTGATATCCATATCATAACCGGCAAGCATCTCTTCCACCCGGTTCGCCAGACCGATCAGATCGATCTGCGTACGGCCGCAAGTCGGACAGGAAACCATCTCAATGCCTCCTTTTCGAAGCCCCAGTGTCTTTAAGATCAGTTTCGCGGAACGGATCTCTTCCACCGGATCTCCTGTCAGGGAAACACGGATCGTATCTCCGATCCCCTGATGCAGGATCAGGGAAAGACCGATCGCGGATTTGATATTTCCGCTTGTGACTGTTCCAGATTCTGTGATGCCTACATGCAGCGGATAGTCCGTCTGCTCTGCCAGCAGTTCATGTGCCTTCACGCACATCAAAACATCTGATGATTTAATGCTGATCACCAGATTATGATAATCATATTCCTCGATCATCCGTACTTTATCGAGCGCACTCTCAACCAGTCCTTCTGCCGTTACCCCGCCGTATTTTTCAACCAGTTCCTTTTCAAGGGAACCGCTGTTTACGCCGACACGGATCGGCACGCCGTGGCTTTTCGCGCAGTCAACGACCTTCCGGATGTTTTCCGCTCCGCCGATATTGCCCGGATTGATCCGGATCTTGTCAGCGCCGTTCTCGATCGCGGCAATGGCCAGACGATAATCAAAATGGATGTCTGCGACAAGCGGGATCGTAATCTCCTTTTTGATCCCGGCAAGTGCCTTTGCTGCTTCCATTGTCGGCACCGCACAGCGGATGATCTCGCAGCCTGCCTGCGTCAGTTTTTTGATCTGCGCGACCGTTGCCTCTACATCTTCTGTTTTTGTATTTGTCATCGACTGGATCGCGATCGGATGATCTCCTCCGATCACAACCGTTCCGATCCTGATTTCGCGCGTTTTCATACCGCCGTCCCCCAATATGATTCTCAGATAAACAGATTTCTTACGTCATTAAACATGATAAAGATCATCAGTGCGAACAGGCACACGATCCCCACAAAATGCACCATGCCTTCCCGCTCCGGGATCACACGCTTTCCGCGGATCGCCTCTATGATCAGGAAAACCAGCCGTCCTCCGTCAAGAGCCGGCAATGGCAGCAGATTGATCACGCCTAAGTTCGCAGAGATCAGGATGCCGAAATTAAGAAGCGTCAAAAATCCATAAAACAGCCCGGCTGCCCTGCTCTCGGCATAGGAATCCCCCATGTATTTGACGATCCCGACAGGTCCTGACATCTCGCTCATGGAGACCTGGTTGGTCAAAAGCATCTTAAGACTTCCATACGTATACTGGATCCAGAACTTGACATTCAGTGCGCTGTAGCCAACCGTCTTGATCGGTCCGACACGTACCTGCTCAGCTGCTCCGATAAAGCCGTACAGATAACGCCCCTCTTCTTCATTGTAGATCGGCTTTAAAACCGCCGTCTTTGTCTCTCCGTCTCTTTTGTATGTGACTTCCGTCGTCTCTCCGGCATGGAAGATCGAGTACATACTCACTTCGTTATAGAAAAAGATATGCTTATTGCCAAGCTTGATGATCTCATCGCCCGCCTGCAGGCCCGCTTCCTGGGCAGCGTATCCGGGAGATACATCCGAAAGAACCGGTTTTACCACACCGACACTGCCGATGATGATGACAGAGAAAATAAACGCAAGGATGAAGTTAAAGACCGGCCCTGCCGCAACAACGCTGATCCTTGCCCAAACCGACTTTTTCTGGAAAGAACGGTCGTCATTGCTCTCTCCGTCTTCTCCTTCCATCACACAGGCGCCGCCGAACGGAAGCGCTTTGATGGAAAACTTGGTCTCGCCACGTTGAAATCCGACGATCGTCGGCCCAAGTCCGAGCGAAAATTCATTGACGCGAATGCCGTTCTTTTTCGCAAGCCAGAAATGTCCGAGCTCATGAAAAATGATGATGATGCTCAATACGACAAACGCCAAAACATAACGTATGATCATACTTCTACCTTGTCAATTCTCTCATAAACCAAAGCTTCTGTTTCCAGGATCTGTGACAGATCCGGCGCTTCGATAAACGGAATATTCTCCATACTTTCTTCTATGATCTCTGCAATCTCCAGAAACGGAATCCGGTCCTGTAAGAACAGTGCGACTGCTCTCTCGTTCGCGGCATTTAATACCGTCGGCAGGTTTCCGCCTGTTTTCATGGCTTTTCTGGCAAGTGCAAGGCCTCGAAATGTCTCTTCATCCGGTCTTTCAAATGTCAGTGAGCCAAGTGCAAACAGATCCAGCTTCTCCTGCGGCAATGGTTTCCGATCAGGATAGAAAAGCGCATACTGGATCGGCAGATGCATATCCGGAATCCCAAGCTGCGCGATCACGGCGCCATCAGCATACTGAACCGCTGAATGGATAATACTCTGCGGATGCACAACCACCTCGATCTGATCCGCCCCGACTGAAAACAGCCAACCTGCTTCGATCATCTCCAGTCCCTTATTCACAAGTGTGGCAGAATCAACGGTGATCTTTTTCCCCATGCTCCAGTTCGGATGCTTTAAGGCATCAGCCGCCTTCATCTGTCTCAGTTCTTCTGTTTTTCTGCCGCGGAACGGGCCTCCGGAAGCCGTCAGCAGGATCTTGTCGATCGGGTTCATAGATTCCCCCTGCAGACACTGGAAGATCGCGCTGTGCTCGCTGTCGACTGGCAGGATCGATACGCCGAACTCCTTTGCAAGAGGCATGATGATATGGCCGGCTGTCACAAGGGTTTCCTTATTCGCCAGCGCGATATTCTTCCCTGCTTTGATCGCCGCAACAGTCGGGCGCAGTCCGATCATTCCGACGATCGCGGTAACAAGAAGCTCCGACGCCGGCTCTGTTGCTACAGCCAGAAGTCCGTCCATGCCAAAGACCACTTTGGTATCCAGATCAGAAATCCGCACACGCAGATCCTTCGCACTGTCTTCATCCTGTACGGAAACAAGTCCGGGATGAAATTCCCGGATCTGTTCTTCCAACAATTTTGTATTACGCCCGGCCGAAAGCGCAGTCACTTTCAGGCCGGGCTGTTTACGAATGATATCAAGCGTCTGTGTACCGATCGAGCCGGTAGATCCCAGGATCGCAATATTTCGCATAAAGTCTCCTTTCACAGGAAGAAAATCGAGAGATACAGGATCACGGGTGCTGTAAAGATAATGCTGTCAAACCGGTCCATGATACCGCCATGTCCCGGGATCAGATGTCCGTAATCCTTTACTTTGTAGTTTCGTTTGATCGCAGAAGCACACAGATCCCCGATCATCGCGATGACCGCACCGGCCGCACAGACGATGGCAAGGATCACGATCTCTCTGCTGCCGATGTTCATCGGGCCATGGAAGATCGCGCCATAGATCAGGCCGAGAATGGCCGCACCTACGATACCGCCGATCGCACCTTCAATGGTTTTCTTCGGGCTCAGCTTCGGCGTCATCTTATGCTTC
>JAEIGA010010417.1_pt1 | contig 14091 bp, 9 predicted proteins | sample 9270691 | NCBI WGS metagenome assembly JAEIGA01 (sample SAMN17057246, study PRJNA624740) | gut metagenome | biome: biome; isolation source: fecal sample | host: Bos grunniens | place: China: Xizang | collected 2019 | reverse complement strand
GGCGAAGTTGTGATTATGTCAGCCGGTACTGGTAATCCGTTCTTTACCACCGATACAGGTTCTTCTCTCCGTGGTATCGAAATCGAAGCCGATGTCATGTTGAAGGGTACTCGTGTAGATGGTATCTACACTGCCGACCCAGAAAAGGATCCGACCGCTACTAAGTTCGACGACATTACTTACGACGAAGTATTGAGCCGTGGTTTGAAGGTGATGGACTTGACAGCTACTTGCATGTGCAAGGAAAACAAACTTCCGATTATCGTATTCGATATGGACACCGTTGGCAACTTGAAGAAGGTGATGGGCGGTGAAAACATTGGCACACTTGTACATCCATAACATTTACTGAAAATATAATAAAAGACTCGATGAAATGGGCTAAAGAAGCCATTTCATCGAGTCTTTTATCAATAATTTTACTGTACAAAAAAGAAGAGTACATCAAAAAGTGTACTCAAAAGTTTGGTTTAACATAAAGAAGTCACGAACTTAGCAGCAATAAAAATTACTGCGGTGTACATACATTATTCATTAAACAAAAAGGATTATGAAATACCCTGGTTATGTTAAAAACATTCTTGCCATAGTATTCAGTTTGGTGGGGTCTGTATCACAGGCACAGAACGAACCGGTATTCTTCTTTGAGCAATTCCTCCATGCCAAGATACACTTCAAGAACCGATCTGTTACCATTGTGCCGATGAATTACGATGCAGCCAACGACAAAATGTATTTCAAACGTGACGGCCAACTGATGGAACTAGTAAATCTAACCACTGTAGACAGCGTGGTTTGGGGTAAGAAAGTATGCTTTCCTTATACCAACCATGGTTTTCTGGAGAAAGTAAAACTTACACATGGAACCGTTTTCATCCAATGGCGAGTAAAGAATGTAAATGTAGGCTATCGAGGTGCTCTAGGTTCTATTACCCAAGCCAAAGTAGACCGTGTGTATTCTGCCGGAAGTAGAGGAAGCCAACATGCAGACGTATACCAGTTGAAGAACAATAACAACTACTACATCATACCAGAAGATTCTTTCAAGGAAGTAACAACTCTGAAACAACTTCTGAAACAATTTCCACACCACACAACCGCCATCGAAACATTTGTGAAGGAACATAACATCCAGATGCAGCAACCGCATTCGATGTTGGAACTGTTGGATTATTGTCTGAGCTTACAACCATAGAGTTATGAAGCATTATCTGTACCTGATATTATTGCTTGGTTGGCACGCAAGTTGTACACAACCATCCAATCACTACCCTCACTTCATGAAGGTAGCGGAGAGCTACATGAATACGCAACCGGAAGAAGCTTTGAAGATATTACAAGACCAAAAAGACAGTCTTCAGAGACTATCTGAAGAAGCACGGATATATTACGATTTGCTTACGCTTCAAGCTGAAGACTGCCAATACATTATCCATACCGACGATTCATTAGTCAGACGAATCGTACAATTCTACGAAAGCCATGGAAACCCAACCTCAAAAACACTGGCCTATTATCTGATGGGGAAAGTATATCGCGACATGAACGATGCTCCTCAAGCTTTGAAAGCTTTTCAACAAGCATTGGATGTAGAGTCGGAGAATTTATCTTTGAGAGTAAATATCTATCAGGAAATGTATCCATTGTTTGCCAATCAAGGGCTGTATGATGACGCCATCCAGATTCAGAAGAAAGCCATCGACATTCATCTACTGCAAGACAACCGAAATGACATCGTCTCCATCCAACGGAACATTGCACGAATGTTCGAACAAAAAGCAGAGAAAGACAGTGCCATCCATTACTACCAGAAGGCATGTGTCTCTGCATTGAACATTTCGGATTCGGCAACCTACTATAACATATTGGCCGACTTGACGGGACTCCGTTACGAAACAGGAGAAACTAGCGATGCCATCCATACGCTGAAACGGATTGAACAACGGAAGGACATCCTTGACAAATCCGACATCCATTTCTTGTTTGCACAGATTTATAAGGATAACGGACAATGGGACTCAGTTTACCATTACAGCCTAATGGTGGTACAAAGCGGTAATATCGAAAAAGCTTATTACAGCTACATAGATCTATATGCACTGGAAAAACAGAAGAAGAATTATCGGCAAGCAATGGAATACATGGAAAAAGCCTTGGATTCCAAAAATTTGATGCAAACCATATCTCAAAGAGAATCGTTTGCCCAAATCAACTCTCTTTATAACTACCAGCATATCTCGGACGAGAACGCCGATTTGAGGCTGAATAAGGAAAAGCAAAAGAACGTCATTCTGATATTGACGCTCCTCACCGTCGGCATCCTCTTTGCCGGCTTCGCCTTTGTGGCCTATCAACGGAAACGGAGCCGCCAGATACTCGAACGGGAACGGAAATTGAAACAATTGTCAGAAGAACGATATGCCAAGAGCCAGATGGCCATCCAAGACAATGAACGGAAATTGGAAGAACTGACCCGACAGTTAGCCGTAGTAAAAGCTGAGAACGACACACAAATGTACGGTCCACTGGAAACGGAAATGAAGAAGCTACAATTGAAGAATGAAGAGATACGCCTTTCGCAACACGTACAGAAACAGCGCATCAAGCATTTCATGGACAGCAGTCTGTATAAATTAATCCAACAGGCAGCCCTAGATGACACGATTCTCATCAAAGATGAATCCTGGGAAAAGATGCAAGAAGCCATTGACTTCATGTATCCCACCTTCAATACACACTTGGACGATCTGTTTCCTTCCATGAATTCCAATGCAAAGAAACTATGTTGGCTCACCAAAATCGGTATTTCCCCTACCGGCATTGCCCATATTTTGAAACGAAGCAAGCAGGCCATCACGAATACTCGTACCAAATTAAACAAGACAATCTTTGAATTATCCTTACCAGAAAACACGTTTGATGAATTTATTGCAAATCTCTCGTAATCAAATTTTACCCATTTCATCGAAGATTTTGCCCTCTGGGCTAAAAAGTGTACTCGAAGTGTACTCAAAAACATCAATGGTTTATGAAGTAATGACTAACTTCGTTGTGTTAGAAAAATAATTGACACTATGAAAAGACTACTTTATCCATTGATGACATGCCTGTTATTAGCCTCATGTGTGGAAGAATACAAACTACCCAAGAACATCGCCGACTTCTATCGGCAGGAAATACTGATAGAAGGACGTATCCTTTCAGGGACCGAATCGGTGTTCTATGTAACCAAGACCATCCCGCTGAATGACAACAGCCGGATGACAGAGTATGTTCTGGATGCCGATATCCACATCATCGGGCAAAACGGTTTCCGCAGCGAGCAAGCCATTTGTGGCGAAGACTCCGCCTATACCATCAACGCCGGTGAACTACCCTCCAACACGCTGTATGCCGTAGAGGTGGAAGTGGACGGAGAAATCTATCAGTCGATATTCCAACCCATCCTGCAGACACCGGAGATAGACGAAGTGACCTGGGAAGAATACGAAGAAGGCATGAAGGTGAAAGTCTCTACACACAATGACGAAGGCTCCACCCGCTGCTATATGTGGACCTATGAAGAGGATTGGGAATTTCATGCTGACTTGGATCTCTATGGAACCCCGGGCATGTTGTTCAGCCCTAGGCTCTATCCCAAGGAACCCGATGAATTCAACCCCTATTATTATTGTTGGGGACACAGCCACTCCACCTCCATCAACATCTATAACACGGAAGACCTGACGGAAAACAGGGTGACCGACCTTGAACTATTCCGACGGGAACTGAACGACATCCGTATCTCCTATATTTACAGTTTGTTGGTGAAACAATTCTGTCTGAGTATCGATGCTTATGAATACTTCCGGTTAATGAAACTCTATACAGAAGAGAGTGACGGTCTGTTTACTCCCATGCCTAGCGATGTAAGGGGAAACATGGTCTGCATATCCAATCCGGAAAAGACTGTACGCGGACAGGTCATCGCCTCGAACGTAACAGAGAAGCGTATATTCGTCTATGCCTCGGATTTCAAGATGAACACACCCGATCCAGAACGATGCACCTACCAATTACCTTCTGAAAACTCTATGGGTTGGGTAATGTCCTGGCGTAATCTAATAGACTACTCAGGTTATGCCGCCCAATCGTCCGGAGGGAATCTAGACAAATCTTCCGTACTCTATTCACCTTTGTGCGTGAATTGCCTGCTTGAGAAAAAAGCGTCCAAAAAACGACCGGACTTTTGGCCGAACAATCATGAATAACAAAAAAAGAAGATACCATGAAAATAGGGAAAGCCATCCGATGGGGGATTGCCATATGCCTCTTCCCCCTTACACTGCCAGCACAGAACATAGACATAGCAAGGCAGTATCAGCAAGAAGTGGGAATACAAGGACTGCTGTATCAAGGAAAACTGGAGAAGAGTTACGCCCTGGGTTATGCCAACAGCCCTTACTATCCAACGGAATACACTACGGGCAAACTGACATATCGGGGATTGGTATATCAAGACATTCCCCTACTGCTGAACATAGAGTATAAATATCTGGTGATGCAATCGCCCGACAGGAAATACAGCATCATCCTGTCTCCGGAAGCAGTTCCAAGAGCCACCATCGGTGCATGGGACTATGTCTACCTGGGGCCGGAGGATCATGCACCCTACCAGGATTATTACATAGCGGTATACGAAAGTCCGGAATGGAGCATTTACAAACAATTCTACATCAGCAACATCAACAAGCAATACGAAGGCAGCCGCATGTATCTGGACTTCTCCATCAAGGAAAGAGTCTACCTGAAGAAAGACGGAAGGTGGACGACAATAAGCAGCCGCAACGACTTCATCAAGCATTTCCGGCAATACCGGACCCAATTGGTGGACTACTGCAAGAAGAACCGCCTGCGTCCGGGAGACAAACGGGAAGAGGATTGGCGCAAACTGGCGCAATATTGTAACGAACTGACTAAAGACAAGGAATGATGAAAAAACGATGGATAGGAATGGGACTGATGCTGGCATTGAGTATACCCGGATGGTCCCAACAGATAGAGGCACGTAACAAGACACTGGAAAGTGTTTTGACACAAGTGCAGGAACAAACAGCGTACCGCCTGTTCTGGGTGCCGGAAGAAATAGCTGGCATCCGGGTGAATATCCAGGAGAACACCAAAGATATACGGAAGTTCCTGAGCAAGGCTTTGGAAGGAACTGACCTGAAATTCACCATATTCAATGACCGCTACATCCACATTCTGAAAGACAGGCTGATGGTAGCTGACATGCCTGCCTTTGCCCCTTACCATGCGGGAGGGAACAAACAGGGAAGCTATGCGGCCGGTGAGATATTCACCGACAGCCGGAAGGCAGATTCGGAAAACAAAGTGTACATCATCGGCGACAGCCAGAATGCCTCGTCCCAAGAGATGGTGGAACTGCGGGGAATTATCACCAGCTTCAAGACCGGCGAACCGATGATGGGAGTAAACATGGTGGTGAAAGAACCCCGATGGAGTGCTGCCGTGACCGGAATAGACGGCGACTATGTACTGAAAGTCCCTACAGGAAAAGTGGAAATCGAACTTTCAGGTATGGGAACCACCGAAACACGCCGCAGACTGATGGTCTATGGAGGCGGACGACTGGACATCGAACTGGAAGACAAGCTCTATACCTTGAGCGAAGTGACGGTTACTGCCGGAAAGCGCCACAACGTGCAAGACGTACAGATGGGGGTTCAGAAACTGGAGATTTCCGAACTTAAAACCATTCCGACGGCATTCGGTGAACTGGATATCCTTCGTATCATCCAGACACTGCCCGGAGTCAAGACCATGGGCGAAGCATCGGGAGGCTTCAATGTACGCGGTGGAGCCACCGACCAGAACCTGATCCTGTTCAACGACAACACCATCTACAACCCCACCCATCTGTTCGGCTTCTTCTCGTCATTCAATGGCAATGTGCTGGACAACATGGAGCTTTACAAGAGCAGTATTCCTCCCAAGTATGGCGGACGCATCTCGTCGGTGCTTGATGTAAACAGCCGCAAGGGCAACAAGGAAGAATATCATGGCGAAGTGAGCATCGGACTCCTAACCAGCAGCTTCGATATAGAGGGTCCTATCAAGAAAGGAAAGACCTCCTTCCTGGCCAGCGGACGTACCACCTATTCTGACTGGTTGTTGGGCATCATCCCAGAGGAAAGCGGTTACAAGAACGGCAAGGCAGGATTCCACGACTTCAATGCCGTGCTCTCCCACCAGTTCAGCCAGCACGACAACCTGGCTGTCAGTGGCTATTACAGTTATGACCGTTTCAACTTTGTGGAAGAAGAAAAGTACAATTATACCAACACGAACGCCTCCATCAAATGGACCCACTTGTTCAAGGACAACTTCCGTATGGCATTGACTGGCGGTTATGACCACTATGACTATGGAATGAAGTCTTACAAGAATGCCTACGATGCCTATAAGCTGACCTTCGACATCAACCAATATTTCTTGAAGGCGGATTTCGAGCACTCGGGTCTGGACGGACACACCCTGAACTGGGGTGTCAACGGGCTGATGTATGACATTATGCCGGGCAAGGTGATACCCGCTACTGACAAGTCACTCCGTAAAGCCAAGACCTTACAGAATGAAAAGGCAGTAGAAGCAGCCGTTTATGCCAACGAAGAATGGGAAATCAACAAAAGCCTGATGGTTAGTGCCGGCATACGCTACAGCCTGTTCAGCGCGTTGGGACCACGCACCTACCGTAACTATATAGAAGGTGAGCTGCCCACCATCTACAACGTATTGGACACCGTACAAGTGACGGGAAACAAGAGTCTGCAGACCTATCACGGACCTGAGTTCCGAGTGTCCATGCGTTACAACCTGATGGACGACCTCTCCATCAAGGCCAGCTATAACACCATGCGTCAGTACATCCATAAGATATCGAACACCATGGTGGTATCGCCTACCGACACTTGGAAACTGAGCGACAGACACATCAAACCACAGACAGGGCAACAGTATTCCATCGGTCTGTACAAGAATTTCATGGACGGAGAAATAGAGACCTCCATCGAAGGTTATTACAAGACGATGAAGGACTATCTGGACTACCGTAGCGGTGCCCAACTGCTGTTGAACACACATCTGGAAACCGATGTCATCCCTACCGAAGGACGGGCATACGGAGTGGAAGTGATGGTGAAGAAACCCGCAGGAAAGCTGAACGGATGGCTGAGCTATACCTACTCCCGTACGGAACTCCGGCAGAGCGACCCGCGCATATCCATTCCGGTGAACGGAGGAGAGTGGTACCCGGCCGAATACGACAAGCCGCACGAAGTGAAACTGGTGAGCAACTATCAGTTCACCAAGCGATACAGTGCTTCCCTCAACTTCGACTACAGCACCGGACGTCCGCAAACCATGCCGGTATCGAAGTTCTACGACCACACGGTAGGAGCACCATCGTTCTTCTACACCAACCGTAACGAAGTACGCATACCGGACTATATGCGTGTCGACTTGTCGTTCAACATCAAGCCGACGCACCGGCTCACTGCCAAGACACACCGTTTCTTCACCATCGGTGTATACAATCTGTTGGGCCGCAAGAATGTCTATTCCATCTACTTCGAGAACGAAGGCGAAGAGGGAGTGAAAGGCTACCGGATGTCCATTTTCGGGGCACCTATACCATTTGTTTCGTATAACATTAAATTCTAAGAGCTATGAAAAAAAATCTATATGCATTTCTCCTGCTGGTATTGTACGGGATGAATGTCTGGGGACAACCCAATGAACGGGTTCATGTACAGACCGACAAGGATTTCTACCTGTCGGGCGAGACCATGCACCTCACCGTCCGCACGTTAGGCACTGATTCATCACCTTTGCACATGAGCAAAGTGGTCTACGTAGAACTGCTGGGCAATGCATCCAATGCCGTACGGATGAAGATAGAGCTGGACGAAGGCCGGGGTGGAGCCGTCATAACACTTCCCTATATGCTCTCATCAGGTGTTTATGAACTGGTGGCCTACACCCGATGGATGCGGAACGAAGGCGAACAAGTGTTCTTCCGCCGTCCCATCGGCATCTATAATTCCTTGAGCTACTCTCCTGAAACAGACAAGTTGGTATTCGAAGACGGTCTGCCTGTACAGGGCGAAGAATCGTCCACAGGAATGACCCTCCGTACTGACAAGCCTGTGTACGGAAACCGGGAGAAGGTATCATTGTCCTTCCCTGATTTTCCAAAGAATGCCTCAGTCAGCGTATCGGTGGTGCGTCAGGACGTATCCTTGTCCGCCAAGGACCGCGAAGCCTATGCCGCCATCTCCAGAAACTTTGACAAGAAGGAAAGTGTACGGTTCACCCCTGAAATGGAAGGGATGATTGTCGAAGCCCGTTATGCAGGCAACAGCCCCGATGAAAAAGTTCTGCTCCCTAACCTCTCTATCAAAGGAAAGGAGTTCCATTATTATCCAGGCAAAGACGTGGGCAACGGCATCTACCAGTTCTTCACTCCTACCCTCAGCGGCATGAAGGAGGTGGTGACCGGTGTAGAGACCAATGGCCGCATGGAACTGATTTCACCTTTTGTGGCCACTGCACCCGAGGCACTCCAGCCCCTGCATCTGGACAAGAACCACGAAAGGCTCCTCTTGGAGCGCAGCATGGCTGTACAGATCGGCCGGTTCTATCCGGCGGACAGTGTGGTTCGGAAAGAAGTTCCGGGTATCTTCCTGCCGAAACCCCAGTTCTCGTATGATTTGGACGACTATCGCCGTTTTCCCACCTTCGCCGAGACGTTTCTGGAATTCATCCCCTGGGTTAGTACTGCCCGGAAGGGAGACGGAAAGGCGATAACCATCTTCGATGAAATGACGGGCAAATCCAACCACGGTAACACCCTCGTCATGCTCGACGGTGTGGTCATCATGAATCACGAATCGCTGCTGAAGTATAATCCGTATTTCGTGAAATGGGTGGATATCTATGTCGGCAAATATGTCTTTGCCAACCAAATGTACGAAGGAATCATCACTTTCCGCACTCCCAACCATTGGATGCCCAGTTTCCAACTGACAGAAAACAGCCTGGTGCAGGAATACGAAGGTGTATTGGCCCAGCAGACATACCTGCAGCCAACCTGGAAGAAAAGCACCTTCCCCGATTTCCGTCATACCCTTTACTGGAATCCGGATGTAAACCCGAAGGACGCAACGTTGGAATGCTGGACATCCGATTTGTGCGGCATTTACATCGTGAAAGCCGAAGGTCGCACACCGGACGGACAAATCATTCAAGGATACACCACCTTCGAGGTGAAGTAAGGTAGAAGAAAGGAGGATGCCAGGGAGGATGCCAACAGATTTATCGCTCCTAATCGTTTTGAATTATTTGTAAACTCCGAAACTTTTGAGAACAATCAATAAATGATAGTTTTGTAAAAATACTACTTATATGAAACACACATATCGATTATTAGCCTGTATCTGCCTCTTCTTCTTGAGCGGGCAGCTATTTGCACAGACAGCCACTGAGGCCTATCGGCAGAAAGCCGGAAACTTTGCTTTGGCATACACTGGTATCGTAGAAAAAGGTTACCGGGTGGGGTATGTCAACACTCCTTATTATCCTACGGAATACACTTCCGGCAGTTTTGTTTATCGCGGTGTTCCCTATACGGATGTAAAGCTACGCAATGATTGTCATACCCAAAGACTCATAATGCTTACACCTGACGGCAAATTCAACCGTGTCCTGCATCCTGAAGAAGTGAGCCGTGCCGTTATCGGGAATACGCCCTTCGTATACTTCGATGCCCGCCAGGCCACACCCGGCGAAGGATACTACGCCGCCATCTACGAAGGCAGGACTTCAGCATCTACAAGCAAATCTATGTCAGCAACATCAACAAGGAGACCAGAGGAAGCGTCATGCTCCAGAAGTTCTCGCTCAAGGAGCGCCTCTTTCTGGTAAAGGACGGCCAATGGAATACACTGAGTGGAAAGAGCAGCTTCATCAAGCATTTCAAGAGCCACAAGGCAGTGCTGAACAATTACTGCAAGCAGCATCAGCTGATGTTTGGGAAAAAGAACGGAACAGACTGGCAAAAGCTGGCTAAATATTGTGAAACCTTGATAAAATAAAAGAAGGTATGGGAAAGAAAACGATCATCCTAATGTGCCTCATGGCATGCATTTGCGGACAAGCCCTGGCACAACAGATCAAAGCCTCCGATGAACCATTGACAGAGGTTTTGCAACAAATTCAGGCCAAGACCAGATACCGCTTCTACTGGATAGCAGACGAGGTAAAAGGTATCAGGGTCTCGGTAGACAGCGATGCCAAGAACATGCACCAGCTAATGAGAACCCTGTTGGGCAGAACCAACCTGCGATTCACCATCTATGGCAACTGCAGCGTGTTCCTGCTCCAGAACCGGACGTTGGTCAACACCCTACCGGCATTCGCCCAATGGAGTGGCGGAGAAAGCACCCATGCAGAGAGCGAACTTCTGCAAGGAACGAACCAGAAGGCAACCTCCGAGAGCAAGATTTACGTCATCGGGAAACTGGAAAACAAGTCGGACAAGAAGATAGTGGAACTGACCGGTGTCATCACCAGCTTCAAGACGGGCGAACCGGTCATGGGTGTGAACATGGTGGTACGCAAGCCCACTTGGAGTGCAGCCGTAAGTGATGTCAACGGTAAGTTCGTCTTGAAAGTGCCACAAGGCGAAGTGGACATCGAAATGACCGGCATCGGTGTCATTGATACCCACCGCCGACTCATGGTGTACGAGGACGGCAAGCTGGATATTGAGTTGGAAGACAAGATGCAGACTTTGGACGAAGTAACCATCACTGCCAACAAACGCGAAAACGTGAAGGACGTACAGATGGGCGTGGAAAGCCTCGTAGTAGAAGAGCTCAAGACTATCCCGACCGCATTTGGTGAACTGGATGTCATCAAAGTGGTACAGGCCCTTCCGGGCGTAAAAACCATGGGCGAAGCTTCCAGCGGCTTGAACGTGCGCGGCGGCTCCACCGACCAGAACCTTATTCAGTTCAACAACGGTACCGTGTACAATCCTACCCACCTCTTCGGTTTCTTCTCGGCCTTCAACGGAAGCATCGTACAGGACATGGAACTATACAAGGGTAGCATCCCTGCCAAGTTTGGCGGACGCATCTCCTCCGTACTCGACATCAACAGCCGCAAGGGCAACAAGGAAAAGTATCAAGGCGAACTCAGTTTGGGTCTCCTGACCAGTAGCGTAGCTTTGGAAGGCCCTATCAAGAAGGACAAGACTTCCCTCCTGCTGAGCGGACGTACCACTTATAGCGACTGGATGCTCAGCATGCTGCCGGAAAAGAGCGGTTACAAGAATGGTAAGGCTGGCTTCTGGGATGCCAATATGGTACTATCCCACCAGTTCAGCCAAAAGGACAACCTGTACTTGAGCGGTTACTACAGCCACGACCGCTTCAACTTCATTGAGAACGAAAAGTACAGCTATGCCAATGCCAATGCCTCGCTGCAATGGGTACACCTGTTCGGCGACAACTTCCGCATGGGTACTACCGTGGGATACGACCATTACGACTATGCCACCAAGAATTACCAGAACGAGAATGATGCCTACAAGATGGGCTTCGACATCAACCAGTATTTCCTGAAGCTGGACTTCACACACGAGCAGCTACAGAACCACAAATTGGATTGGGGACTCAGTGCCTTGATGTACGACATCAATCCGGGTGACATCCAGCCGTATGGCAGCACCTCCCTCTACACACCGAAGACCCTCCAGAAGGAAAAAGCACTGGAAGCGGCTCTATACTTCAATGAGGAATGGGACATTACACCGAAGCTTACCGCCAGTCTGGGTGCCCGTTACAGCCTGTTCACAGCCTTCGGACCACGTACCTATCATACATACGAAGCAGGCGAACTGCCTACCACGCTGAACATGACCGGCACCGAAACCAAGGACGGTAGCCTGAAAAGCTACCACGGACCGGAATTCCGTGTAGGCTTGCGCTATGCATTCACCGACGACTTCAGCGTGAAAGCAGGAGTCAATACCATGCGCCAATACATCCACAAGGTATCGAACACCATGGTCATGTCTCCTACCGACACATGGAAGCTGAGCGACATGTACATTGAGCCACAAACAGGCATGCAATACTCGTTGGGCTTCTACAAGAACTTTATGGGTAGCGATGTGGAAGCATCCATAGAAGGATATTACAAGACCATCGACCATTACCTGGACTACCGCAGTGGTGCCCAGCTCCTGATGAACGACCACCTGGAAACCGAAGTGCTCCCGACCGAAGGACGTGCCTATGGGGTGGAATTCATGCTGAAGCGTCCGAAAGGCAAGTTCAACGGTTGGATTAGCTACACCTATTCCCGAACCGAGCTCCGCCAGAGCGACCCTCGCATCGACAATCCGGTGAACAACAGTTCGTGGTATCCGGCCGAATACGACAAGCCGCACGACTTCAAGCTGGTGGGCAACTATCAGTTCACCCAGCGTTACAGCACCTCGCTCAATGTGGACTACAGTACCGGCCGTCCGCAGACCATGCCTGTATCGCAATACTACGACCATACCATCGGAGCCACCACCTTCTTCTACTCCGAGCGTAACGGCGTGCGCATCCCGGACTACTTCCGTGTGGACCTCTCGTTCAACATCAAGCCGACACACCGCTTGACCGCCAAGACACACACCTTCTTCACCATCGGTGTGTACAACTTACTGGGCCGCAAGAACGTGTACTCCATCTATTTCCAGAACGAGGGTGACAAAGGCATGAAGGGATACAGAATGTCCATCTTCGGCGCACCGATACCATACGCTTCGTTTAACGTCAAATTCTAAGGAACCATGAAAAAAATAGCATATATCATCATCGGCCTGCTGGTCATGAACTCCATGCAGGCTCAAGACATCAAGGAACGCATCCTAGTGCAGACAGACAAGAACTTCTATCTGGCCGGCGAAAAGATGGGCTTGAAGCTCTACGGAACGGATGAAGCAGGAAAAGCATTGCCATTCAGCCGGGTGGCCTATGTGGAACTGCTGGGCGACAAGGACAATGCCGTCCGCCTGAAAGTAGAAATGAACGATGCCACTGGAGAAGCCCTCATGCAATTACCTTACACCCTGGCATCAGGCATCTACGATTTGGTGGCCTATACCCGATGGATGCGTAACGAAGGTGAAGAAGTATTCTCCCGACAAAAGATTGCCATATTCAATTCCTTGAGATATGCACAGAGCCAAGACCACATTGACTTTGTGGAAGGAGAAGCACCCGCCACCGTTTCCCTACCGGCAAGTAACGGCATCAGCGTGAAGGCCGACAAGGCAGCATACGGCAACCGCGAAACTGTTACCCTGACCTTGGAAGGCATGCCAAAGGATGCCCGGATGAGTGTATCGGTCGTTCGTCAAGACATTTCCTTGGGAGAAACGACCAACAGCCCCACAGCTTCCGGAAGCAAGGGAGTCTTCCAGCCAGAAGTGGAAGGCTTCATCATCGAAAGCAAGCCAACAGGAGGAGGTAGCCAGCCTATCCTCCGCCCGAACCTGACTATCCAAGGCGATGACATCCAGTATTATGCCGGTCAGCAGACTGCCGAAGAAAGCGTCCTGTTCTACACCAATACCCTAAAAGGGATAAAAGAAGTGGTGGCAGGCATGCAAGGCGAAGGCCACTTGGAACTCGTGTCACCGTTCGTAGCTACCCCCCAGGAACAGATGCAACCCATCAAGCTCTACCGCCAAAACGAAGAAGCACTGACCGAACGAAGCCTTGCCATTCAAGTCAATGACCTTTTCTATGCGAAAGAAGCTCCACAGGCAACTGCTATCGAAAAACAGTTTCCTTACCTGAAACCTAAATGGGTATACGATTTGGATCACTACAAACGTTTCGCCACCTTCGAAGAAACCTTCATTGAGTTTATGCCATGCGTCAGCACCATCGGCAACAAAGGCAGCCGACGTATTGTGGCTTTCGACTCGGACATCTATGCATCTGGAAACGGGAACACATTGGTTCT
>JAEIGA010010416.1_pt1 | contig 14093 bp, 5 predicted proteins | sample 9270691 | NCBI WGS metagenome assembly JAEIGA01 (sample SAMN17057246, study PRJNA624740) | gut metagenome | biome: biome; isolation source: fecal sample | host: Bos grunniens | place: China: Xizang | collected 2019 | reverse complement strand
GACATGGCTTCCCAAGCGGGTGATGTAACCGTATTCTTCACGCTTCTTGAAGAAGTCTTCCACTACCTTTGGATAGAACAGGTAGCTGAGGACATCACGGTCGGTGGGATCTTCCTTGAATTTTCTCAGGTGATTGCGAGCTGCTTCAAAATCGGCGGGAGGCAAGAGCTCTCCAGGGCGACAGGTAATGGGTTTCTTTCCCTTGAGCACCACTTCCTGCAAGCCAGCGGGCTGGAATCCCCAAGCGGGCTGACCCATCATTCCTTCAAAGTAGCTTACTACTGAATCAGGGAAGGCAAGGTTCTTTCCGCGCTCCACAATGTTTTCGGGAGTTAAGTCATTCTGTACCATAAAGATAGCCAAGTCTCCAACCATCTTGGAGGAAGGAGTTACCTTTACAATGTCACCCAACATCTTGTTGACGGTACAGAACATTTCACGTACCTCATCAAAGCGGTGGCCCAAACCAAGGCTTGCCACCTGGGGTCGCAGGTTGGAATACTGACCGCCGGGAATTTCGTAGCGGTAGATTTCGGTAAGGGGAGACTTTAGATCGGACTCGAAGACATCGTAGCGCTTGCGAACATCTTCCCAGTACTCGCTGAGACGCTCCAGCTTGGTAATTTCAAAGCCAGGATCACGCTCTGTTCCTGCCAGTGCAGTCTGGATGGAGTTGATGGAAGGCTGACTGGTAAGACCAGACATGCTGGAAATAGCACAGTCTACAATGTCTACACCTTCTTCTGCTGCCAAAAGGTATGCTGCCACCTGGTTTCCACTGGTGTCGTGGGTGTGCAGGTGAACTGGACAGTCCAAGGCATCCTTCAAGGCACGCACCAACATCTTGGCAGCGTAGGGCTTAAGAAGACCAGACATATCCTTAATGGCGATGGTGTGGGCACCACGATTACGCAGCTCCTTTGCCATCTTTACGTAATAATCCAAGGTGTACTTGTCCCGCTTGGGGTCGCTAATGTCGCCAGTGTAACAGATTGCTGCTTCTACCAGCTTATTGCACTTGGCTGCTTCGTCCATGGCAATTTCCATACCGGGAATCCAGTTTAAGGAGTCGAAAATGCGGAATACGTCGATTCCACCAGCAGCAGCCTCACGAACAAAGCTTCTGATAACATTGTCAGGGTAGTTGGCGTATCCTACACCGTTTGCACCACGGAGCAACATCTGGAAAGGAATGTTAGGAATATTGCGACGGAGCCAGTCCAATCGCTCCCAGGGATCTTCATGCAAGAAGCGATATGCTACGTCAAAGGTGGCTCCACCCCACATTTCCAAGGAGAAACACTTGTGCATGATTTGTGCCAAGGCTTCGCTTCCCTTTACCATGTCACGGGTACGGACGCGAGTTGCCAACAAGGACTGGTGGGCATCACGCATGGTGGTGTCCATAATCAAAAGCTGCTTCTGCTCATAAACCCACTTGGATACGGCATCTGGGCCCTTTTCGTCCAACATCTGCTTGAGGCCAGGAGTTGGAGGTGCATCCTCCAGTGGAACGAACCGTGGGGTGTCGTACATCTTGGCACCAGCGGTGGGATCGTTTACTACGATATTTCCGATGTATTTAAGAATCTTGTTGGCTCTGTCCTTGGATACATCCAGCTGGAAGAGCTCAGGTGTTTCGTCAATGAACTTGGTGTGACAGCCACCACGGAGGAAAACCTCGTTCTGGAGAATCTTTCCCAAGAAGGCAATATTTGTCTTTACACCACGAACACGCATTTCAGTAAGGGCACGCTGGGCCTTGCGAACAACACCTTCAAAGGTGCTATCGTAGGAGGTGATTTTTACCAAAAGGCTGTCGTAGTAGGGGGAGATAACGGCACCGCTATAGATATTTCCTCCGTCAAGGCGGATTCCGTTTCCACCGGGACTGCGGTAGGCGGTAACCTTTCCGGTGTCGGGGGCAAAGTTATTTTCAGGATCCTCGGTGGTAACACGACACTGCAGGGCAAATCCACGGGTGGTTACATCCTTCTGGTCATTGATTCCGATGATGGGATGGCTCAGCTTTTCTCCCATGGCCACCAACAGCTGGGCACGAACCAAGTCAATACCAGTGGAAACTTCAGTTACAGTGTGCTCTACCTGAATACGAGGGTTCATCTCGATAAAGTAGTGGTTATTGTCCTTGTCCACCAAGAATTCCACAGTACCAACACTTACGTAGCCAACTTCTTTAGCCAGTTTTACTGCTTCGTTTCGCAGCTTTTCTAAGGTTGACTCAGGAACAGAGAAGGCAGGGGTAAATTCTACTACCTTTTGGTAGCGACGCTGAAGAGAACAGTCTCGCTCATACAGGTGAACAATGTTTCCGTGGCCATCTGCAAGAATCTGTACTTCGATGTGCTTGGGCTCTACCAAGAACTTTTCCATGAAGATAGCTGGATTTCCAAAGGACTTGCGAGCTTCTTCTGTTACCAACTGGAATGCCTGGCGAACTTCTTGGTCGTTGTAGCAGGAACGCATTCCACGTCCACCACCACCAGCAGCGGCTTTCAAGATAACAGGATAGCCATAGCTATTAGCTCGAGCAACTGCATCATCAGCATCCTTCAAGGGCTCGGTGCTTCCAGGAATGGTAGGAACATTGCAACGGTGAGCCAACTCTTTTGCACTGAGTTTGTCTCCCATTTGTCCAAGAACACTGGAAGGTGGTCCGATAAAGACAATGTCGTTTCGTTCACAAGCTTTTGCAAATTCTTCATTTTCAGACAGGAATCCGTAACCTGGATGGATGGCGTCGGCTCCTCGTTTTTTTGCCAGGGCTACAATCTCGTCAATAGCAAGATATGCTCCCAGGGGAGTCAAGGACTCTCCCACCATGTAGGATTCATCGGCTTCTGTTCTAAAGCCACTGAGAATGTCTTCTTTGGAGTAGATTGCTACCGTGTTTAAGCCCAAGTCATGACAGGCTCGGATAATACGGATAGCAATTTCGCCCCGGTTTGCCACCAGGACTTTTTTAATCTCCTTCTTCTCCATGAGTTTTCCTCCTTTTAACAAGTTCATTGTATTGGACGTGATGTCCTAATTTTAGGAATAGCAAACACTAAAATTATGCTAAATACCATTTACTATAATTCTATGTGTTTTTTCTGTCTAGGTTGCTTTGCGTTAAATTCTTCTATTTTCGCATAATTTTACCAAAAGTTAATAATTATGGAAGTTGTTTTTGAACCTTGACATAAGCTCTTCTTGTTGCTAAAATTTTTAAGAATAAGTTTATCTTATAGAGAATAGTAAAAGATAACTTTACTTTTTTTGATTATTGAAAAAAAGTTCTCCTTACTAGCTACTATGTATTATTCATTCTAGCTAGAATGTACCTTTCATTCTAACTAAAATGAACTCCCTTCCGTGTACAGGTTACACTCCCTATTCATGGCACAACAGCATCCCCTATAGTGCCATGTCACGCTCCTGTGTATTGCCATAACAGCATCTCCTGTAGTGCCATGTCACCTTCCTGTGCATTGCTATAACAGCATTCTGTGTATGATATATCACTGTCTCCTGTAATGTGTATTGGAATGAAGGGGGGCTGTGTATATAGATACAAAAAAGTTACAAGAAATTTATGAAAATTGAGAAAAAAAAAACTTGCAAAATGGAGCTTATGCTGATATTATAGTGTTATGAGGCTATTCGGAAAAAAACAGCAAAGTTTTATACTTTTTCTCATTTTTTCTTTCTTTTCTGCATGGGGGCAGGAAGATAGTGCTGTCTTAAAATCTGAAAATACCCCCCCCCCCACCCTACCAGTAGTAGCAACATCCCAGCTCTCTCCACCTGCTAGTCTCACTGCTACCGATTCTGGAGGCAACTTATCTGTGGAAGATGAGATTCTGCCAGAACCAGAAGATGAGCAAAATATAGTCAATCCAACTGAAGAAAGTCAGATAGAAGATCATCTAGTCGAAGAAAATCACGTTCAAGATAGTGAAACTAAAGACGCGGAGGGTGCTGCTGATTTTGAGGATGAAAGGGCAACTAAAAATACCTCTGTTCAAACTCCAGAAATAAAGTCTATTACTAGTGCCACTCATCAAGAGGTGCTTAAAACCTATATCCCTATTCAGCAACTTATTTGGAATGATGCAGATACATTGATTTCCTACTTGGAAGAGGATGTGGTGTATTTGGTGGACAGTAGCAGTCATGCTATTGTTGGTGCGGTGGAGTTCCCTGGTGTGCTGGATTATTCCATGTTTATAGAAGAAGATGGCATGGTTAATGTTATTGCTGGTTCCGCTGATGGAACTATTGCAGTGTGGGATATTCCGTATAATCCAGATGAGGAGCCTTTGCCAACTCGAGAGTTTGAGCCCCACTTTATGAATAGTGTGCCAGATAGCCGTGGTGTGGACCTGCTTGCCTTTAGCGACGACTCCAACTACATAGCTGAGTTCTTTGAGGCTACAGGTGAATTGGGACTCCATTATAAGCTGCGGTATACAAACGAGCTTATTTCTAAGAGTGCTGCGGCTACTGTTGCTCATGTATACAGCATGGCCTTTAGTGATGATAATAGTCAGCTGGCTACGGCTACCCGAGATGGCAAACTTTTTATATGGAATGCTTTTAACGGACGCTTCATGTATGAGCATGAAATTTATACTGAAAGCAGTGTGCCAGTACATTTTATCCAGGGGACTTATAACCTGCTGGTGACCTCTGCGGAGGATACCGTGGTGGTGTTAGACCCAGTGGGCAACGTGCTCCAATCAATTACCACCAGCAGTCCTGTTGTAGACACCAAGATGCTGTCTGACAAGCGGAGAGTGGCTATTTTAACTCAGGATAACCGAATTGAGATTTACAATCTAGAAGATGGTGCGTACTTGGGCTATGTTCCTTCCTTTAATATTACTGCAATTACTTCTTTTGATTTTAATTCCACAGATACCAGCATGGTGGTGGGGCATGAAGATGGCTCTATTTACAAGATAGACTTGGAAACTAATGTGTTGCCTCCACGGACACGGCCTGTGTTACGGCTTATTGGCGTGGATGAGGTGCTAGTGGAAGGCGAAGCGTTTACTCCAGAGATTCCTCCTGCAGAGTACAGTGATACTATGCCAGAAGAAAGTATTATTACAGTGGCAGACCCAGGACTGTTTCCTGCTCCTGGCCATGGCATAGAGATTTTGACAGGTGTATCTATGTTGCCTAATCCCCATATGGTGGATATAGACTTTACCGTGGGATATTTGAACAGTTTTTTGATTTATCCCTTTTATGTGGGAGGTCAGCTCATTAGTTCTGTGGGCTTTCCTAACAAGGAGTTCCCCTATAACTACCGCTTATATGGTGAGCCATTGGCACCACCTTTGATGATATCTGTGGCATTGGATTTTCCTGTGGGGATTGCCATTACTCCCTTTGAAAATTTTCGGGATTTGCAGATTTATGCAGAGGTGGGAGTGGGCTTTGCCCTGCACCAGTTGTGGAATCGTCGTTTTGGTCAAACTGCTATTGCAGGCTTATTGCACCCGAGCTTTGTGGCTTCTATGGCTGTAGGGGCGGGCTGGAAGGGCATTACCTTGCGGTTGCACGGAGATTATGATGCCAGATTGGGCTTTTTGTTTAGTGCAAATATTGGTTACACAATTCAGTTGCCTTATAAGAAAAAGGCAAATAGTGGGAAGATAAGGGTAAAGGACGAGCCAAAAGAAACTCGTTCTGAGGAAAATACAGATGTGGTGGGTGGTAATGCCACTGCAGAGGACGTTGCTGAAGGGGATGTGGGCAACCAAAATGAGGGTGAAGGATTAAGTAAGGAGGAATCTTTTGAAGCGGAGCTTACGGTACATTGATTGCTGTGATTCTGTTGTAAAGAAAATAATCGTTTCATTGCTGTGCCTAGTGACTGTGGTACTGTTTTCTTGTGCCAAAATGACTTTGGAGCCAGAAGCATCAGTTGCTGCAGGCAGCCTATCTATTGTAGTTGAAAATTTTACCAGAGAAACAGGTTCTTTACGAGCCATTGCCCCTACACAGTTGACCTCTAACGATCTTTCTACTGGTTATACATTAAAACTTACAGGCTCTACTGGTAGGATGACCTTGCCAGAACGAACAATAACACTCGCTAATGGCCGAGCCACCTTGGGAGATATTCCTGACGGAACGTGGCACTTAACTTTACAGGTATATAAAAATACTGCCCCTACAGTTGCTATATTACGAGGTGATACAACGGTAACTGTAACGAATAACATGAGTGCTGAGGCTCGGTTCACCCTTAGTCCAGTGGAAGGGGGAGAGGGAACAATAGATATTAGAATAAATTGGCAGGAAGCAGATAGAGCTTTTGTCCAAACTAATATTACTCGTGATTTATATGTGCAGATATTACTTCGTGATGCAGTTACTAATGCAGATATAGCTAATTCTGTGGCTCAAATGGGGCGACGTGCAACTGCAAATAATACAGTACTCCCTGTATCTAATATCAGATACACTGGTCATCCTTTAGCAAATACTACTACCGCAAGACCTGCAGGATTATACAAGTTGGTGTTTAGAGTACAGGGTGGAAATATTCCTGTTGACGTAGGTAGTGTAGAGTGGACAGATATCATTTACGTAGAGCCTGGGAGACAAACTACTGGAACAATTATCATTCCACGGTTAATTCAAAAGCCTAATGCTCCAGCTAACCCGACGCATTCCAAAGGTGCGGTAAGTAATTATGGAAAAGCTGATGTAACTTTTAATTGGAATGGTGTATACAATGCCACTGCTTATAACTTGGAAATAATTGAATATACATCAGGTACTCATCCTACAACAGACCAGACTTGGAATACTTTAGTTAGAGGAAATAAGTTGCAACAATTTAATGCACTGCCAAGTGATGTCAATAATTATGCAAATGGTTCAAATCATATTGCTGATGCTCCAAATATGGTAGGAGGACTTTTACCAGGCCAAGGCTCTTTTGTATTAAGGATGGGGGAATACGGAAAGAAATATGCTGTACGTATTCAAGCAGTAAATCGTTTTGGTACCTCAGCTTGGAGTTATTTTCCACTTTTAGAATTTGCTCAGCGTGTTGTTCCTGCAGCACCAACAAACTTTACTTTTTCAACTGGTAGATATGATGTATTCACAAATAGATTTCTTGCGCAATTTAAATGGACGGATGTAGCTAATAATGATGGGTATGAATTAGAACTACTTAAATTTACTTCAGGAGTGACTCCAAGGAGTGATACAGATTGGACTGCTAGAGGTGGCGGAAATACTGCTAACGTAACTACATGGAAGGGAGATAATATCGTATCCGCAACTGGAAGTCCTGCCTTGTACTTAACAGGGGGATTGACGAATAATAGTGACGAACTTTCTCTGGAAATAGAACGACATACAGGTACGACGTACTATGCCGTACGCCTACGAGCGTATAACGAAGGTGGTGTTTCTGCTTGGGTTTATCCACCAACAGGCTCATTGCTTATGCCTGTATCATGTTTTTCTCAACATCTTATCGAAAATATACGCCATTTAAATGGTATTGATGTTTATGATGTTGCAATGACTATTGGAGATCACGCTAATAGTACTTGTACCTACCAATATGAGTTTATTTATCTTGCTAGTGGAAATTACGTTGATATATTGACAAAGCCTACTGAAGCTGAAATGGATAGAGAATGGAATAGACTTTTTAGTCTCCCGGCAAATAATACAAATATTGGTAGAGGTTGGAAGCGGGAGTGTACTACTACTGATTTAGATGTGCAACAGTTGAACAAAGGGACCAAATTTCCTTTTAGGGTACGTACTGTTACAAAATCGGGTAACGCTGTTGTTGATGCAACACCGTGGAGTTACTATTATCCTGCAGTTTTGCTGCCATAGGCTGTGGATAGGAGAAAAGGAATGAAAAAGCACTTTCTGCAGTTTCAGGTAGTATTAATTTGTTTAATTCTCTGTACATTATTTTCGTGTCATCAGTATACATCTATAAAAAAAGTATGTGATGAGCGAAGCTTAACCATTGTTGTAGATAATTTTATCTCTAGTGAGCCGTTACGAACCATAGCTCCCGACCCAATTACTGTGACAAACCTACAAGTTCAGGGGCAATATCAATTTAAACTTTCTGGTACCACTGGGAGAATGAGTTTTTCGGAACGTGTTATCACTCTCTCCAATGGCAGAGTTACTTTACCAGATATTGCTCCTGGTTTGTGGGAATTGACTCTTACTGCTTACGATAGAACAGGGACAACAGCCCTGTTACGCGGAAGAGCCACTGTACAAGTGCATGTTGTGGGGAATGCTGAGTGTCGTTTTCTTTTGAAGCCAATGGGAACTGGCACTGGAACGATAAACTTGACAATTAACTGGAATCAATCAGACAGAGACTTTGTACAGTCTAGCTATCCTACACAGCTTACGGTGGCTATAGCTCTGTATTATCCTAAGACAGACACCATGGTAGCAAATTCACAGGCAATTTGGACTCGCTCAAATACAAATATTACTGTAATTAATACAAGTTTACCATACAGAGGATTTCAGAGCAATCAAGCAACACCATTACCTGTTGGAGAGTATGAGTTGCGATTCACTATTACTGGAGGGAATCTTCCTGCAGGTACTACTGTACAATGGAGAGATAATCTGTATGTGGAAGCTGGCAGGGAGACTACTGGCAACATTACTATACCACAACTGATTATACGGCCTGCAGCACCATCATATTTGGTGTCTTCGAGTAATAATGCTGAGGATGATGGAAGATTCTCTGTTACTTTAGGATGGGGAGATACTACAATCTATAATAACAAGTCCTACAAGTTAGAGATACTATCTTTTACTACTGGAACAATGCCCACAAACGACGGTACTTGGAATACAGCTGTGAATAATGGTGGCAAGGTGTATTCCTATGATGAATTGAGCATAAAACGAACAGCTGTTACCAATCCTTATCCCGTTGCATATTTTGGTGGTGGATTGGGAAAGAATGATACAAGTGTTGATCTAGAAATGACGTTGCAAGCTGGTAGAAATTATTGTGCCCGAATCTGTAGTTCCAATGACAGTGGATCTTCTAATTGGGTTTATTTGCAAAACTTGTTAATGTCTCAACCAATCATAGAATCTCACAGTTCTACACAAGCCAATATAAAGGTGTGGGCTGGAGGCAGACAAGTAGATACATGGAATGTTACATTGGATATAGGTGAAACCTCATGGGGAAACAATTATGAACTTTCTTGGCTCAGACTGAGAGCTACTGATAGTTTGGATAACTATATAAATGATGATGCCGCATGGCTTGCATACCAAGCAAGAGACGGACAGGGACGAAAAAATGTAGCAAAGTCGAATCCCATTATTTTAGACCAGTTAGATAAAGATATGAAGTTTGTATTCCGTATCCGTACTCTGAGCGCAGCAGGAAATTCTGAGTGGTTTTACTATGGTCAAGAAACAGTTCAGTTACCATAACAATAGGAGGAATATTTTGAAAAGAATTGGAAAACTTGTTCCCATAATTATTGTCTTGAACCTGCTTTTGACAGGCTGCAAAGGGGATATAGATTACATGATAGAGGAGTATAATTCCCGCTTTGGAATCCATGATGATAATTACCTTTTGCCAGGGGATTTGGGCTATGATGAAAATGATATGTTGGAACCAGAATACCATGTGGATTCTACCTATACCTTGAATATTCCAGCTCCTCAGGTAAAGGGAGCCAGATACCAGTGGGCTTTGTACAAGGATGGCAAGGTGGTGCAGGCTGACCATGACGGCAGTCATCATACTTTTCAGCTCTATTTGCCAGGAAATTTGGGGGTGGGAACCTATCAGTTACGGCTTACGGTAACTGTTGATGGCAAAGAATGTAAGGATACGGCCTTGATAACGGTACATACAGAGGTAGTGGAAAGGGAACTTTCTACTTAAAATGGGATATTTTGCCCTAAGGGGCAGATATAAATATAAAAAGCCGTAGGAGAAACTACGGTAGGATTTAGGAGGACTTATGTTAAAGAAATTTGGCATGATTGTGTCAGTGGTGGCTTTGCTGACCCTGGCATTGGTAGGATGCAAAAATGGCATGCTGGGAGAAGATGAAGCCACCGTAAATGGTGAGCGGGAAGCTGGTGGACGTACCGCTAAGGTAACTATTACCAACTTTGCAGACAATGGTAACGGCGCAACTCGTTCTGTAGTAGGTGGCCCTTTGAGAACAATTACACCGGAGGCAATTAATCTTGCAAATGATGCGGGTAATTATATTTTTGTAGCTACAGGAACAAATAACAGAGTGTCTATGGATCCTAAAATTGTTCCTGTTGATGGGGCATCTGGTCGAGTAGACCTTTCTGGACTTAATCCCGGTACTTGGACTATTACTATTACTGCATACAGCAGAGATAAGTTAAATGCTGTTGGAGGTGTAGATTTAGCTGATGTTACTCAAGTTCAAGCTCAGAAAAACACCTGTGCTGTACTACAGGGGACTGGTTATGTGGACTTACGTAACTCTAATTCAGACGTAAAAATTACCTTAACTCCTGACGGTATTGGAACTGAAGGTGGTGTTAATGTAGATTTTACATTACATACAGATGACCAACAAGAGATCAGTAATAAGACATATAATGTACATATAGCATTATATGATGGAAGTTCTTTAGTTGGAAACAATGAAGATGTTTCTGTAGCAGCAAGAGCTTCTGTTAATATTAATTACACTAATGCTACTGTAGATGTTGGAAGATACGTACTAAAGGTAACTATTTCTGATCCAGCTACAGGATTAGGACCTTGGATTTGGTCAGATATAATTTATGTAGAAGGAAATAGACTTACGGAAAGTACTGTTTTACTACCTAAATTAATTGGGGAGGCTCCAACGCAACCTCAAAACTTTGCTGTTTATTATAACACAGATACAGTTGACGGTAATACAGGAAATTACACTGCAACCTTTGCTTGGGATAGAAAATCCTATAATGAACAAGGATTTGAACTCCAAATTTATGACATCACTGATAAATATAATTATACTGGTGGTCAGATGCAGTATGATAGTATTAACTTCACTGATGCAGAAAATTTATGGCAGGGTACAGCTCTTGACAGAAATGGTGATAAAGACAGTAAAGGCTTAAAAACTAAAGACACCATAGGTACAGATGTTACTTACCCCAAATATGCTGGTGGAAATTTAATGGCCGCTAGTACATATGTTGATTACAAATTGGAAACTGGACATATTTACGTATTCCGTCTACGAGCAGAAAATGTGGAGGGAAAATCACCCTGGGTATATTTTTCATCCCCAGTTATAGATCCAGCTTCAAAAAATACTCATCCTGCGAATGCAACACTTAGAAAATTTGAAGAAAAAATTGTAAGTGTATATACTGTTACTTATGATCTTCAAAACAGCTTTATTCTTGCTGCAGAGAATGACACATTACCAGATGCTGCGATTAATACAACTGTTGAGCCTGTAGTGTATAGACCCGCCACTCCTTATGATATTTTATATCTGCCCAAAGGCAATTATTTATTGTTTAAGACTGGAGCAACAGGTAATGCAGATGCTGTGAATCCTAATTATGTTAGCGGATGGACAGGTTGGATTGATGCATATAATAGTGCTACACAATTCAATGATGTACAGGCCACTTATGATAAATGGAGCAACCTGAGATTAACTACTGTGGGTGGAGCTAGTGGTAAGAGTGCTATGCTTGAAATAATTTCATCTGGAACCTTTAGTAAGTTATTGGATTCAGGAGAGAAGGTATTATTGAAATTACAGCAGAACATTGCTCCAGTTACTTGGCAAGATGCAGAGAAAATTACAAGCTACACCAACGATGTTAGCCGTACTACAGATGGTTTTGGAAAAATTAATACTGTCTTTGCACTCAATATAGATACAAATAATGGTAATGCTACTAGGTATTTATACTTTACTGTTGGACAAGATATTGGAGCTGGTAATATAGAGGCTGGAAAACTGAAAACAGATACTGATCTTGAGGTTACAATTTCTAAAGTAGTTTTTACCTTGGAAGATAGTAAAGGCGAAGTTTGTAGTGGTTTAGGAAATCCAGTGGGGTATGTTGACCTTAATGGTTTGGGATCAGGAAATTATACCTTGCGTATTGTTGCCACTAATACACATGGATATGACTTTACCTATCAGATACCAATTATAGTAAAATATGATACTGATACAATTTAATAGTAAATTGATTTAAGAAAATCCCCCGGCTTGCAAGGGCTGGGGGATTTTTTTTAGTTCTGGGTAGTAGAGTTTTCTTGGATAAGGCTTTGTGGTGAAACTAAGGTAGTGAAGTCTCCCGAGATGAGGCTTTTGGTGGAGCTAGGAAGATGAAGCTCCCGAGATGAGGCTTTGGGATGGGGTTGTGGAGGTGAAGTCTCCCGAGTTGGGGTCTTGGGATGGGGCTGCGGAAGTGAAGCTCCCGAGATGGGGCTTTTGTGGTGAGGCTGCGGGGGTAAAGCTCCCGAGATGGGGCATTGGGATGTGGGTGAGGGTGAAGCTCCCGAGAAGGGGTTTTGGGATGGGGCTAAAGTAGTGAAGTCTCCCGAGATGGGGCTTTTGTGGTGAGGCTGCGGGGGTGAAGTTTCCCGAGATATGGCTTGTGGTGAGACTAAGGTAGTGAAGTCTCCCGAGATGAGGCATTGGGATGGGGTTGTGGAGGTGAAGTCTCCCGAGTTGGGGCTTGTGGTGAGACTAAGGAGGTGAAGTCTCCCGAGCTGGGGCTTGTGGTGAGACTAAGGAGGTGAAGTCTCCCGAGCTGGGGCTTTTGTGGTGAGGTTGCGGGGGAGCAGCTCCCGAGATGAGGCTTTTGGGAAGAGTTAAAAGTTTCATGTGATTTTTTTTGGTGAAACTTTTTGTTTCGCAGTGAGAAATGGTTGGTTTCCAAGAAGTGGCTGCCAATGGATGCCTGCCGCCGATACCCTCTAAACGTAGTGAAGCGTAAATCGGCGGTGGGCTATTGGCAGACCCATTTATGAATCTAGCAACTCCTGAACTTGGGATAATGAGAGTCCAGATACATCAGCAATGTCCTCAGGAGCATAGCCACGAATAATGAGTTTACGTGCCGTCTCCAACGCTTTTTGGTAGGCTCCACGTTCCAGCCCTTCCAGTCGTCCTTGTTCCAAGCCGATGGAGATACCTTCTTCCCTGCCAGTGAACAAACCTTCTTCATAGGCTTCTTCCTGTTTTACTGCCATAGCTGTATCAAAATCATATTCTGCTGTTAGGATACTCAAAGTCTCTCCTCCTTTCCGTTCCAAGTAATCTCTTAAGATGTTGTGACGTACCGCTTCTCGAATAGCTCTTGTAAGGGGCTGTGCTTGTCCATCTGATTTTGCCTCATCTATGAGCTTGAGAAACTGCACGTATTGCTCCAAGTCAGGACAATTCTGCACTACGGGACTTGGTGTTTCACTTTTAATTTTACACACTTTTACTTTCAGTTCAAGGGTGAGTTCTGTAGGGGAAGGACAACCCTCTACTCGGAAGCGGGGTTTTCCTTCCCCTAAAACCCCATCCTTTCCCAGCATCGCTTGGGGACTTCCTGCCCCCAAGACCCCCGGAAGTGGAGTTTCATCACTTATTTTTTTGCTACAGAAGGCATCCGACAGGTACAGGTAGCTTTCTGGGGGTAGGTCTTGGTTGCCAGTGTAAAAGACGAAGAATTCTGGCTTAGCCAAGGGAATGAGTTTATCAGAGAACTTGGCTTTAGAGTCCACCATATTGCCGTAGATTCGACTGATGTACTCTAGCAATCGCAGGGGCATGTTGGGGTTGATGGTGGCCTGATGTTCAATCATGAGAATAAATTGGTCGTTTACCATGATGGCAATGTCGTTGTAGTAGTCCATGTACAAAACTTGTTCTAGATTCACTCGTTCCAGTTTGGTGGTTTCCACTTGTAGGTTGGTGCCGTGAAGGGCGTTGTACAGGGAAAGAAAATGTTGCTTCCAGTCCCTGTCCTTGGAAAAATAATCTACAAAGAGGGAATCCTTGTGTTTGCGGTTTTCGGTGGTG
>JAEIGA010010415.1_pt1 | contig 14093 bp, 15 predicted proteins | sample 9270691 | NCBI WGS metagenome assembly JAEIGA01 (sample SAMN17057246, study PRJNA624740) | gut metagenome | biome: biome; isolation source: fecal sample | host: Bos grunniens | place: China: Xizang | collected 2019 | reverse complement strand
GTACATTTATAGGAAATAGGTAACTAGTTGCATATCTTCCCTAAACAATATATCAATGTTGAATAATTCAACAGTACGATTAATAGTACAGTTAATTGACTTTTTGTATTGTCATGAAATATACTTAAGTAGGTGGGTGTGGTAGGCACGTGCATACACAAGGTGGATAGAGACACCGCACATTCAGGTAAAACAAATTCTAGGTTATTTCCATGTACACATGGTTCTGACCGGTGGTGACCGGTTGACGCTATACCATACCCACCCTATTTATAAGGGGTGATCAGTTATGCCTACACCAACCGGTAACGAAGATTTAAACGGTGCTTTAATACTAGGTCAGTCTATTTGTTGGGATGAAACACACGGTTATACTATGGGTGCTGATATGAACCCTGATACTGACTGTAGTGGTTTTATTGGTTATTGTCTTTCACATAATGGTTTTAATGTACCGCAACGTTGGGATACTTCTACAATGATACCTACTTTAAGTAGTTATCAGGGTTTTAGTCATACTATATATGATTCATCTATGCAGCTGGTACACGGTGACATTCTTGTTTGGGATGAATATGACCCTGACACCCAACGTCATGATGGTCACACGTTCTTTTATGCTGAAAACGTAACAGGGTATATAGGTACTAGTTGGCAAACTGCTACCGGTCAAACAGGATTATTAACACGTGCTAGAATTGAAGCAAGTTCAGACCGCGGTCATCCTCAAAACGGTGATCAAGATAACGGTTTTGGTTGCCATCCTGAAGTGTGGGTGCACCCTTTTTCTTTTAACTATTCAGACGGTCATACGTGGCACTTGTTTAGGTGGCAAGGTGCTACACCTCCACCGTCAAATTTGTACAATATGTCAATTTTGTCTAGGTGGATAAGACGACGAAAAAATATGCTATAATTGGGGTAAATATGCAACCTATTGTCATATTATCCTAGAATTTGAGGTGATTTTATGAGTAAATTAAGTGACGTGTTATACCTGATCAAGGCGGGGTATAACAAAAAAGAGATTGAAGAACTGCTAAAAACTGCTAATGAACCTGAAGGTGGTAAAGCACCTGAAGGTGGTAAAGAACCTGAAGACGGTAAGACACCTGATCAGGGTAAAAAGACACCTGATCAGGGTAAACAGATACCTGACGGTGCTAGTAATCTGACTACTGATCAGGTTAATGAACTGATAACTAACCTATCTAAAGAAGTAGAAGATTTAAGGAAAGCAACACAAGAACTTAACCGTTCTACTTTAACATTAGGTTCATCCGGTACTGAACCGGAAACTGCTGACAGTATCTTAAGCGGGTTATTGAATGACCAGCGTGAAGATAACAATAATACTTAAGTGAGGTGGTAAAAATGGCTAACAAATTAACATTCACTCAGACCGCCACTATTCTTAATCAGATGTTGCGTTATGCTACTGGTAAAGATGATTTAGAAGTTGCGGTTAATGAAACAGAATTCGTAGCACAAGCAAACACTATGCTTTTAATGGGTTATGAGCAGTTTACAAATGCTATGAGTCAGACCCTGTCTAAGACTATTTGGTCTATCAGACCATATAACCGTAAGTTGCGTGACTTGTATGCTGATGAAATCAGATATGGTAATCATGTACGCAAGGAAAACGCTATTGACGGTGATTTTGAAGACGACCAGACTATTAACCTTGTAGACGGTACTAGTGTAGACCCGTGGCGCATTAATAAACCTAAGGTTATACAGACTAACTGGTATGGTCAGAATGTTTATCAGGTTCTTAAGACATTACCACGTGATCAGATTAACACTTCTATTACTAGTAGCGGTGAATTTGGTAGTTTCATCACAATGGTACTTACTAATACCAGTGACATGATCGAACAGAAACATGAAGTTACTGCACGTGCTACTATTTGTAACCTTATCGGTGCTAAAGTGAAGTGTGACCCTGATAACGTCATCTATCTTGTAGACGAATATGTTGAAGAAAAGGGTATTACAGACCCTGATTTTGACTATAGAACACCTGAAAACTATGGTGACTTCGCAAGGTGGCTTTATGGTTACATTGAAACTCTTTCTGATGACCTTGAAGAACGTGGTGTATTGTATCACAAGAACATTACCGGTAAAGAAATTTCAAGACACACACCTAAGTCTGAACAGGTGTTATATGTTATTTCTAAGGTAATTAACCATATTCAGACTGAAGTTAAGTCTGTTACATTCAACCCTGAATTCCTTAAGGCTATTAGGTATGAACGTGTGTCTTACTGGCAATCACCAAAAGACAAGACACGTGTAAGCGTTATTCCTAATTACATTGATAATAATGGTCAGTTAGTTGATAACGATTCAAGCGCGGTTGATATTGATAACGTCTTTGGTGTTCTTTTTGATCGTGAATGTTGCGGTTACACAACTATCAATTACTGGTCACAATCTACAGGTCTTAACCCTGCTGGTGGTTACACTAATACATTTTGGCACTTTACTGATAGACCATGGTTAGACCTTACTGAAAACGCTATAGTTCTTGTTTTGGGTAAGAAGACAACAAACACTATTGAACCTGTTACGGTTGGTGTACCTGCTGGTTCTACAACTACATATGGTCATAAGGTCAACACATATCAGACCGGTGTTCAGGTTAACGGTGATGAGGTTACCGGTACATTGAAGTTTGTACAGGGTGGACTTGCTGAAACAGGACCCCTTTCAGGTGACGGTTACTTTTTAGCGCTTAACTGGTCTGAACCAGCTGCTGATATTACGTCTATTAAGTTAGGTCTGAACCCTTCAATGGGTACAGGTCTTGTAGAAGGTATCGGTGACGTTGAACGTATCATTGTATGTAAAGTTACTGATAAGAATACACAAGACTTTTATGTAGTACAGTCAGACGGTACACACAAACTTACACAAGGTTTTGATTTAAGCGGTTTGACACTGAATTAAAATAAAATGTGAGGTATAAGGGCGGTGGCGGTGGTTACCGCCCTATTTTTTATTATGATCAATATAACACTTTACAAATTCAGTAAGAAAAACAATAGCACTAAGATACCTGACAATAGTACAACTAAGGTAACTTATTCATGTACTATTTCAGAATCATGTTCAATTACAAGTCCTGTAGTGATCATAGAAAACGTATCAACCATGAGTTATTTAGGTTCATATAATTATGCCTACATTCCTGTTTTTGATAGATACTATTTTGTTACGGATGTTGTTTTTGACGCTAATACCGGTTTTTGGAATTTTCATCTTTCTGTTGACGTATTGGCAAGTATTAAAATTTCTCTACTTGCTACAAGTCAGTATGTTGAACGCGCTTATAATTACACCGGTGTACCTATAGGTGATTGGGATAACTTGAACTTCAACCCTTATATGATTGATTCATCCTACCAGTCAGAACTTAAACCTGTATATGATACTGTTAAGTATGCGAGTCCGTTTCAGTCTTTACCGCAAGTATACGGTTCTTCACTAGCACCTGAAACTAATGGCTGGTACATATTAGGTATAGTATCGTCTAATAATATTCAAAACAAATTTGGCGGTGTTACTTATTACCTCATGACTTCTTACCAGTTAAGACAGTTTATTTATTATATGTTGGGCGGTATTTCACAATGGTTTGACCTGTCAACACTTACGTCCGGTTCTATGAGTGCTGAATTGTTAGGTTTGATCGGTGAACCATTACAGTATATAGTGTCATGTAAATTTATACCGCGTGTACCTGAAATTATAGTTAATTCATTAGGCAATCCTGAACATATTTGGTTCGGTATGTATGAAACTAACTATGAAGCGTATTTAATGCCACTGACTTATTATAATAATCCAATGGTAAGTTTTGGTGTGTCTATTCCTTTAACTGATCATCCACAAGTGTCTAGGGGTAAATGGTTAAATGGTAATACGCATACTGAACGTGTAGTGAGGTTTGAACCGTTTGGTGTTATACCTCTTGATTCAAGTAAGTTTATTGGATATTCGCGTGTCATGTTATCGGTAGATTATGACATAATCACCGGTAAAGGTATTCTAAATATCTACGCAACCAATGATAATACTTATACTGCTATATCAGACTACCCTTCAGGTACTATAGAAAATCTAACTGAAAGTGGTGGTGGTGTTTCTTATAAATTCATCACGTCATTAACGTCTAACTTATTGATAGATTTTCCGTTAACACAATTTACACACCGTGGCGCGGGTGAAATGTTCTTAAATGACTTTTTACGTCCAATGTCTAATAGTGCTTTAAATGTCTTTAATGGTGCTTTTAGCGGTGGTAAGGCGGGTGCAATACAAGCGGGTGTCAATTCAGCAGTAGAGCAATCATGGACTACCATTGACGGTTTAAATTCATTTTTCAATGCACCGTCATGTCAAGGTACTAGCGGTTCACTGGTATGTCATGCGACACAAATTAGACTTACCAGTAAATTCTCATTGTTAGTGCCTGAAAGACGTATAGAAATCGGTAGACCAATATGTATGAACATATCACTAAGTGAGTTTACCGGTTTTGTTAAGTGTTTCGGTGGTCATTTTGAAACTGATGACCTGACCAACATAGAACTAGAACGTGTTAATACATTAATTAACAGTGGGTTCTACATAGAATAAAGAAAGTGAGGTGATTATATGATCATTAATAACGGTTTACCAGTGTCTTATAATGAATTCAATTTGGTAACTGCTAGTGTGTCACCTAGTACCGCACACTGTCAGAACAACCTTTTGACTGAATTTTTTGCACACTATCTACTTCAGGACGTAATGTCAGTATTTGACTTTACGTTACCAGCAGCTGTACCAACACGTTACTTTAAATACGTCTTATTCTGTAATGGTTGGATTATAGGCACGTATGATAAGAAATACGGTGCAATTGCACATTACGGCACTATTGAAGGTTACGATTGGTATCATAGACCGTTAAAAAGTACCATACGTTTAACACATTCAGACCCTAACTTAAATATGGAAATTAAGCGTAGATTAAACGGTATTGGTCAGAACGCATGTCTGATCGGTTTACAGGATGACTATAGTTCTATTATTCCACTGGTGTTATTTTACGCTGAAAAAATGGCACTTATTTATGAGTCGTTTGATACTAACGTAATCAATAGTAAGTTAGCGTATGTATTCGGTACTGACAATAAGGCACTTGCTGAAACATTTAAAAAGTTGTTCGATAACATACAGGCTGGTAACGTTGCATGTGTAGTCGATAAAGACTTATTCAGTGATGACTATACCCCTAGGTGGCAAGCGTTCTTTAATAATCTTAAGGCTAACTATATTGGTTCAGAATTGCTTTTAGACCTGACTAAGATTAGGAAAGAATTCTGTACACGTGTAGGTATTCCAAACGCTAATACTGATAAACGTGAAAGATTAACAGACGATGAAGTAAACAGTAATAATCAGGAAACACTAACACTAGTAGAGACGTGGCGCGATAACGTTAATGAAGGTCTTACACGATTAGGTGAACTATTCCCTGACTGGTCAGGGTCTGAAGTAAGATTAAAGACCGGTTCACTTAAAGGATTAATTGAAGGTGTAACTGAAGGTGATGATTTTACAGAAAGTGAGGTGTAAAACGTGGGTGTAAGTAAACTTACCTTAATAGGTCTGTATAACTATGATCAGTCTATTCTTGATACCTTTGAACTACCTGAAGGTATTGACCGTAATGTATTTAACTTTAATCTGTTAATGCAAGCGGGTGAATTTGAAGTGCTTTATAGTGATTTTGACTTCCTGAAAACTGCTATAGGTGTTTGGTCTAAAAGTCGTGTCTCTATTTGGGATGAACTGTTAAAGACAACACAATACGAATATAACCCTATTGATAACTATGATCGTCATGAGACACGAACTATAACCGGTGATAGACAGTTAAGTAAAGGTAATACTGAAACAAGAAACTTAACCAGTAGTAATACAGAAACACGTGACCTTGAATTGAGGTCACAAGAAACACGTAACCTTACCAGTTCAGATACAGAAACACGTGACTTAGACGGTACTAACAATGAGACACGCAACCTACAGACTACCAGCAGTGGTACAGAAAACACACATACTTATGATAATGAAGTACGTAACCTTAGAACTGACTATGAAGATAATGGTACAGTTACTGATTCAGGTACTAACACCAATACCAGGACTGTTGAAGGTCGCGCGTTTAACGATACCACCTTAGTTACTAAAGAATCAATAGGTGATTCAGGTACTAACGGTAATACTAAGACTAATGATTTAGACGGTTATAAGACTGATACCGGTACTGATAATAGGGAAATCACCGGACTTAATACAACGTCTAATACCGTGAATGAAACAGGTACAGACAATAGAACGTGGACTGAAGAAGGTACAGTATCACATTCAGGGTCACAAGGTGGTAGTGTTAGTAATACTGTTGACGATGACGGCACTATAACTAATCAAGGTACTTTAGGTGGTTCTATTAATAATAGCGGGTCTGAAAGTGAAGAAACAGAAACTGAAGAAACTGTATATATTCGCGGAAACATCGGTATTAAAACCACCCAAAGTATGATTCAGGAACAAAGAGATATAGTGAATTTTTCAGTTATAGATTATATAATTAATGATTATAAACATAATTTTTGTATTATGGTCTATTAAGAAAGTGAGGTGTTTTGTATGGCAATTTGGAAAAAGTATCCTTATACAGATTTTCATGATTTAAACCTTGATTGGATTATTAAGATCGTGAAAGAACTTAAAGAAATTGTTGACCAGATCGACATTGAAGAGATTAACAGACGTTTTGGTGAAATTAACGCTGAACTGACTGAACATGAAACTGAAATACATGAACTTCAGTCAGCAATACCGGTACTGTCTGATACTCTTAGAACCTTATCCGGTATTGTTGCTAATCATACTGATGACCTTGCAAGTATTCATGATCAGATAGACGGTGTCATTGATCAGATTAGTCAGGCGGTAACACAACTTCAGGGTGAAATTGGTGACCTTGAAACTGATTATAACGCGTTTAAGACTGCTACTAACACTGCTATTGATAACTTAAATCAAGCTGCATTTGACCCTAGTCAGATAGTTATGTCTAATATGCCGTTTAATTTTGCATTATCAATGCTTAATGCTAGTAATAGCGGTGTAAGAATAGTTCAGGATACTGCAGTAACTACTGATAATTCTATTAGGTGGATAGACGGTGGTCAGTATGCACCTAGTAATATACCTAATAAACAGAAATTCACTAACACATTTAAAATACCGCGTTTTTATTCATCAGGTAATCAGTGCCATATCGTTATACCGTCAATATTTCCAATTAAATATGGTGGTTCTATTAACTGGTCATTATATTTCTATGCTAATAGGTGGATAGGTGCAACCAGCGGTAATGTTGGTATATGTAAAGTAGGTTCAATAAACTTTACAGATTTACTATTAGAAGGTGGTGTACAACAGACAACACCGTCAGCACAAACAGGATGTTTTAACGATATTGAATTGTTCGCTAATGAAGAAACTGGTTGTTATGACTTATACATTTATAACGGTCGTAATGGTAAATACTGTTGGATTAATGACTATATGATCAGTTCAATAATGATAATACCTGTAGACTTAGGTAATGTTGGAATAGCGACCGGTATTCAAAAGTATTACAATCTGTTAAACACGTTCCTTACACAATCAACCTCTAATATTGACGGTCGCATTAACAGTGCTATTAGTAGTGCCTTATCACCAATCAGTCAGGAACTTAATGACCTTGAAGGTGACGTTACTACACAATGTTTTAATGTTAATAATTTGTGGTCTATTGATATAACACCTGACACCGATGTTACATTAGTGTCTAACTTTTCTAAGGAAGTACATGCGATTAAAGGTAGTTCAAGATATAGCATTATTTCTATTGATTTAACGCTTGATTTAACCGGTCTTACAGATAACACTACTTTTGTAATAGGTGTGTTAGACTTGTTCTATTCAGCGTTAGGAAATGCACGTAATTTAAATGTTGCTATTGAAGGTGCTAATAACGGCGCTTACGGTACTATAGACACTACTGGTACTGTTAGAATTAAGGCATATGGTACATTTACCGGTACTACTAGAGTTAGGATAACAGGATCCATAATTGACAGTCACACATCACAATGATAATATCTGTCAGTAACCTTCTTACGGTTATACGAACAACATAATTATTACAAGCGCAATATAACCCCTGATCAGTCAGGGGTTATATCTTTTTATTTTTTCCATAAGTTGTAAAATGCTATTTCACATGACGCGTTCTCAAAGATTAATTTACCACGTAAGTATAAATCTAATAGCAGCTTGTGACGGTATCTGAACTGCATTAACTCATAATCTGTTAAACCATATTCATATGGAAAAGTGTCGTTAATACAAGGTGTGACGTATATAACACGTTGTTCACCCTTAGATTTATAGACTGCTATATCACCCACTTTTAACACCGGTTCAAACTGTTTCAGGTTCATAGTTTTGATATTACCGTGATAGAATTGTGTAAACTCATTACCTAATGACATTTGGGTATACGTGTCATTATCCTGGCCCTTATACAGGGCGGTCTTTTTCTTACGTGCTGAAATAGGTGACCTTAATGTGTAGACTACTCTTAACCCGCGTTCAGGAAAGTCTTTAATTTCTTCACCCTTTTCACGCATTTTAAAAAGTACGTCAATGAGATTATAACCAGCAAGTATATCGTTATTAATATCATCACTGTTACCACACATGATTAGTCTTAAAGGTGGTTTACCGTCTAATTCGCGGTTACGGTTCAGTGTTTCATATGCGCCCTTAATTGCTTTATATTGTTCTTTGATCGACCTTACATGAGGTTCACTTATAATTTCATCGTAGAATAAGTATTTATATTCTTGAGCGTCCATACCTCTTACATGATAGATTGTACTTAATGCGGTACATAAACCCATTAAATTAGTATTACCGTTACTGTCTTCTTTTGTAGGGTAAATACCGGTGACGTATTTACCACGTTTCTTAAGCGTGTAATCAGTCTTATTATTTACGTTCAGTGAGTTAAAAGGGTTTAATTCAGGGTCTGACATTAAGTCTAGTTCAGTCTGTTGTGTTCGCATGTAAAAGAACTTGTCACCTGAACCGGTGACGTGATCAAGAACACCGTAAGACTTACCAGTACCACGACCACCTACCATTATGACGGTATGAAATATTTTCGGTTTAAGAATTAAGGGTACATTTACGTAACCTGACGGTAAGTATATATTTATATTAGACATGTGATCAATTCCTTCTTTCTATAATTTAACCCCTGTAGTAAGTGTTTGGGATAACTACAGGGGTTATATTTTGGACTGTCTACAGCAGGTGATTAATCAACGTATGAACACTGGTAGAAAGTTCTGTTATTCTTCTTATTAGTGTCTTCAATGACTTCGAAGTGCTTAACACCGTCTTCAGCGAAGTATTCGACCATTTTCATAAAACCGTCTATGAAGGTCTTAGAGTTAGTTGCTACTGTACACTCTTCACACTGAATAGCCAACAGTTCAACCTCATTACCGTTGGTGTTAACGTCATTGTATCTTACCCAATTTTTAAGGGTAAGTGTTTCACCACCATGGTTCTTAATCTGATCGACCTTAGGGTCTTGTGTCATCTTAAAGATATCAGCCTTAGAGATACCTTCACTTGATTTAATTACATTCATGTGATTATTCCTCACTTTCTAGGTTATTATGTACAATTTCTGTACTTATTGTAATTTTAGCACCACTGATAACAATGTCAACATATTTTGCACAAACTTGTAAAAGTCTTTCATATTCGCCTGTTTTACCTAAAGTGTAGAAATCATCGACAATACATACATTTTTGGTAATGTGAAGACGGTGACCGTCAATGTTAATATATTCGTCAATATCATCATTATAAATAGACGTTGTACCACCGCCCTTAATGAATTTAAAACCGTCTTCAAAAGAATAGATACCGTCATGTTCTTCTAACTCTTCAGCACCTAATTTCTTATTAACACCAGCGCATGTAAGTTTTAGGTAGTTATGATCATGTCTCTTGTCAGGCGCGTATTCACAACAATATTTTTTAGCACCGTGGGTTCTAAATCTTAACGCGGTATCCTCTTCTTCGAAAACACCCATGTAATGTATATTACCTTTAGGGTCAGTAGCATAAGCACCGTTTTTCTTAGAATTTGCAATACAACGTTCATTGTACTTAGATAGGTCGATATCACCTATATACTTGATACTGTCAGTGTCTACATAGACCGCGTTTAAGGGGTCAGGGATACACTTTAAACCTTCTTCTAATTCCCAACGTGCCCACGCGGTACACCACACACCGAACTGATACGGTAAAAACCCTTTAGAACTGTATTTCTTTAATATCTCTTCACGGTTACAGTTTTCTGTATCAGGATGATATTCGTCTAATTGACCTAGTTCGTCATAGTGGTCTTGATCGAAGACCGTCAACACCTTAGTTACGTCTTGTACACAACAACCGTAACAGGCGTTAATTTTCGCCTTACTTTTGCCGTACAGTAGTTCAGTAGAACCGTCATCGGATTCTACACCTTTTAATTCAGTCTTAAGACGATAGTATTTGATAATGGTATTCTTTATACACTTAGGTAATTCACCGTAAACAGATGACCATACCTCTAAAAAGACTATAGTACCGGTATCATATTCTTGAAGGATTATATCAAGGTCTATATCGGTTATAGTCATCATGAATTCACATTCAGTATATCTAACACGACCATTATCCATGACACAATCTTTAGGTTTGATACCCTGACACTTACTGATCGGTATGTACGGAAAACCCCAACATTCATTTTTCAGCTGCACACCTGAAAAGGATACACGCATTAATAAAGCGTGTTTTGTGTCTATCAGGTGTTTAACCTGATCACACGTCTGAAGACCTAGATACTTAAATTTAGATATTGGAAATAACCTATTACACATAACGTCAGGATAACTACTTGACCTGTCAGCACTATGTACGTCTTCTATAATCGCGCCTACTTGCCACATATTCGCGTGTGTATTACCACCCCTGAACGCGTCCCTTAACGCGTCAAACAAGTAAATGTCAGGTTGTATATTAACCATATACTTATGACTTACACCCTTGCGTATAGCGTTCTTAAGGTCACGTCTAACAAAACCGGTGCTGGTCATTGGTATAGAATAGTGTGTGTCATTTTCTATGCGATAGTACACCTGCAGTGCTTCGATCAGACCTATAACGTCATTTAAACAATATTCTAGTTCACGTTCAGTCAGGTCAGTCCATGGATAACGTACAATATTATAATTGAATTCATCACCGCTTAACTTCTTATGTTGGACGTTCATACTATCAGTAAAAGTATGTAAATCCATATTAGTTAATATATAACTACACCTGAATTCTATTGAACCGTAAACTGCTTTTAATACCTTACGTCTATCAGCGCAAAAAACATCATCTATACCAAAAGGTAGAATGCCTGATAAAAAACAGAATTCATAACTTAAGTTATGTACGTGACACACTAGTCTAGTATCATCATCCAATGTTTCATTAATGATACGTAGAAGGTCTACAAACTGTTTCCAATCGCGACCTACTATATAATTAATGTCATCACCAATACCATACGCAAATTGCCACACGTACATGAAAGACTGTCTAATGTCTTCAAGTTTAGACGTTTCAATATCAAACGCGCTAAACAGATTAAGGTACTTAATGTTCTTTTTGTTCTTCTTACCTTTACTGTCATTGTTTAACTTGATAGGTTCAACACTGTCAAAATAGGTAGTTATTGCGCGTCCTAAGACTTTGCGCAAACTCTTCCCTGACGTCAGTATCTTCTTCATATCGCTCAATAACCTCTCTTCTTAATGACGATCTATACGAACTTGAATTATATTTGTTAAAGAAACGGTCACCGTCTTTCTTCATACGGTCGTTTACTGTCTGTATTGCTATTTCAACGATCTGATCAGAATCATATATAAGACCCTTGTAAACAGTAGATAGATATTCTAACGCGTCAATAACCGCATGATAGTTGTACTGGTTAACGTCATAACCTAGTAGGGTTATTTCACCTGTTTCAGGGTTCTTAACTTCATGACGCATTTTCTTTATCCATTCATTAGCGTCCTGTTTATAACCTCTTACAGATGACGTTTCATGCGATAAGAACTTATTAAACTCTACAATACCTTTAACTAACTGCTGGTCACGTCTTGATTCATTTTTACTTAGTTTGTCGATATTGCGAAGTGACTTTTTAATATCCTTAATCTGTTGGGACTGAATACCGGCACGTTCAAACGACTTAACACGTTTCTTTACCACGGAAAGAAGTCGTGAATACTCTTTTGACCGGTTTTCTTTTGGTACACTTGAACGTACTGACTGAACTGAATATCCATACCGACCTTGCTTAAGCGGTGTCAATGCTACCTTAGGTTTACCACCGGTTACCTTATAATAGACTTCATTAGGGTTAATGCTGGTCTTACCTACCGGTTCAGGTGACTTATTTATAGCAGTCTTCAGTGATTCACCGCCTATTATCTTCTTTACAGACTTCTTTGAATTTTTTTCACGTGCTTTTTGACGATCTTTTAATGCTTTATCACGTCTTTTTTCGCCCGCAGTCTTTTTATTACCAGCAGCTGAAGACTTCTTACCTGACTTTACAGGTGTATTAACAAAAGACTTGATACCGCGTTTGATAAAGTTACCTTTAGGTTCTGTTGTTTTCTTCCTTGCCATAATCGTCCACCTCTAGGTCTGTAACTTTCCATGGTGTAGCATAATTATTGTAATGCTTTAAAATATGTCTGATCAAACTTGAATTAGTCCTAAGACCGGTTAAGGTCTTAAGACTTTCAAGTGCCTGTAGTGATTCCTGATCAAGGGTGACCGTGACCAGTTTATAGTTTCTGTTGGTGCTATACTGACCAAACTGGTTACGTTTAAGCGTCATGGTCATCACCTCTTACTTCGTTATACAGTTCAATGAACTTATTACCGCATGATTCACACATTATAAAGTGACCGTATGTCTTGTGTGCTTGTGATTCTTCAACGGTCTGACGGTCAACGACAGCACCGCAAAACTCACACACATAGAATCCGTCAAGTGTTACCATTATCGTCACCACCTTTAGGTAAATATTCTGATTTAAGAATACGATAATTTTCACGGTTAAGAGTCATTACACCGTACAGATACTGACTTAATGATTCACACATATAAGCGATATTGCATAACATATCGTCAACACTATCACTATCAGTATCAATTCTATACATATAGTTCTTAACAATAGCACCTATACATTCGTCATCCATAGTAGAAAAGTTAAAACCACTGTCATTACCTTCAGTAAGACTAATACAAGCGGTACAACCTTCCCTAAGTCCTGATATAACGCGTGTAGCAATTTCAGGGTTGTCTACATTACTAGAATTATATGTCATTTAAATCACCTCACTTTCAGGTCTATGAACGTTAACAATTAACGCGTCATTAAGCGTACCACCATGACGCATTATCAGTTCTGACCATGCCTTAGGGTTAACAGGATTAAGACCATAGTCTATGATCATGTCAGCACGGTCACGATCCAACACCGGTATTGGTATCCATTCATGAATGACTGAAGAGAACATAAACCATTCATTAACCTCATGTGAATAATATTCATCTTCATTAGAAACACACTGTACACGTGTGTGTTCACATTTAAACGGTATTGTACCGTTATGGTATGGTATTGTAACCACTTCGATTATTGCTTTTTTCATCGCAAATTACCTCCTGAACAACATAATTTGTAAAACCATTATAGAAGAAAATAATATTTTTGTAAATTCCCTTTTATACTGTACCATTAATCGTACAGTTTACAGATACCCCCTAGGGGTATACCCAAAATATAGGGAAAATATGCAACTAGTTACCTATTTCCTATAAATGTACT
>JAEIGA010010414.1_pt1 | contig 14094 bp, 15 predicted proteins | sample 9270691 | NCBI WGS metagenome assembly JAEIGA01 (sample SAMN17057246, study PRJNA624740) | gut metagenome | biome: biome; isolation source: fecal sample | host: Bos grunniens | place: China: Xizang | collected 2019 | reverse complement strand
CGTGTACAGCGCAACGGACGGAACTCAGAAGCTTGCCATGGGTGAAGGTAACACCAAGAGCATCGAAGTCAGCTTCATCGATAAGGAATACGAAATCCTTCTGGCTCAGAACAGATTCGAATACTACGATGAGCAGGCTATGATCGACCCGATGCTTGTTCCTGTGGGTACAAGACATATGGGTACGGACCTATTCAACACGGTCAATGCGGAAATCTTCGCCGAATTCAACAAGGCAACTCTTGCGGTAACGGCGGCGAAATTCGACTTTGACGCGTTCGTTGATGCTCAGGCGAAACTGAACCTGGAAAACCTTGAAAACGTATCAATCTTTGGTTTCGTTTGCCCTGCGGATATGGCTTCTATCAGAAAGAATCTGAAGGACGACCTGAAATACGTAGAGGCATTCGTTAAGAACGGTTACGTTGGAACGGTTGCAGGTATCAACCTTTACACGAAGAAAGATGCTACTCCCGGCACGATCGTAATCGGTACGAAGGAAGCAGTAACGCTTTTCAACAAGAAGGGTACTGAGGTAGAGCAGCCTCCTAGAGACTCTGAGGATGCAAACATCAGAAAGAATACCATTCTTTCTAGAAAGTACTATCTTGTGGCACTGACTGACGCAACGAAGGCTGTAAAAATTACTGTTGGCGCTTAAATTTTTTAAAGGAGGTGTGACAGGATGACTCAGCTGGAACGCTTAAAACTTAGAATCACAGAAAACACAACTGATGCAGAGCTGGAGGATCTTCTTGAGAGCGCGAAGGCGGTCATTCTGTCCCGCCGCTTTCCATTTGGGGAGGTACCGGATGAAATTGAAACCAGATACAAAGACCTGCAAATCCGAATTGCCGTTGAAATGTTCAGCAAGCAAGGGGCAGAGGGACAACTCTCCCATAGCGAGAATGGCATTAGCCGAAGCTTTTCCAGCGCTGGTGTATCGGAGGAACTCCTTCGAGAAATCACCCCAAAAGGGGGCATCATATGAGAGATTTAAGGCGAAACAGACAAGCGATATGGTACGCGCTCAGAAACATCTCCACAACTTCCGACGAATGGGGTAACACCGAGGATGTGAAAACCTACGGCGAACCCGTTCAAACCTACCTTTCCATTTCAGGAAATAAGGGGGAGGCATCCAGCCAGCCCTTTGGAACGGATTTGGAGTACGACCGAGAAATGTCAACCAGTGATATGACTTGTCCCATCGATGAGTATTCTCACCTTTGGCTGGACGGCAGGACTCCCGACCAACCCCACAACTACATTGTAAAAGCGGTGAGCAGGACGCTCAACTGTATCCGCTTTGCCATTAAGAAGGTGGATGTATCGTGAAGAATATCACTCCAAGACTTGATCCGAACAGTATCGCAGAGGCCATTGAGGAAATCAGAGCGTATCAAAAGGAAGTTGAAACCAAAACGAGGCTCCTGGTTCAAAGGCTTGTAGACTACGGTGCGGACATCGCAAGGGTCAAAATTGTGGGAATGAGCGCAGTGGACAAGGGCGATCTGCTTTCGGGAGTGGACGGGTACTATTCTCCAACCCTGAATGCAGGATTTGTCAGGGTAGCAAGTGACCACGTAGCCTTCGTGGAATTCGGTACGGGTGTTGTCGGTCAGAATAGCCCTCATAAAAACGGAGAATATCTTTCAAAAGCCTCTTGGGGGTATGCAACCGGCACCAAAATCTTTACCACGAAAAACGGTAAGGTGGGCTGGATTTATCCGACGGACGACGGCGGGTACCGATTCACAGAGGGTATGAGGTCAAGACCCTTTATGTATGAAACGGCAATGGAACTTGCCAGGGTCTTCGATCAAATAGCTCTGGGGGTGTTTAACACTTGATTGATAAAGAGAAAGAACTTTTTGAAGCAGTGGCAAAGGCTCTGCGAGAGGAGTTTCCGAGTATTTTCGTAATCGGTGCGGAACTGACCGATGCACCTCCGAAATTCCCCGCAGTATCCTTTGTTCAGACAAACAATGCGACAAGAACCGACTATTCCACATTCCAGCGCCTTGAGAATGTGGCAAGTGAAGATTACAAGGCGGAGGTGTATAGCAACCTCGCAAAAGGCAAGGAGGCGCAAACCAAGGAAATTATCGCAAATATTTCCGATACGGTAGGTGCTCTCGGCTATGAAAGAACGTTTTGCGAAATGGTTCCGAACGCAGATTCCACCATTTGTCGCAGAATCGCACGATTTCGAAAACTAAACGTAATTTAATGGAGGTAAGAATATGGGAATTGCAATGTCAACAGCAGGTATTACCTTGGGATATGCCGTGGAAACTACGGCAGGCACAAGACCCACTACGGGATATAAAATCATCCCTGATCTGAAAGAAATCCCCGAAATGAATCCGGAACCTGAAACCCTGGAATCCACTACCCTTTCCGAGACGGAATATAAGACGTACATCGAGGGTCTGAAAGACCTTGGCGGTGCTCTTTCATTCCTGGCGAACTTTACCACGGAATTGGAAGAAGCCTGGGGCGATTTGGTAACGGCTTACGAAACGGCAAAGGCAAGTGGCAAATCGATTTGGTTTGAGGTAAAGCATCCTCAGCTTGAAAAATCGGTATTCTTCACCGGTCAGCCTGCCAAGATGGGTATGCCCGGTGCTACCGTAGGCTCAATCTATGAAACGAATGTTTTCATTACGCCGACCAATGCACCCGCTTGGGAAGCCAAATCCACTGCCAGCGCATAAGTAAAAGGAGGAAGAATCTATGTCTAAGCAAATTAACTTCGAGCACGAAGGAAAAGAATACACGCTTGAATTTACGAGAGAAAGTATCAAGCAAATGGAAAGGGAGGGCTTCGTTGCCGGGGACGTGGTAAACAAGCCTATGAATACCCTTCCGAAGCTCTTTGCAGGTGCTTTCAAAGCGCATCACAAATTCGATACGAAGCAAAAAAAGATTGACGAAATCTTTGAACTGTTTACCAACAAACAGGCGCTGATTGAAAAACTTGCCGAAATGTACTCAGAGCCGATGGAAACTCTGATGGACAACGACAGCATTGATGCGGGAAACGCGATCGCGTGGGAGCCGAACTTCTAAAAGAGGAAGCCCCCACGCAAGAACAAACAAATACGGAAGTCTTTGAAAGATGTTTTCCGTTCTATCTTGCAATCGGAATGACCCCTGCGGAGTATTGGGAGGGTGATGCAAATCTCGCCTTGTACTACCGCAGGGCATATCGTATCAAGCAAGAGCAGATGAACAATGAGTTTTGGCTACAAGGAATGTATGTGTATGATGCCGTATCCACAGCACTGCACAACGCTTTGAGGGGGATGGGTAAAAATAAGCCACCCGCCAGAGATTACGCCAAGCAGCCTTACGACATCTTCAAAAAAGAAAAAACTCCACAGGAGAAGGCTCTCGAAGTCAAAAAAGAGCAAGAGAAAGCCTTCCTTTGGATGGAGGGACTTGTTAAGAGCCATAGAGCCACCAGGACAAAATAATTTGGAAGGAGGGGTTTTATGGCTCTTACCATTGATGAACTAAATATACAGATCACAGCGGACAGTCAGAAGGCGACAAGGGCTTTAACTTCTCTGATCAAAAAGCTGGAACAGTTAAAAACCACGCTCAATGGCAGTGCTATATCAAACATTACCATTTCAAATTCTTTCAACAAAACCACAAACTCCATCAAAAAGGCAGAGACGGCCACCTCAAAATACGAAAACACTACGAAGAAAACTTCGAAAACCACAAAAAGTTTTACGGATAGCCTCGCAAGAAACATTTCTAAATGGCGTACGCTGTACGGTGCTTTCAATTCCGTGGCTCGAACCATGGGACAGTGGTTTACGGAAAGTAACGACTACATTGAAACCTTGAACCTGTTCAACGTAACCATGGGTGACGGCGCAGAGGAAGCCAAGAAATACGCCGAAAGCGTACAAAACCTTATGGGTATTGATATTAAGGAATGGATGCAGTATCAGGGTGTATTTAAAAACCTTACGGCAGGCTTTGGTGTATCAAGTGAAGCGGCAAATACAATGTCGCAGAACTTAACGCAGCTTTCCTACGATATGGCGTCTTTCTTTAATACCGACGTGGAAACGGCCTTTGACAAGCTTTCTTCCGCAATGTCAGGTCAGGTAAAGGGACTTCGTGAATTCGGTATTGATACCACCGTTGCTTCACTGCAAGAATATGCCCTTGCAAAAGGAATTGATACCAGTGTCAGATCGATGACTCAGGCGGAAAAGTCGCTCCTTCGTTACAACTATATCATGGAGAAATCCATCATTATGCAGGGCGATATGGCAAGAACCCTTGTTACCCCTGCCAACGCTATGAGAATTCTATCCGCACAGCTTACTCAGATGAAGCGTGCTCTGGGTAATATCGTAAGCGTTGTGGTCACTCAATTTATTCCATACATACAGGCAATGGTAGAAATCATCACCGATGCTGCCAATGCCCTTGCAAAATTCTTCGGATTTGAACTTCCGAAAATTGATTATTCAGGGCTTGGTTCCGGATTTGCAGATGAAATGGAAGAAGGTGAAGACGCTCTTGACGGTGCAAACAGTGCCGCAAAGAAATTAAAGAAACAGCTAATGGGCTTTGATGAACTGAATATTTTAAGCAGCCCTGACAGCGATAGCGGAAGTGGATCAGGAAGTGGTGGCGTCAGTGGCGGACTAAATGGAATGGAACCCCTTGAATACGACTTCCTAAAAGGGCTTGATACCAGCAAGATAGAAGACGTTAAGCAAAAGCTCAAGGATATTCTAGGCTACATTCCTGTCATTGCCTCTGGACTTGCCGCTTGGAAATTAACGAAGTTCATTTCGGAACTTATGTTCGCCGGCGTGAAAGCCCAAACTCTGAGAGAATCCATTTTGCTTCTCGGCAAGAAATTAACCTTAACAGCAGGAGTCACTCTTGCGGTAACAGGTCTGGTACTGGAAGGAAAAGGAGTCATCTCCGCCTTTAAGGACGGTCTGAATAAGGTGAACTTTTCTGAAATCCTAGGCGGTAGCGGAATGATTGTTTCCGGCGGTACCTTGATTGGTAAGTTCTTCGGTTCTTACTTCATAGGCGGTGCGGTAGGTGCAATTATAGCGGGTGTCCCGATGTTCATTACGGGTATCTACGACGCTATTGTGAAAGGACTGGACTGGCTGTCAGGTCTATCCATCACACTTGGTGCGACACTCATCGGAGCTGGAATCGGCGCATTCTTCGGCCCCATCGGTGCATTGATCGGTGCAGCGATTGGTCTTGTGGTCGGTCTGATTACGGACCTTGTGATTTGGATGGTGCAAAATTGGGACGCCGTTTCCGCTTGGTTCAGCCAGACTTGCTCTACAATCGGTCAGTTTTTCGTGGATCTCTGGAACGGAATTGTCGCTATTTGGACCGTAGTCGCCGAGTGGTTCAACACTTGGGTGATTCAGCCAATCGTGACTTTCTTCGTTGAACTTTGGTCCGGAATTTCAACGGCGGCTTCCGCTTGTTGGAACGCAATTGTAGAATTTTTCACTCCGGCGATCGAGTGGTTCAGCCAGCTATTCGGTAGTATTGGACAGACAATTTACGATATTTTCTACAATATCGGCGTCATTGCACTGGGCTGTTGGGAACTCATCAAAGCAGCTTGGGGATTTGTAAGTTCGTGGTTCAATGAGCATATCGTTCAGCCCGTAGCAAACTTCTTCGCTTGGCTTTGGGGCATCATCAAAGACGGTGCAATTTCCGCTTGGGAGGGCATCAAATCTGTGTTCTCAGCCATCGGAAACTGGGTCTATACGTACATCGTTCAGCCGGTTGCAAAATTCTTCTCAAATCTCTGGCTCGACTTTGTACAGGGAGCGAAAAATGCCTGGAACACCGTCAAATCCGTGTTCAGTTCTGTGGCAACGTTCTTTAAAAATATTTTCTCAGATGCTTGGCGAGGCATCGTGAACGTATTTTCAGTGGCAGGTGATATATTCGTGAAAATCAAAGACGGCGTCCTTTCCGGGTTCAAATTCGTGGTGAACGGACTGATTAAGGGAATCAACGCGGTGATTACAGTTCCGTTTAACGGACTCAACGCAGCAATCGGATGGATTAGAGACATCAAAATTGCAGGACTTCAGCCCTTTAAAGATCTAAAATCCGTCAATACACCTCAAATCCCGCTTCTTGCAAGTGGTGGTATTGTCAGCGAAGGGCAGATGTTCATCGCCAGAGAAGCAGGTCCCGAACTTGTAGGTTCTATCGGAAGAAAAACCGCAGTTGCAAACAACGACCAGATTGTATCCGGTATTGAAGCCGGTGTGTATCGCGCCATGGTAGCTGCAAATTCAGGCAATAGTGGTGCTTCTCAAACCATTCGTATCATCAACGAGATTGACGGCGACGTGGTTGGAGAAAAAGTCATTCAGTACCACAACGGCAGAGTAATGCAGACCGGCGCAAGCCCACTCTTGGTCTAAGGAGGCGATGAAATGGCAATTTTACAAATCAATCAAATTGATATCGCAGACCCGATGACGCTGACCTGGGACATTTACGATTTGGATGCCGAAGACGGAGCAGGCAGAAACCAGGAAGGGCAAATGTTTCGTGACAGAGTGGCGGTCAAGAGAAAGCTTAACTGTACTTGGCCGCCTATGGAACCCGCTAAAATGGCTGCACTCCTTCAGGCAATGGATAGCGTGTTCTTTACAATGCGCTATCCCGATGCCCACGATGGAACCTATCGTGAAGGAGAATTCTACGTGGGAGACCGTTCCACTCCAATGTACGTTTGGAACAATGAAAAAGGAAAGTACCTCTGGGAAGGTCTTTCCGCAAACTTTATTGAAAGGTAGGTGTAGCAATGCAAACAGTCAGTGAAACTTATGCAGAAAAAATTATCTCAAGCGAAAGAAAATTTGCTCTCAGACTGACCTTTGGTGCGTCTACCGTACTGACAGGCACGACCCTGCAAGACATCTCTCTTGAAGAACTTGTAATGTCGGGTGAGGCTCTTACTATGGGAAGTGCCTGTTCCAATAAAATAACGGTCAATATGCTCAATCCCCCAACCGATATTGACTACGACGGCGTCAGCTTCAAAGCGGAAGCGGGGCTTCTTTTAAACGACAGACCCGAAACCTATGAATGGATTCCTCTTGGCGTCTTCTACGGAGCAGAGCCTGAAACCAACAACGATTTCAAGAATTTAACGCTGACCGCTTACGACGGCTTTTGCAAAATGACGGGCAAATACAACGCCACGGTCGGGAGCGAAACTACCCTACAAGCCGTCTACGACGACTTGAAAGCCCAGCTCCTTGCCAATTGCGGTATCGTTCTGAAAGCAAGAACCGTGCCAAGTTATACCATAGCAAATTTCCCCTATTTAGATATTACCTATATCCAAGCAATCGGCTATGTAGCAGGATGCTTAGGCGGCTTTGCAAGGTTTGACCGTGAAGGGTACCTTGAAATTATTTGGTTTGAAGATAGCGGCATTACCATAGGGCGCAGACTTCAGTATATGAATGGCTTCAAACGCTATACCGGCAAAAACCTTATGGTTTCTTCCCTATCCACGGGAACGAAAGACAATCCCATTGTCAGAGGGGTCGGTGCAAGTGGGCTCAATCTTTTGTTTGAAAACCCATATATGACCCACGAAATGGCAGATGCTATCTTTGACTTTGTGCAAAACTTCAGCTATACCCCTTGCGGAGTAAAGTGGCGTGGAAATCCTGCGGTGCAAGCGGGAGACACCATCAAGGTCTTGGATAAGGACGGATTGGAGCACACAGTTCTCGTTATGAGCCACACCTTAAAAATTGGTGGCGGAATGGCGGATACCATTGAATGCAAAGGCTCGGGAGAAATAAAAAGCGAATTTTCAAATTCCTACGAAACCGTAGGGCAAAAAATTGAAAGGGTTTATACAACCCTTGAAACTGCAATTTTAAATGCAACAAACGCCATTTCCGGAAATAAAGGTGGTTTTGTTGTATTTCGTGACACAAACAGCGACAACAAACCCGATGAAATTTTAGTAATGGATTCGGATGACATCACCCTCTCAACAAAGGTATGGCGTTGGAACAAAGAGGGGCTTGGATATTCCTACAACGCCGCCGGAAATGCATATAACGGACCGTATAAAACGGCAATTACCGCCGACGGTCAAATTGTTGCCGACTTCATTACGTCCGGTGTGTTATCTGCCTCCATTATCAACGGCGGAACCTTGAAACTTGGGGGTCAAGACAACACCAGCGGAACATTTGAATTATACGACAACTCCAACAAACTTATTTTTACGGCGCAAAACGGAGGGCTTACCGTTTATGCAGAAAACGGGGACTACGTAAAACTGAACGCCGAGCATGGACTTACGGGATATGATTCCAAGGGAAACTCCATTTATTGGGCAGATGGTGATGTATTCCATATGAAAAATGCTGAGATTGAAGGGGAAATCCAAGTCGCAGGAATGATAAAAATTGTTCCTGTTTCAACTTCTGATAATGTTGGCGTTGGTTTTGTCGCTCTATTATAGGAGGTGATGAAATGGCACTAAGCGGAAGTTTTTCTTCAAGCAAATATTTTTATGATGATACCACCTCGCCTACACACATTGAGGTTACTTGGAGTGCCACGCAAAGCATACCAAATAACACGTCAACCATTAGCTGGAAATGCTACGCAAGAAACGCCAATGGCAACGGCGATCCCAATGGTTGGTATTACGTTATGGCAGGTCCCGTTGTGGTAACAATCAACGGAACTACTGTATTAAATAAGAGTGCTCGATTTGCAATGTACTCCAATGCTCTGCTTGGATCAGGAAAAATAACGGTAAATCACAACACCGATGGATCAAAGAGCGTCGCAGTCGGAATTACTGCCGCTATTTACACCTATGCAACGAGCAGCAGCTATTCCGGGACCATTGCATTAGACAAAATCCCAAGATACTTAAGCATTAACTCTATTGAATTTGCAAATAAAACAGAAACCTCGATTGTTGTGAAATGGAGCGTAAGCCATCAAAGAACCAGCACCTATTACAGTTTGGATAACGGTACAACTTGGATTGGCTCTGCTACCGATGGGGAAACCTTGGCAAGCGACGGCAAAAGCGGAACTTTCAACATATTGAATTTAAAGCCAAACACAGCGTATAGCGTAAAGGTCAAATTCAAAAGAACGGACTCCGATTTGTGGACGGAAAGCGGCGCACAGAGTTTTACCACCTACAATTATCCCTACTGCAACTCTACTCCCAATTTTATAATAGGCAACGCGGTAAAGATTGGATTTTACAATCCATTAGGCAGAAACTTGAAGTGGGAAGTACTTGGGGCAGACGGCTCACTTATCGCTGCAAATGCCACCACTGCTACCTCTTATACGGGCATTAGCGGAGATGGCTCTGTGGCAAACCTATATAAAAGCATACCCAATGCAAAAAGCGGAACGTACAAGGTTAAAGTTACCTATGGAAGTAGCAATCCAACCATAACAGGCGGCACTTATTCCATCAAAGGAACAGAAATCCCCACAATCAATTCCTTTGATTACATTGATAACACTGCAAGCACAGTAGCTATCACTGGAAACAACAAACACATTGTTCAGAATAAATCCACATTGCTAGCACGATTTACTGCCGCAACTCCCAATAAAAGTGCAGGAAGTATTAAAACTTATGTTGTCAAATGCAATGGGAAAACGGGAACGTGGAATGCAGCCGGCTCGTATGATTTAGGAACGATTAACAGCGGAAGCAATGTAAATCTCACCTTAACGGTAACGGATAGCAGAGGGCTAACTGCCTCCAAAACAATCACTGTGACAATGCTTGCTCATAGCAATCCTTCGGCAGCTGTAACCCTAAAAAGGCTAAATAACTATGAGGACGAAAGCTATTTAACGGTAAATGGCGCGGTTTCCAGCGTAAACGGCAAAAACACAATGGCCATAAAATACCGATACAAAGTGTCGGGTGGAAGCTATGGCTCATTTGTAACAATCGGGGACAATGCAAAGCAGACCCTATCCCTTGATAAGAACAAAATCTATGTATTCAATGTTGTTGTTACAGATGCTTTCGGGGCTACCTATAACAAGGAACACACGTTAGGAAAAGGCGTATTCCCTCTGTTTATTGATACTGCTAAAAATTCCGTAGGTATCAACTGTTTTCCCCATAGCGAGAGTAGTTTTGAAATTGATGGTTTGGGATCTTTTAACAGTATCAAGTGTAAAAATCTATTATACACGCCTTACACCGAAACGAACAAATTGAAACTTGTCGCAACAAGGGATGATCATTCGATAGTAACTGGATATTACTGTCACTTGGAAAAAGACAAAAAATATACGTTTCGTTGTGAAACAGATGGTGCCTGGGGCGGCACCAGTGCTACAGATACGGTTGAAACTTATCTGTTAAAAGACAAGCAGTACACCACGTATGTAAAAATTGACGGCAACCCCAAAACATTCACAGCTCCAGCCACAGGTTTTTACTTTTTAAGATACGACGTAAACAAGAGCGGAACAACCCATTCCTTTTGGAATTTCCAAATTGAAGAAGGCATTTCTGCAACGGGATATGTTGAGGCGAAACAATTTGAATACCAAGAACGATATTTTCTGGAAGAACACAAGGTTGGGTATTGGTTTACCAGCGAACCTCTTTATAGAAGAATCATCTCGCTGGGGGCAAGTCACTTTGGAACAGCAGAGTCCACAACGGGAAAAAATATTGATATTGCACACAACATCAGCAATATTAAGGAAATCATAAAAACGGAAGATATGTGGTTTACCAGTGATCAGTACAGGAGATTCCCTTCTAACTTCTATAGCAATGCGGGATGGGATGGGCAATACTACTGCACCAAAACTCATATCTGCTTTGAGTTAGGCCCTGCAATATACAACAGACTGATTTACTATACAACGTCCCTGTATATCACAATTTATTATACCAAAACAACCGGTTAAGGAGGTGATGAAATGGGATTCCTTGAATTTTTAAAAGCATACTGAACGTTAATTACCTTCTTTGTCGGTCAAATTCTCATCTTTTGGAGGTTTGTCAAGAACATAAACGAATCCACCAAATGCACCTTGAGGAATGACATTTTAGACATTTACGATAGGTGCAAGGACCAGAAGAAAATCACCCATTATCAACTTCAAAGTATGATGTATTCATACGATCGATACAAGAAATTACACGGAAACTCTTTTGTGGATGAAATTGTGGAAAGAGTGGACAAATTTGAACTCATCGATTAGGAGGTGGTCAAAATAGCTCTTATTGTTAAAGAAATTAAACTCGAAGTATCCAAGCCAAATTTAATTCAAGCCATTGTTGCAAAGCAAAACGACTGCAATTCCAGATTCTTAAAGGTTTCCCTTTGGGACGAAGGGGTACAGTTATCCATTAACCCCTTAGCGGAAGTCACCATCAATGCAGAAAGATGTGACGGCGCTTCCGACAGTTTCTTTGGAGCAGTGAACGACGATAACACCGTAACGGTTCCTCTGCATTCTTGGATGCTGGAACTGGACGGCACCGTAAATTGCGACGTTTCTATTCTTGTGGATGGAAGAAGGCTAACAACTACAACCTTTGTTGTCATGGTAGAAAAAGCCGCTTGCAGCAGTGAGGATATTATAAACGATCCTCAATATAACGTATTAATCAATCTCATGGGGGAAGCGGAGGGAACCAAACAAATGTACGCCAACGCCTTGAAAGGGTCCGTTTCGGGAAACCCAGTCACCATCAAAGACGCTTCTCCCGTAAACCACGAACTGAAAGTGAAGGTAACGCCAAAAGGAAGTGTCACAGGATACGAGAAAAACTTCATTTCCTACCCCCACTATAACGGCATTGGGGAAAAGAAAACAAACAACGGTGTAACCTTTGTGGACAACGGGGATTACACCATCACAGCAAATGGAAAATCAACAGGCGAAACGGCAAACTACACCATTTTCAACGGCTCTCTTCCCACTCCAATGCCAGCCGGCAATTACCTTTTCTTTGGCTGTGGAGAAGACGGCAAGGAATATTCTTCCGAACAACCTTTTGCCATGAGACTTACCATTTACGACGAGGACGGAAACTCCACCCTTTATATAAGCAACCGTGCTAGTCGAATGGTCTCATTTACTGCGGAAAAACCCATTCATAAAATCGTTCTTTCCATCCGAATCTATCAAAACGTGTCCGTAGTACGCCAGAAATTCCACTCTCTGCTTCTGAACAAGGACAAGAGCATCGTATATGCTCCGAGTGACGACGGCACCGTACAGGGCATTCTGAGTGAAAATACAGCCGTTCTTATGGCTGATAACGGAAGAACTATCACCGCAGAGTACAACAAAGATACAAACAAGGTCATTGAATCCCTTGTAAACGCAATTCTTTCCCTAGGAGGTTATGTGTAATGTTCAGCTTCAGATTGTTTTTAAAACAAGGCTTCCTGGATGCCATTGGCAAAATGGAAGACTATGAAATCAAACTTAACGCTTCGGAATGGAAATACAGAGGCGTTCTGGAAGAAGGTGATTTGGAAGAAATTCAAGCTGCAATTGATGCAAAAAACACCGAAGAAGAAAACAAAGAAGAACGTGAGGAATAAGTATGGCAATTAAAATTGGACTGGATGCCGGGCACGGACTCTATACCGCAGGGAAGCAAACTCCTGACGGCATCAAAGAATGGACATTGAATGACAAGGTCCGTGACAAGGTCGTAGCAATGCTCTCTGACTACGACTGTGAGTTTGTCCACGTTGACAACAATGAGGGCGGTACCGATGAGACTCTTGCCGGTCGTTTATCCAAATACCTTAATGCTGGGGTAAAAGCCTTCGTATCCATTCACCACAACGCATTTACCGGCTCTTGGAACAATGCAACGGGTGTGGAAGTTTGGACAGACAGAAACGCCACAGCATCGGATACAAAGCTAGCAGAAAGCATCTACAAGAGGCTCGTAGCAAATACAGGGCTAAAAGGCAGAGGAATCAAGAAAGAGGATTTCGCTGTCATTAACCAAAACAAAATCCCTGCCGTCTTAATCGAAGGTGGTTTTATGGATTCTTCCATTGACTACAAAACCATCACAAGTGATAGTGGCCAAACGGCCTATGCAAAAGCCGTGGCAGAGGGTCTCATTGAATTCCTTGGTCTGAAAAAGAAAACCAAAACGGAGGTGGAAGAAATGTTATACAAAGTACAAGTAGGGGCTTTTCAAAACAAATCTGGGGCAGAAAAGCTTCTTGCTGAACTAAAAACAAAAGGCTACAACGGTTTTATCGTTGAGGTAGATGACGATGTACCCGCTGCGGCACCTGCCCCTGCAGCAAAACCTACGCCTACGATTGGAGCAGGATCTAAGGTGAAAGTAAAACAAGGGGCAAAAACCTATGACGGCAAAACCCTTGCAAGCTTCGTCTACAACAGAGAACATAAGGTTTCTCAAATCAAAGGCGACAGAGCCGTCATCGTCTACAACAATACGGTAGTGGCTGCTGTCAAAACTTCCGATCTGATTCTTATTTAAGGAGGATAAAAAAATGAATGCTCTAATTGAACGCCTTACCAAACTCTTGACCGTAAAATCCATCATCACTATTCTTTTGACAGTGGTGGTCGTAGTCCTTGCCTTGAAGGGCCAGTTTGATATTAAGGACATCTACCTGATTATCATCGGCTTCTACTTCGGCACTCAGGCTACGAAAGAATAAAAGCCGAACAATATAAAAAGAAGCAGTCCGATAGTTCGGATTGCTTCTTTTTTCTGACTACCCCTTTGACTACCCTAATTAGTAAAAACCATTAAAAAACCATCGAAATTGCACACAAAATTTCGATTTAATCGAAAGATTTTAGATAAAGAAAAAGTCCCAAAAGCCTTGGAATTTAGGGCTTTTTGGGACTTTTTACTTGGTTGCGGGGGTGGGACTTGAACCACACGACCTCCGGGTTATGAGAACAACGAGAAAACGCTCGGAAGCCGCATAAATACTGGAAATCGAAGTTTGTCTGACTACCCCCTGTCTACCCTTTTCAAAAAAACCACCTAAT
>JAEIGA010010413.1_pt1 | contig 14095 bp, 13 predicted proteins | sample 9270691 | NCBI WGS metagenome assembly JAEIGA01 (sample SAMN17057246, study PRJNA624740) | gut metagenome | biome: biome; isolation source: fecal sample | host: Bos grunniens | place: China: Xizang | collected 2019 | reverse complement strand
GTAACTGGCGGTATTGTAGCAGCGTATGCTATTCCCACAATGCTGATATTACTATTCATTCTACTACAATTCGCAACACGCTCTGGAATGTTAGATTTCAAAGTAATGCAATGGGCTTTATGGGGTTTTATTCTCACTATCTTACCTGCTAATATATATGCGCTCTTTTATATACTTGACAAAATAGTAAAACTATTCACTAAAAAGAGTTGTAGAACTCTGCACTATATCGGTGCTATAATAACTATAATTGTAGCATTAGGACTCATTATAGGCATGGCTACTCGCCACTGTATCAAAGTGCGAGAAGTAACAATTTATTCAAAAAATCTACCAAAAGAATTTAACGGAATACGCATTGCACATATCACCGACTTACATCTTGGCAATCTATCACCACGTGATAGTTATCTTGAAAAAATAGTAACAAAATTAAACGAAATCAACCCTGATATACTTGTCTGCACTGGCGATATGATGAATCTAACAGCAGCAGAAGCAGATGGATTAGATGGACTATTTACTTCGATAAAGGCTCCTCTCGGACGCTATGCCGTAATGGGCAATCACGACTATGGCGATTATAGCAAATGGGAATCAGAAGAGGCTAAACACGCAAACCTTATAGCTGCATACGAAGCCTACAGACGTGTAGGATTTGTGCTTTTGAACGATAGCGCAAAACACCTAACTCCTAACTCCTCACTCCTAACTATATATGGTGTCGAAAATTGTGGTAAAACACCATTTCCATGTTATGGTGATTTAGCTGAAGCAACAGAAGGATTTGAGCCTGCGCAATTCAATATTCTATTATCTCACGACCCAAATCATTGGATGGAAGAAGTGGTTAGCGACAAATACAAATATATTGACTTAACACTTTCGGGACATACTCATTCAGCACAAATGGGTATTGATTTAGATGGATTCAAATGGTCGCCATCACAATGGATTTTCGACCAATGGGATGGATTATATCAAGAAGGCAATCAATACCTATTCGTATCACGTGGATTAGGATACGTAGGAATTCCATTCAGATTAGGCATGCCTGCAGAAATAAGCGTAATCGAGTTGAAAGTTGAGAATTGAGAGTTGAGAATTTGTCTGACACGTCCGACTAGTTCGACAGGTCCGACTATAACTAGTAACTACTAACTAGTAACTACTAACTAGTAACTAAAATAAACGAGGATTACTAATATTGCTATTTGTAATCCTCGTTTATTTTATTGTAATGCGTCTATTCTTAGTGTGTTTCTTCTAAGATTTTTTGAGCCATTTCAAGAATAGTTGTATCATCCAATTGTACCATACCACCATCAGGACCTGGTTCGATATGAACGCCACAACCAGAACCGTCTTGGTAGTTGTGACCACCGAAATAATTACGTACAGTTTCTGCAGAAAGACCTAATTCGTCGGCAATACGTTGCATTGAACCATCAGGCAATGAATCTTTAATACGACGCAATTCGTTAAATGTGATTGTTTTAGTCATAATAAATAAGTATTAGAGATTAGTATTAAGTTTAATTTATTTGATGTTGTAAATGTAAGACTTTTTTTTTATACTGCCAAATAATTTTACAATTATTTTTCAAAACATGCTACAAAACATAAAAAGTATAAAAATTATAGTTTAGAATATAAAGTTTTATTAAATATAACGTACACCACTACTCCCACTAAAACACCTATTAATGCGCCACAAAAAACATCTCCTACATAATGTACGCCAAGATAGACTCGCGAATAAGCTGTTAGAAATGCCCATAATGAGAGTAAAATCGTATAGATTCGATTACGGAATAATAATGCTGTAAAGGTAACAAAAGTAGCAGCATTAGCAGCATGCGATGATACGAAACCATATAATCCGCCACGATAGCCATTAACAGTATGAATCAGATCGGCTATTTCTGGATTATGAGTTGGACGCAAACGTGCCACTAATGGTTTTAATAACGATGAAGATATTTGGTCAGACAATAATATACACAAAGCTATACAAGCCACAACAAACAAAGAACGAATGCCCCACTTGCGCCACATCCATACAAGCAGAACAACAATAGCAGGTAGCCACGTCCACGTTTGTGTATAGATATAGAAAAAGTTGTCAAAGAATGGACTATGACAACTATTTATTGCTAAAGTGATATTTTTATCAAAAGTAAAAAGAAACATTTTCAGTAATAAGTAATAAGTAATAAGTCGTAAGTCGTAAGACTTTTGTCTTACTACTTACTACTTTGTACTTTCTTAAATTTTTTCGATTGTAGATGATTGGAGCCAACCTACATTGCCATCAGCAAGACGTACTTCTGACCAAGTAGAGAGTGTTGAAAGTACATTGACTTTGGTACCTTCGTGAATAACAAATACCTCTGTACCACTATCATCAGGACTACTTTTTACTGAAACCGTACCAGCAAGAACTATCGCTTCTAAATTGTTTTCTACAAGATTCTTTATTTTGAAAGCATAAACCATTGTAACGATAGAAAACAATAACAAGAAGAAAGCAGAGAAAAATGCTGTTTTACGCAACCATACCTTGCGACCAAAAAGATAAAGCAACACTAAAACAAGCATGACAATGAAACTAATGATACTTGCGTATGCCCACTCATTTGATGTAAACAATCTACCCAAGGCCTCTAACCATTCTGACATGAAGAATTTTTCAAGTGGTTCTATTTTATCAGTCTTCATCTTGTTTACAAATTCAAGATTGAATTTTATATCCTCATTTGTAGGGTCAAGACGCAAAGCTCGCTCATAATTGAGAATAGCCAAACCTATTTGATTGGACTTGTAAAGCGCATTGGCATAGTTATAATATAGTGTAGCAGATTCGCCATATTGGAACATTTCGGCATACGCATCAGCAGCCTCAACATATTGCTTAGCAGCATATAATTCCTCTGCTCTTTTCCAACCACCATCGAGAGTGGTTTGAGCATTCAATGAAGAAAACCCAATGCACAATTTTTGCGATAAGCGAGAGCAATCAAGGTTGCTTGGATTGCCGAGCGAAGCAAAAATCACGACCGCAGGGAGTAATGCACAATGCACAATTAATAGTAAAAATATCTTTTTCATTCTATTTTATTTTTTTGATAGGAAGACAAGAAAACATATTAAATTATCAATTTACTTCTTAATCGTATTTTCGAAGGTTGAAATAAATTTGATAGTTTCATTGAAGGCATGATCCATTGCCGATTGTTTGTCACCGATAGGCGCATAACGTTCAAACTCACAATCGTTGAGATGCTTCATAAACTCAGTTATGACTTCCTCTGAAACACCTCGTTGCGACAAACGAAGAGAGATATTATCTTTGTTAAGTTCACTAACAGGGATTGACAATTTATCAGACAAATAGCCCCAAAGTGCTTTAAGGATTTCATCGTAAAATGCATCTTTATTACCTGCTTTATACTCTCGCTCTGCTACTTTAAGACGACGACGTGCTACTTTGTTTGCTTTCTTATTGCGCATCAAAGCAACATTGGCATTGTCGCGAGCTTGTTTGCGGAAAATAATAATAAGTCCTACTGTAACAACCAAAGAAACAATGTAAAACAACCAGAATAATAGCGTACCAGCAATAAAACGTTCAGCAGGACGAAGATTTGGTGCCGAAGTGTTGATATAACGAATGTCAGTAGCAAGGACTTCAACCTTTTCTTGTCCTGTAAAATTAGTTACTACAGGCGAATTTGATACTGTTTGAGCACCTTTATTAACACGAATATTTATTGCATCGGTAGATAAAGTTTTATAAGAATCAGATGCTACATCGAAATACGAGATTGTAGTTGCAGGTATCACAAAATCACCATCATGGCGAGGAATAACAAGATATTCAATAGTTTTTGAACCAGAGAGTCCAGAATTACCTGTTGTGAAATTATTAGTAGACTTAGGTTCGTAAGTTTCGAAGTCTTGAGGGAATTGCAAAGTAGGATTTTTAAGCATTTTAAGATTGCCAGCACCTTGCAATTTGAGTGTAATTGTAATAGGCTGGTTAGCCTCTACTTCAGTAGTTGAAACTTTAGTAGATAGGGATAACTTGCCAACAACACCCGAAAAATCAATAGGTTTTGGTTGAGGCAATGGTTCTACTGTGAGATTAACTTTTGAAGTAGTTACAGTTTTTGAAACCTCTTGATAAGTATCGAAGAAATCATCAAAGAAACTACGAGGGCGTTGTTGTGCAGAACGTACACGCACAATTACATCACACGTCATCGGCTCGATAGTAACTTTACCTGTTTCTTGAGGAAACAACAATACTTTACGCAAATCGTATGTATAATAATTTACACCATCATAATTTTCAGGTTGCATTGTGCGATCTTGTGGCAACTCAATTTCTTGCACTAAAAAACCTTTAAAATCAGGAAATTTAGGAGATTGAATATTAGTTACATCGACACGAGCATATAATTTATAGGTAAGAAGTAAAGCCTCCTGCTCCTTTACCTTTGTACGAGAGACGATAGGACGAATAAAAAGATTATCAGACGTAATTGATTGAGATTGACGAATTTGTCCTGATTGCGAGTTTCCTTGTTGTTGCGATTGAGATGTTTTATCTTCTGGTAATACTTTTATATTAAGAACATTAGAATAATATTTCTCTTTTTTAACAACAATAGTAGCAGGTTGGATTTGGAAATCACCCTCTTTTTGAGGCAACAAAGTATAGGTGTAACGAACCTCTTTCGAAGTACGAATATCACCATTAATTATCTGAGTACTACTACTTGTAGAGGTATATGGACCTGCGATAATTTCAAATCCTTTGACATCAGGCAAACGAAGGTCCTTACCATTTTCATTGATAGATAAGACCAATTGGAATGGTTGACCAACGATAACACGTTGCGGTGCAGAAGCTGTAAATTTCACTTCATCTGCAGCCTTACAATGCACAATGCATAATGCACAATGCATAATTAATAATAAAAATATCTTTTTTATATTCATGATTACCAATCTTTTTCAATATACATAAAAAAATCATTTTTCATATATAGGGTAATATTCCCTTGCTTTTTCAAGAAAGCTTTGAAAATATTTTTTTAAATACTTTTCATCTCCCCATTGATTACTTACTGTTATTTTTTTTAAATCTTGCAATACTATAATATCTCTTTCATTCAAAAAAAATCTTCCTTTATCTCCTTCGTCAATACATTCTTTTTCAACAATAAAAGCATTATATCTTTTATAATGACATAAATCAGCAGAAAAACATAAATTAAGTTGTTCTAATGTTATATCCGGATTGTCTTTAACAAATTGTTTTATAACATGTAAAACTAACCGACCTATTCCATAACCAGGTTTATTTTTTTTATATAAATTACCATTAAATAAATAGGCTATATCAGCATCTTCACTTTTACGAATAGTAGACTCTATATCTAATTTTTCCCTTTGACAATTTGCTTTAGATATTATAAAAGATGAATCATTTCTTTGAACATTAATAGTCAATTTTTGTAATTCACTATCTAACAAGTCTTCATCAAAGCCATCTCTAATAAATTTATCTTTTATTAAATTTTTAATATTTTTATGTACGTTTGAAACAGAAAAAAACTCAGCAAAACATTGTTGAAATTTTTTATAAATAACTATTTCATCATAATGCTTTTGACAAAAATATTCGAGTTTTTGTATATCAAAATTCTTAAAATCCAATAATTCACATATAGTTACACCATTTGTATCTTCTTCAGACAAATCAACTTTAAAAACAGATATCGCAGAATCCTTATCATTCGGATTATCATAAAATAATTGTATATTTTCACCTATATATAGTCCTACATTAGAACGTAATTGACGCATATATGACATCAATTGACTCTCCTGTTTCACAGAACAAATATTACTTGGTCTTTTAATTTCAATAGGTAAAATAGAATTTAAAACAATGTCAATACGTATAAAATTCCCATTCCCAATTGGCAATTGAAACTGAGATTGCATTGTATTATTAGATTTTTTCCAACCTAATATTTTTAAACAATTCTCAATTTCTTTTTGATATTCCGATTCTATTGAATTTTTATTAACATATGATTTTAATGTTTCTACAATTTCAATCCAATTCGTATACATAACTTATTTTTACCTTTCTCTGTCACCTCTACGAGATTATTATCTTTATAAATACCATCAGGGGACTACACCACTGCCTATATTATAACACCTCTACAAGATTATTAATTTTATCGCCAAAACTCAAAGACTTTCATTTTTCAACTATCACATTACCAATCTTTTTCGACGCGGTAGCGTTTTACTTTTTGAGCTTGTTGCTCTTTTACTTTTTCTTGTGTTTGTTTTTCGTCTTCTTGTAGAGCTTGAAGAATTTGCTCAGCATTTTCTTTTGACATGCCTTGCTCTTGAGGTTGAGATTGTTGCTGTTGCTCTTGTTGTTCTTCTTGCTGATTCTGCTGCTGTTGTTGTTGATCTTGTTTCTGCTCTTCCTGCTTTTGCTCTTGTTGTTGATTTTGTTGCTGCTGTTGCTGCTGCTGTTGTTGCTGCAACATTCGCTTAGCATAAGCGAGATTATAGCGAGTGTCGTGATCTTCTGGATTATGACGCAAAGCCTCTTTATAAGCATCTATTGCTTCTGCAAACTTTTGAGTTTGAAGCAACGAATTGCCTCTATTGTGATGAGCCGCAGCAATACGCTCTTTATTATCGCCAGCGAGCGCAGCAGCTTTTTCAAATTGCTCAGCTGCATCTTCATATTTTTCTTGACGATAAAGAGCATCACCGAGATTGAAATTAGCAGAAAAGCTTGAGTTGTTTTGTTCCAAGCCTTTGCGGTACTCTACTTCAGACTCAACATACTTTTCTTTCTTATATTGTTTATTACCACTATTGACATTACGACTCTCTTTTTGAGCAAATAGTGCCAACATCGGTAAAAGCATAAATATCAAAATAATATATCTTTTCATTGCTTAAAACCACTTATATTTGTTCAACTGTTTGTTTTGACGATTAAGGATAAAGAACTCTATAACAAGAATAAAGAATGCTATCCATGCAAAAATATAGAATTTATCGGCATAATCAGCAAAAGCAGTTGTTTGAATTTCACCTTTTTGTATTTGAGATAATTGTTTTGAAATAGTACGCAAAGCAATATTGGAATTATCGGCACGCACATAAACACCATCGCCAGCTTGCGCAATTTGTTGCCCCATTTGCTCATTGAGTTTAGAAACTACGACATTGCCCTCTTTATCTTTCCAAAACGACATTGTGCCTTGTACTGGTATTGGCGCACCTTGAGGCGAACCAAAACCTACGACATTAACCATAATGCCTTTTTCACGAGCCAATTTTGCGGCTGCAATGGCATCATCTTCATGGTTTTCACCATCGGTAAGCAAAATAATAGTACGTCCTTTATCTTTATTCTCTTCACCAAAAGATTTGATTGCCAAATCTATAGCAGTACCAACAGCAGTACCTGGATTGGGAACAGATTTGGTAGTTATATTAGATAAGAACATCTTAGCCGAGACACCATCGGCAGTAATAGGAAGTTGCACGAAGGCATCACCTGCAAAGACAATCAAACCAACCTTATTATCAGGCATTTGGTCTATGAGTTTCGAAAGCATCATTTTGGCATTTTCGAGTCGAGACGGAGCAACATCAGTAGCCAACATAGAATTGGAAACATCAAGCACTATCATAACTTCGATACCTTCGGTTTTTCTTTTCTCTAATTTAGAGCCAATTTGTGGACATGCCAATGCAAAAACAAGCAATATCAATGCCACTACCAACATATAAAACTTAATTTGAGGACGTATATATGAGACATTAGGCATGAGTGTGCTTAGTAATTGGACATTACCAAAACGACGAAGTTTACGACGTTGAATGTAAACTCCGTAGATAAATATAGCAATCAGTGCAACGACTACCGCTATAAGCCAAAATATATGAGGATTTGCGAAACGCATACTTTTGAGAGTTGAAAGTTGAAAGTTGAAAGTTTTAACCCCATCTCCCCTCGGGGACTCCCCCTAAAACATGGGGAGAATAGTGGGTTACCTTGCTTTCAATATATTTTTATCTATTATCTATTATTCCTTGTTCCTTGTTCCCTATTTTAAGGTAAACGACGAAGAATTGTGTTGCGGATTAGAATTTCTATGACAAGTAATAAGAATGCTGTGAGTAGATAAGGAAAAAATTCTTCGTTACGTTTTTTATATTCACGTACTTGAAGTTTTGTTTTTTCCATTTGGTCGATTTCGCCATAAATAGCACCAAGAGAGGCATTATCGGTAGCACGGAAATAACTACCACCTGTCATTTTTGCAATTTGTTGCAATACATCTTCATCGATTTCGACAGGTACGTTTTGATATTGTATGCCGAAAGGAGTTTGAAATGGATAAGGCGCCATACCATGTTTACCAACACCAATAGTATATACTCTAATACCAAACTTTTTAGCAATTTCTGCCGCTGTAAGAGGGGCAATATCGCCACGATTGTTTGAACCATCGGTGAGGAGAATGATTACTTTAGATTTCGCTTGGCTATCTTTGATACGATTGACAGCATTAGCAAGTCCGAGACCTATAGCTGTACCATCTTCGATAACACCAAATTGAACAGCATTCAAAAGATTGATAAGCACTCCATGGTCGGTGGTAAGCGGACATTGAGTGAAACTTTCGCCTGCAAAGACAACCAAACCAATATTATCATCAGGACGATCGGCAATAAATTTAGTTGCCACCTCTTTGGCTGCCTCTAAACGATTAGGTTTTAAGTCTTCAGCCAACATAGTACCAGAAATATCGAGCGACAACATAATGTCGATACCTTCGGTAGATTCGCTACGAAAACTATTAGTAGATTGAGGACGCGCGATGGCAATTACAAGAAAAAACAATGCCGCACAACGAAGGGCAAACACAAGATGAAAAAGATAGTGTTTGCGTGTTTTAGGCATTTTATGAAATGGCTCGGTTGAAGATACTTGCAAACTTGCATCAGCTTGATATTGTTTAAAAACATACCAAGCAATCATCGGCACAAGCACCAATAGTAACCAGAGATATTCGGGATTGTTGAAAAGCATATTTTTAGTAGCAAGTAACAAGTAGCGAGTAGCAAGACTTACTCGCTACGCTCGTTTTTTATTTCAGGTTCAACTTCTTTTGTTTGGTCGATGAATTGAGTGACTTGATGGAATGAGCGTTCACACTCGTCAGGGAGAGGTTGCCACTTAGCAAATTTGACTAAGTCGGCAAGTTGCAATACATCAGCCAATAGTTTTATTTCTTCTTTTTTGTCGCGAAGTTCTTTGTTTTGACGGAATTCTGTCATTACCTCATCAGAGGTTTGCTCCATCGCATCAATGTTGTAACGATTTGATATATAGCGACGAAGAATTTCTGTAAGCTCAGTATAATAAGCCTTAAATTGTTGAGCTTGCCAAAGTTGTTTTTGCTTTAATAATTCTAATTCTTCGTATGCAATTTCATGAGCTTTACGAGGATCGATTGGTTCAACAACCTCTTCTTCACCTTTATTTTCACGAGATTTGAGATATTTATTAACCAAATAAAGCACAATTGCAAGTAAGAGTATTACCAAAAGAATAGAGCCTACGATAGTGAAATAAAACATCCAATCAATCGGTGGATTATAGACATCTTTTATATCTGTAATAGCCTGTTGAGTAGTATCAATAGGCATATCTACTATTTTGATTGACAATGGATTAGTAGTATAGACATCTTCACCTGCAAGCACATCAAAACCAGATATATAAACCAACGCAGAATCGAAAGATGTAACGATGTAACTATTAGTAACTTGCAATCGCTCGTTGTCTAACAACACAGTATCAGGCTTAAGAGTAGAAACTAACTCTAAATTAGAGACAACTGTGTCAGAAAAAACAGGGAATTGCAAAGTATAATCCTGTGGTTGAATGGCTTGTATAGAGAGTTTTGCCTGCTGCCCGATAAACATCTGTACTGAATCAATATTGGCAGAGACAACCACTTGAGATTTTATATCGATGCATAATGCACAATGCACGATGCACAATAATATTATTAGTAATCTTTTCATGAGTAAGAGAACTTAGGTACGCATCTTAAAGAGGCGCATTAGGGCTTTTACATAATCTTCGCTTGCTTCCATTGTAACGCTATCAACACCTGCTTTGCTTATCATCTGCTGAAGACGAAGACGACGTTCGTCCCAAATATTTTTGTACATCATTCTAACTTTTCGAGAAGATGTATCAACCCAAATACGCTCGCCTGTTTCGGCATCTTTCATCTTAATAAGCCCAACATCAGGAAGTTCGGCATCACGACGGTCGTAAATTTGAAATGCAACTAAATCGTGTTTGCGATTGGCGATTGTAAGTGCATCTTGCGAAAGATGGTCGTCGATAAAGTCACTTATAAGAAAGGCTGTTGAACGTTTTTTGATTACGTTAGTGAAATATTGCAAAGCCTTTGTGATATCGGTAGTAGAACTTTCAGGCTGAAAATCAATCAATTCACGAATTATATAGAGAATGTGTTTACGTCCTTTTTGAGGGGGTATAAATTTTTCGATTTTATCGCTGAAAAAGATAACACCGATTTTATCGTTGTTTTGAATAGCAGAGAAAGCAAGTGTTGCGGCGAGTTCGGTGATAACATCTTGTTTCATAGCAGATATTGTACCAAACTGACGCGATGCAGATACGTCAATAAGGAGCATCACAGTGAGTTCGCGTTCTTCTTCGAAGACCTTCACGAAAGGTTTGCGAAAACGAGCTGTAACGTTCCAATCGATAGTACGTATTTCGTCACCATACTGATATTCACGCACTTCGGAGAATGTCATACCTTTACCTTTGAAGGCAGTGTGATATTCGCCTGCAAAGATATTATTTGACAATCCGCGAGTTTTAATCTCAATACGGCGTACTTTTTTTAATAATTCACTTGTTTCCATAATCAGACATAAGTAATAAGTCATAAGTCGTAAGACACTTGTCTTTCTACTTTCTACTTATTACTTTCTACTATTTTTGACTAAGGCACTTCAACTGCGTTAAGAATTTCGTTGATTATTTCCTCAGAAGTCATATTGTTAGCTTCTGCCTCATAAGACAATCCGATACGGTGACGTAATACGTCATGACACACAGCACGAACATCTTCAGGGATTACATAGCCACGACGTTTGATGAAAGCGTATGCACGAGCTGCCAAAGCAAGATTGATAGATGCACGAGGAGATGCACCAAAAGAAATCATACCTTTGAGGTCTTTCAATCCATATTCTTCAGGGAAACGTGTAGCATACACAAGGTCAACGATATAACGTTCGATTTTTTCATCCATATAAACCTCACGCACCACTTTGCGAGCCTCGATAATGTCTTCAACTTTGAGAATTGGTTTCACAGGATTAAATCCACCACGAAGATGAGCTGCCACAATTTGGCGTTCCTCATCACGTTGAGGGTATGTGATAATCACTTTAAGCATGAAACGGTCAACTTGCGCCTCAGGAAGTGGATATGTACCTTCTTGTTCGATAGGATTTTGAGTAGCAAGCACAAGGAATGGTTCAGGAAGTTTGAAAGTTTCTTCGCCAATAGTTACTTGATGCTCTTGCATAGCTTCAAGAAGCGCACTTTGCACTTTAGCAGGAGCACGGTTGATTTCATCTGCAAGCACGAAATTAGCAAATACAGGACCTTTTTTGATGTCGAAATTTTCGTTTTTTTGACTATAAATCATTGTACCAACTACGTCGGCTGGCAACAAGTCAGGCGTAAACTGAATACGACTATAGTCAGCATCAATAAGTTGCGCCAAAGTTTTAATTGCCAATGTTTTTGCCAAACCTGGTACACCTTCGAGAAGGACATGACCATCAGACAAAAGCCCAATGAGAAGTGATTCTACAAGGTGTTTTTGTCCGACAATTGTTTGATTCATACCCATTACGAGGGCATCGACAAACGCACTTTGACGCTCGATACGTTCGTTTAATTCTCTAATATCAACGCTATTAAAACTCATAATATATTTTTGTTTAATTTTTAGACAATATATTTAATTTGATTTGCAAAATTAACATTTTAACCGCAAATAAATAGCATCAAATAAGTTAAAAAATGTTTGTTTTAGATTTATTTAACAAACGGGAACCCCAAAAGTTCCCGTTTTATTACTTTTTCACATAAATATCATGCAAATATCGTGCATATTCGATAGTTTCAGGATTAGTTGCATCAATTAATTCAGGTACAAGTTTAGGAATACGAAGTTTTGTACCTATTTTAATCGCATTTGGATTTTTAACGATATCACGATTTGCCTCATAGATATATACCCAATAATCGCGATGACCATATTGTTTAAGCGAAATCCATGTCAAACGACTACCTTCGTTAAGAGTAACTGTATCAATAAATTCAGTGTATTCGCGTTTGATATTAAAGAGATCTGAAAATCTGTTAGAGTAAAGAGGGTTACCTGAAAAATCAGACGAGTCAGATAAGTCAGACATGTTAGACGAGTCAGATGGGGCAGATGCATCAGATGCATCAGAAAAATCTATTTCACTTGCTTCAGAAGATTCTTCTACCACTACTACCTCATCAACAGTTTCAACAACTTCCTCTGACGACACAAAGAAATCACGATTTTGATAAACCAATAAACCAATTATTGAAAGTCCTAAAAAAACCGCAATCCAAATCCAAAGTTTTGAATTTTTGTTGTTTGGAGCACTATCTTCACGATTGATTTCTGCAATTATATCACGAGCCGAGATTGGTTCTGATTGCTTTGGAGTTTCTTGGATTGAAGTGGATTGGGATGATTGGTTGGAATTATCAGACGAGTCAGACTTGTCGGATAGGTCGGACGAGTCAGAAAGTACACTTTCAACAACAGATAATCCTTGTATATCTGCTAAAATATCTTTTAATTCAAGAGCCTGTTCTGTTAACTTTTGAAGAGGGTCTTCTTGTATTTGTACTTTTTCTTCTTGAAGAGCAAAATAATCAGCAGACTGTTCAATTTTTAAAGATACTGTATCGTGCACCTCTATCTCTACTTTTGGATTTTCAACAACATCTGCATCTAATTCCACAGTTTCGAGATGTGCAAGTGGCTCATTTACTCTATCTTTAAGCGTCACATCTGGAGTAAAAGTAAGTTTATAATGACCTGCTATTTCAATCTCTTCACCAGTATTAACATTCACACTTTTTCGAGATTCAACAGGAATTAACTTAAATGTACCAAGTCCACTTATTTTCAACACCTTATCATGCAAAAGAGCCTCTTCGAATGTAGATTGAAAAGCCTCAACAAAAGCAGTTTCGTCAGCTTTCGAAATCCCCATTTGCTTACGAAACGCAGATAATATATTTGAATTTGTAAATTTCACCATAATCCCCTCCCTTATTTCACTTCTTTATATTTATTTTTTAACCCTGCTGATGGCTTAAAATTCAACACCAATTTTGGAGGCACAAGCATACGCTTCTTAGACGAAGGATTGACGATAACACGTTGCTCTTTTTGCTTAACTTCAAACGTACCCATCGACAAAAATGGCAACTCATCGGAATCTGACAATTGCTGCACTAACGTATCAACATACCCTTTCACTAATTCGGCAGAACGTTTTTGTGATACACCTAAACGTTTTGCTAATTCTGTTTGAAATTCTTTGTTATTCATAATACTTCAGCATAAAGGTCATACATATCCGACTCTGTGATTTTCACTTGATAAAAATCGCCAATAGTCAGTTGTTTTGTCTTGGTAATCAACACTTCGCCATCAACATCAGGCGAATCAAATTCGGTACGTCCTATATAAAAATCATCTTCTTCACGATCAACAATTACTTTGAAAATTTGCCCAACTTTTTGAGCATTTATCTCTTCTGATATTTGCGCTTGAAGCTCCATAAGGCAATCAACTCTCTCTTGCTTAACATCTTGAGGAACATCATCTTTGTAATTAAGATTAGAATAAGTACC
>JAEIGA010010412.1_pt1 | contig 14095 bp, 19 predicted proteins | sample 9270691 | NCBI WGS metagenome assembly JAEIGA01 (sample SAMN17057246, study PRJNA624740) | gut metagenome | biome: biome; isolation source: fecal sample | host: Bos grunniens | place: China: Xizang | collected 2019 | reverse complement strand
AGCCCTAGGTCATGCATGAATACTGACTTTCATACTGGCCCAGGGCTGTCCGGATATACTCACAACTATTCAATTACTATACTTATACTATGTCGATATACCGTTTGTGTACCTATGCATACTTTTCGTAAAATGTCAAGGTGCATATGAGATCCACAACGCAAGTTCTGCTTGATCAACATACTCTTGATTTGCACCTGTTAACAGGTTCGTAGCTGTAGCATCCCAGTTATTATTAGTGAAGATAGTTATTATATCTTCTCTTTTAACTGACATTGAGCACTTATTATTAACCCATACAGGCTTAAGTGCATTCTTTAGTGCTGTAGCTATAGCCCGTACTGTGCTAGTCGGAACACTGTGATCATATAATCCTGCTTTATACGATTTATCTATATAAGCGCTATCACCTGTTATAGTAGTACCTGTTATAGGTCCAGATACTTCTGCACTTGTAGCTTGCAACTTGCTGCAGTTAACCCACATACCAGGAAGACTTAACCAGTACTGATTAAGCAGCGCGTACTTACTGTTAGGAAGTAAGAAAGTAATAGTACCTTCATTATCCTCAGTACCTCTTATCTCAACCTTTTTAGTACCATTATTACTAAACTCTATAGCACCTAGTGTTGAGTGCTCCGGTACATCCTGAGTTAAGCCATCAGAATTATTAAAATTGATCTTAGGATAATATGGTGTGGTGATCTCTCTTAAATTTATCTGGGCCCCGGTGATGAACTGCATCATACTATTATCATTAGCTCCGGCCTGCCATGCTATCATTTTACCCCACGGAAGCATTATTGCAGGCCTTCCACTTGCTACCGCGCCTTCACTTATAACAATACCCTGTTTAAATGGTACAGGGTTCTTGTGGATCCAGATTGCAGTATCAGCTCCTGTACTGTTAGCATCTCCGCAGCCACTTGATAGATTAAGGGTTACGCACATATTCTGGTTACTTGACGCGCTATAAGGGTTAAGTATTTCCTGTGTTGTATCAAATCTTCCAGTATCTATTTCAACACCATATGCTGTGGAAGAATCCCCTATACGTCTATTTTCGAAATAACCAGCCCAGCTTACGCACGTATCAGCTTCTTCTTTATCAGATTGTGCTATACCTGTAACTGCTATCGTGCCATAATCAAAACTGTTAGGATTATCTTTTGTTCTTGTAAATCCTGCAACGCCTGTTTTACCATTTGGTGAAGATCCTATAAGTGTATCATTTGTAAGTTGCTGCCCTCTGTGTGCTGCTACCCATCCATCTGGGTCTGTACCTACAAAAGCCTTTAAAGTTGTTATACTAGTGCTCAGATCATCAATAAGGCTGTTAATGGCATTCACTATGCTGCTCTGATCAGATGTATCCAGATCCTCTAAAGATCCTATCATATCATTAAAGGTCTGAATAACTTCATTAATGGCATTAACTATGCTGCTCTGATCACTAGTATCCAGTTCTTCTAAAGATCCTATCTTTTCATTGAATGTATCTATTACTTCATTGATAGCAGCCACTAAATTATCTTTTGATGTAGTTTGTAGATCGTTAAGGTGACCTATTATATCTTCTATTGTAAAATGTCTTATATTGCTACCGATTACATACTGATCACCTGCAGTGATATTTGATATGACTATATATAATACCTCACCCCATACAAGCCAGTCATTAACTACACTTGGGAAGGTTGCAGTAAGAGTAGTTTCTTCTTCATAGTGGGCTGTTAGATTTTTGGCTGATTTTCTTATAAATCCTCCAAGATCAAATACAATTGTCCAGTAATCAGTGTTAGTTAATAAAACTCCTGAAGGAACAGGCTGCACACTGATATATGCTGTACCTGTTAACGGATCAATAACTATAGTATTCTTGGCATACTGCCTTATAATAGTCCACTGAATAGGATCAGCATACTTAAGGCTGTTTATTGTTACAAACTGATCCATTGTTGTTTCTATTTCTTTAAGTGCCTGAAGGATCCAGTCAAGATTAAGCTCATGGAAATTAGTATACGGAAAATGATCAAACATACCCATAAGTGTACCTCCTCAATATAATGCCAGGCAAAAGCGCTGCCTGAAGTCGTTTATGATGTAGTCATAAATATTAAACTGGTCTACTTCTCGTTCTTCCTTGATAAGTTGCTGCGTACTGGTCACGCCTATATTACCCTGTTCAATCCGTTCATGTTTAATCGTTCCTGTGTCTGTAGTCTTTTTATCAGATATAGTATCTATATCCTGCCTGCCTGTATGATCTATGGTATCCGTTCCGGTATGACTTATATTATCTGTACCTGTTCTACTGGTCGTATCTGTTCCTGTATGGCTAAAAGTATCTGTACCTGTCCCATTTGTCACGTCTTTACTTTCAGGCGCTTCTGTGGATGAATTGAAGCCGTATACGCTGTGCGTATTAGTATCATTAAGATTTCTTGTTTCCTGGTCTGAAAGATTTCTTGTTTCCTGGTCTGAAAGATTTCTTGTTTCAAGATCCTGGAAGTTTCTACTGTTCTTATCCTGAAGCTGATCAACTCTGTCCATATTGTTAGTAGTATAATCAGTACCTGCAAGATTTCTTGTTTCTACCTCTGTCACTGTTCCGTCTTTATTCCATATAGGATTATATTCGAACATGGTAGATTCATATAATTTTGTCCATACCGGAAGCTGCTTATAACTCCATGTAGTTAGTGCCATCTTCAGGAAGTCCGGCCTAGGGTAAATAATTTCCATTTCGGCTGTATCCATTACCAGGCAGTTAATCAAAGTATCCCTGTCAATTCCTGCAGGAAGCACCATATCATCAAATAAAGTAGGATCATATTTATACATTGCCATCAGATCCATTGTCGCTGTCATCATCTGGCTGTACCTCCTTTTCTTTGAATCTCCAGTCTACACTTAAATCTATACCAAAAAGATCATTAGCCTTCATGCAGCCCTTCTTAAGCTCGTCAAGGGCCAGATCTGCCCATAGCTTAACTTCTACATCATTAGATTCTACTTCAGCTTCTATGAGGCGCTCACGCTTTTCTGTGTTAGCGTTTGGTATTCCCAGATCACTGCAGAATTTCATTTCCCATTTTCGCATGTCATCCATCACATCACTGACTATATAGGTCTGTTTAAGATTCTGATTAAATATTGACCAGTTTGGCGAACCATCTTCATTGAAAAGATCCTTACCTATATATACAGAAGGTTCACCGGAAGCAATTTTATCAAACATCTTCTTAAAGGTTTCTGCAGCTCTTTTATCAGCTGCACCAAATACATAGGCAAGCTTAGAGTTAAACAGGTTAGACCCTACTGTTTCAGCGGATAATGCCATGATATCAGCATAAAAATTAACTTTATCCATTATCCCGCCATAGTCAGGCTGCAGCCTGATAAGAGCACATTGAAGGTCTATCCTGGGTTCAAGAATGCCCTTAAGAAGTGGATTAGCTATTACTGCATGAGTAGGCTGATACATAACATCATAGCCTTTTAAGCTGCATCCCTGTGGGATCACTCCAAACTTATTAGTATTTACAATTGCTATATATCCCCAACAATATAAGCAATATAGAAAATAATTCTTAGCCCAGTTATCAGGCAGCTTCCATTTAAAAACAGCTATGGCCTTCTGCAATAGATACCTTTTGAAATACCAGGCAAGGCCAGTATCTGAAGCGTGCATAGTAGAAGGGCTTAAAAGGCTGTTATAGGCATTCTGGTGATCATAGAATGTAGGTGCACCATAGCCTATAGTGCTTACAAAGCTATTACTATTACTCATTTCTGCATCCTCCTACGTTTCTTCCTGTGAAGTCCTAGCAGCCATATATAGCCGCTAACAAAATTTAAATTTTCATACCAGTAACGTGCATACTCCTGTCGTTCTTCAAAATGTGCATATTCTGCGCTGCCACGTTCCCAATAAACCATCCAGGCTACAGCTAATGTTTCAGGATCTTCATTAGATCTGTAATAATCTTCTACTGTTGGAAGGATAGGTACAGTCACGTCATAATATGCACTATAGCCTGTTTCCATATTTACAAAATATGTTGACCACTGTTCAGGATGATCTACCAGATAATCAAGCTGATTATTACCATTACAGCGCTCTTCTATGGTGTCCGGGTCAAGTGTATTTGTATATTTTGTAGAGGGTGTATACTGCGGAAGCCCAAAACCAGAATCAGGATCCATATTCATGCCATGCTGCCACTGTCCAGGATTAAGTCCTGATTCCCAGGTAAAATTTCCTACGATCCCGGCACAGGCTGCTTTAGTAAGATAAGGGATCTTAGTAGGAAGGTAGGAAAAGCATAGTTGTGCATTATTTGTCTGTTCTTCACCGTATAAAGTCCAACCGGGATAACCTGCAGTATAATCATATATCCATGCCATAATCTACTCCATATAGAAACCGCTATTAAGATAGGAAACAATCTCGCGCAGCTCTGAATCAGTACAACTTATAGCCGGATCTGCATCTTCACAAAGTACATATCCTGATAAGCTGCTTAAGGCTACGCGCTCACATAAGGGCCTACCTCTTGACTGAAGATCTTCATCAGCTATATCCAGAAAATCACCCATAAGTGCCCAGTTATTATTAAAAGCGAGGGTACCATTAGATCCATTAGTAGAAGGTATAGCCTGGGTTAACTTGGCAGCATCACCTACAGCTGCAGCTGCAGAAAAGGCAGAACCTACTATATTAGCTCCTATTGCAGATCCTACTATTCCTGATATATTTGAACCCATAGACTGTAGTGCACCCTGGTTAAACATATTTTGGCCCAGCTGTACAGGTATACCTATCTGGGCTGTATAAGTTGCTTCATCACAAAGCTGATCCCGATTTTTAATTCCCAGTCTACCGGATCCGGTGATAAGATCCACCTGATAATAAACAGTCAGTGTATCATCATCTAACAGATTAAAATTATCAAGTGGTATAACACCCCAGGGCCCGGCTTCTAATCTATAATGTGCATACGGTGGAAGGTTAAGATATTGGCCCCTTGTAGCAGCTTTAGGATGCTTAGGGATTGTAAGATTAAATGAGCTTCCCCATTTACCTGAAGATGATAACCCCTGCATAGATAGTCCTGTCATTTCCCACCATCCTACGGCTACATGATTAACATTGATCCCAGGAACCTGAAAAGGAAACCACATACAGGATACTATGAATTCCATAGGATTAAATATGCACATAAGAAGCTGTGAACTTATCTCATCAATATCATAATGGTCAGCATCATTAAGAAGATGATTAGTGATAGCTTTAATCTGGCTATTGGTAGCTACATAATATGATACTGCTCCGCCGTTTTGTCCTGAATCCCGGCCCTGTATACCTATTACATACCTGCCTTCTGAAAGATCTGTAGTAAAAGGGTTAGAAGATGGAAAACCTGCAGATTTTGTAACCTGGGCTGTTGCAGGATAATATGTATCTACAATCCTTAGATTGTATCTGCTTGCTGACCTTGTGACATATCCGGTATAAGCTCCTATCTGGGCCTTAAATGATGCCAGGCTGTCACACTGAAGCTGAGCCCACCATAAACGACCAGACCAAACCCAGTCCTTAATAAAATAGTATCTATTAAAGGAAGCTATATAGGCATAGTTAAACCCTGAAGGGTTCCCACTTTGGCCTATATCAAGTCCTATAGTAGGATTAACTATGCTGCTATCATCCTTCAGGATTATAGAATAGCTTGTACCGCCTGTAGGCTGCTTTGTAGAGTTTATTCTTTTACTAAAGGTATAAAATACTGCACTAAAACTCATAAGGCCCTCCTAAAGGATAAGGGCACCTTTAAAAGCGTGCCCTTGTATGGGATCAATCCAGAAGCAGAACTATAGTATTTTCTGTGAAGTCGTTCCAGTATCTGTCGGTGAACTTAAGCCAAAAATTCTGGAATTCACCCTTGCCGTTGTAAGCTGCAGAAGTTGTGCGCTGATTAACAATTGTATAACCTGCAGCTTCAACGTCTGTGATAATACCAAATACATTAGACTGGGTTACTGCACTGCCTGGTGTGACAAGTGCACCTGTAGCATCCATATAAGTAGGTGTGATCTCGATCCTGTCAAGTGACTGTATAGACTGCCAATAGTTAAGGATAGCAGTATCAGCCATTCTTAAATAGTTATCATGGAATGTATCAGCAAGTACAGAAGCTTCCATCTGGAAACGTTCTGTAGAAAGCAGGTATACATTCTGCTTATTATATGGTGTATGCCTTGAAATTTCCTTACCTGTAACGTTCTGGTGATAAAGTACAGTTCTTTCAGTAAGAAGTGAAGCAGCTGTAGCTACTGTAGCATAGAGCCACTTTGTAAATTTAGCGTACTCGTCAGCATCTCCTCTGATATCTGTAAGAGACTTAGCCGGGCTGTATCCTGAGAAGGTGTTGTACATAGTTACCAGGTGTAGAACCTGTGGCGCGTTATTAATAGATATGATACCTGCAATAAGGTTACAAAGAATCATCCTTGCCATTGCTTCATGTTTCTGCTCTGTCTGATCAGAAATATTTGTAAGTTTGCCAGTTACAAAAGAGCCCAGTTCATCAGGATTTGAAAAAGCAACATCAATCTGATTTGAGAACAAAGTCCATGGGATCTCGTAATCGTTCTGACCGTAGAAATTAGTCTGAAGAACTTCATCAAGTGTAGGAGACTGATCATCTACAGGTACACCTGTTGTAAGCGGAAGCCTCGAACCATCTTCCCAGTCACGATCAACATAATTGATCTTACGTACATGGTTACCATATCTGATGTTATCAGCTTCAAGGCCCTGAAAATGACGTGAATAAGGCCTTGTAGATATGATAGTTTTAGAAAGTACCTGAGAAATAGCACCCATTAAATTTTCATAACCTGCCAGAAGTCCGGTCTGGGCCACTGTAACAAATTCTGAAGTATTAGTAGGTGTTATTGTTGCTTTACCTGTTGCCTGGGTAACGATCTGGTTAAGGATTGTACCTATTGCATTATAAGTTAGTACGTTTGCTGCCATTATTGTTTACCTCCTTCTTGTGTTGGTGGATTTATGATCTCTGCTAGTATATCTTCAGCTGTAACAGTCTTTGGCTGCTGTGAATTTAGTAAAAATCCGTTTTGAAATGTCTTAGTAAGTCCGTCAAGTGAATTAAGCACATCATTGATAGTTGCGCCCTGTTGCTGCTGTGGCTGCTGCATCTGCTGTGGCTGCTGAATCTGCTGTGGTTGCTGCATCTGCTGTGGCTGCTGAATCTGCTGTGGCTGCTGCATCTGCTGTGGCTGCTGCATCTGCTGTGGCTGCTGCATCTGTGATCCTATGGCATTAAGGGCTGCAATCTGCTGAGCATTAAAACCTGCTTTAGCCAGGATCAAAATATCATCGTTATTAAACATCTTTAGAACCTCCTTTAGTCCGCTTCTTTGTATATCCATTAAAACCTTTATTTACTATGGTTTTAGCATAGTCTACATAAGATATATCCATATCTACGCTGCCGATTATTCCCGGTACGCTTCCCTTTGATGTATATTGATGTATTCCATATTCTGTTACATATCTGGGCTTAAAGGTATAACTTGCTACCCAGTGTACAAAGCTCTTTAGTTTAGAATCATCAAGCCTGTTTTTAAATCCTGAAACGTCTGAAGCATATATACCTACAAAATAATTCCAGTCTTCCAAGGTCTTAAGAAAAGCCACACTAGCCTGCGTAGCTAGTTCCTTGTGCTGCGTATCTGTTGCTTCAAGATCCAGGAAAATGGGATACTCAAACTGTTTACCTTCTATATAATTAAGCATCTTTTCAGCATAGTACACACCTTTAGAGTATCCGTAAAAATCTGAAGGTGCAAAGAAATAGCAGCCTACATTTAGACCTGCTTCTTTAGCCTTCTTATAATATTCTTCAAACATAGGATCTTTTACTTTCTGGCCTGCCTTCAGGATAACAAAATTAATGCCTGAAGCTTTAACCTTATTAAAGTCTATGGATCCCTGCCAGTGACTTACATCAATCCCTTTAATCTCCATGCTGCGCCCTTTCATTTGTATACATTGATATCTTAAGTTCTGTTATAGCTTTTGTATTATTTTCGATTGCTTCTCTTACAGATTTCAGGGCTTCCTGCTCCTGTTTAAATACTTCATGATTGACCCAGATCATAATGATACATACTACTGCGGGAAAACCTATATTAGCGACTGAACTCATTATAGCGTTAAAATCCATACCGTTGACCTCCTTAGTCAATTAATTTTCATAAGAAAAGCTATGCATCAAATCGAGCGCCTAGCAAGCGCGTGACCACCCTTCAGGGGCTGCTATTGGTCAATGATGTCATAGCTCTTCTATAAGTATAGTATACTATCTGTTAAAATACTTATCAAATAATATTTCGTTTATATATTCTTCAAATACAACGCGCTTCTGCATATATGCACGCCAGATATGCAGATAGTCCTTCTGGAATCGTTCCAGATCCCGTTCACCTGTTCCATATATAACCGGGCTTCCTGATCTGAAGGCGGTTACATAATATTCATGATTTGATTTGTGTTTATATATAGTGATCTCACCTACTCCTACAATAGGCCTGTATTCCTTTATGGGCTTAGTTTCAATCCTTCCGCGCTCTTCATTAAGGAAAGCATTTTTAATAGCCATATTGTAAAATTCTGTACCCCTGGTTAGATCATACAGGGCTGTATGGCTCTTATCTTCTGATATCTTTGATTTGTACAGATCTATAAGCAGCATCCGGCGCTTTTTATCATAATAAAATTCTTCCCCGGATTTTCGCAGCTTTTCCGCAAGTCTGACAAGCTTTAATTCCATAAAGATAGGATTATCTATCCTGTTGCTATTAGCCAGACCCAGAAATTTAATAGGATCCTGGCCCTTTAATTCCCTGTTTCTGTTGATTGTTTCATATGCATTGAATATGGCTTCTGCTTCGCCTTTTATCGGTCTTTCATTAAGTTCTGGAATAAATTCATCCAGGATCATGCATTTTATATCTGATCCATCAACACCCCTTAGATTTGAAAATGTGGATAAGCTTGTTAATAGTCCGTAGCTTTCACCTTCAGGTATAGGCTTACCATCTTTGTTATATCCGGTGTCGTAGAAGGCACTCACATATTTATTAATAGGAAAAGGTGATATGTTCCAGTTCATATCATCATTAAGGGTCTTAAATGGCTGCATATCATCCTTTTTGACTATATCAGCCTGGGCCTGAAGTCTTCGCATATAGATAAACTTATGAGAATCTTCCTTCATGGCTTTTAAGGTTCCGTAGGTTTTACCTGTACCACGTCCTCCATAGATCCAGATAAATACTGCAGGATGCTTCAGGATCTCAGGAATGTTTACATATCCGTTATCATCGTATATTTTCATAATGACTACTCCAGTCAATCATAAATTAAAATTAAAGCACCTGCTGCAGCTACAGGTGCTTCTATGGTGAAGTATAATTACAAGTCCGCAATTTCCTTTGAATCAGGGCTTACATAAGCACAAGTTACAAAAGTGCGATTGTTTTTACTTACTCCGTTCATAACCTTCAGGCGCTTAACCTCATCCGGCTCGAAAATATCCAGGATTTCCCTAAAGGCCTTTATGAATGTTGGGCTGTTGGTTGCGTAGGTTTCACCTTCTGAAGTCCTCATAGAGAAAAGTTCTACCTCTTCTCCATCCTGGTTCTTATCCAGATAGATGCACCATGCATCCAGATCAAATGTTTGCTCTACCGCTTCCGTCATCTTCATTACGTCCTGTGCCTTTGTCAAGAAATATACTTCCTCTTTACTAAGATCTTTATTTGCTACGATTACTTCCATTGTTCCGTCTCCTTTTTCTGCTTCTGTTTCTGTTTTGGTTTCTGCTTCTGCTATCACATAGATTTGATTGTTAATCTTACCTGGGCCGCTGCATAGCCCAATAGAACTGGCAGGATTCGAACCTGCAAGGGATGTGCTCAGTCCCCGTCCCAAGCTGCATGATGCACGATATTGCAGCATCAGTTCTTCCATTTAATTGATCAATTCGATATTATTATATCATATCGAACTGTGTTCGTGTTATTCCTTCCAGAAGTTCCTTATAATCTGCTTTAAGTCCCAGAGTTTTAGTATTTGGTTTAAGAGCTACATTCCTGGTGATCCTTATCGGTACACCATCTTCATTTACTATCTGGGTAACTTCCGGATCATCATTATATTTTGCTTCAAGTCCTCCGCCAAATCTGAATACAAAACCTTCCTGCATTGCTTCAAGTCCTCCGGCCCTTTTAAGCTCTATAGCTCCTATGCGCTTATTAACTCCTGCAATAGTAATATGTAGTTTTACATTACCATCTTTGTCCAGAGCTTCATAAGCATACTTTTTGGCGCCCATTGTCTTAAATCTGATCATAGAAGGCTCTTCTTCAAATATTCCCATATAATGAACTTTATTTTTCTGATCCTTGGCAAAAGCTCCATATGCTTTAGCCTTTTTCATGTCCTCTTTAACCAGAGCACTAAAATCTACATCACCTACAAACTTAACAGAATCTGTATCACAATATACAAAGTGTTCATATCCGCATAGATCTATAGCCTTCTGCAGATGTTCACGCGCCCTGGCAGTAATCCATACACCCCATTGGTAAACAAGAAAAGCTTTCTTATTATAGTCCTCCAGAAGTTCTTCTTCTGATTTGGAATCATCAAGCTTATAAAGATCATGATCTTCAGGATCTTTATTATGTCCATTTGTGTATATCATCTTTTGTTTAACCGGATCCTGGGCCGTCATACCATACTGTGCATTAAGAAGCGCCTTGGCTTTTTGATACATAAGCTCATAGAACTGTGCTGTGTGCTCTTCATCAGATTCTTTATCTTTGTACTGTGTTTTATTTCTGAAGTATTCCAATACACACCTCCTTAAAGGTTCTGGCATCATGCCATACCTGGCTGTTGCCACTTTTAAAATTTCCATATCAAAATTATATTGTTTTCTAATTATGCTATAATCTATATCAGTTAATGTTATTTCCGCTATAAGTTCAGCTGATAAGATTCTGCCATTATCATAAGCACCTCTTACTATACCTTTACATTTATGAGTTGCTATATATGGCACTGGTACAAGATCTTTTTTAAGCTCAAGATTAGACAATCTTACACGCATAAGTACCGCCTTATGCTTTACGTCTATTAGATCATGTAACTTTTCCTTGCTGCACTCTTTAAGAATAACAAAAGGGGATATAGGAACTTTACTGGTACATATTTCATTAGGGTATGAACTGGCTATATCCCTACTTCTTAGCTTCTCCAGGATCCTGTTCGAGAAAAAATCGCGAAGCATGCGTATTACCTCCGCGGAAAGCCTCTCTTAATAGTTTGTAAATCTCATAGGTCGGCTTTTGACGATCTAAGAAGGTTTTACTAACGGATCTCATAGCTTGTTTTGCGTCCCTTCTGGCGTATCCTGTGCTTGTTAATGGGATTGTGTAAAGATTATCACCATCACGTTTTAACTCGGCTTCTATGGCCTGTACAAGGCCCCTAACGTCATTGATACAATATGCTAGTTCTTTATCAGTAAGATCTGTATACCAGAACCTGCGTTTATTGTACTTCATCTTAAGCTTATAAGAAGGTACGTTCATCTTTTCACAGAAGGCACGTAATGACATATTAGTCTGAAGGTAGCTGCACCTGAATTCAAAAGTATTATGTAGAGTAGCTTTAAGTACCTTCCTGGCATCCATACAGAATACATCTTCCGGTGCAAAATCAAATACACCTGATAAGAACTGATATTCATACGACAAGTTATGCACAAAAACCACAAGTCTATCCTTGATAAGTACATTCTGTAATTTTCGCATAAACTGCTTTAATTCAAACCAGGAACGACCTATGACAGTGCATTTATCACCGAACTGCCATTGCCATATGTACATGACAGATTGATCCACTTCCTTAAGATATGTAGTTTCAATATCAAAAGCTGTTACCAGATCCACGTAATAATATTTCTGGGTAGTCTTTTGATTGCCTTTATTACGCTTAAGTGTAGGAAGTGAATCAAACCAGTCATAATCAAATTGATCATATGTGATTGTCATCTTTTACCCCTCTTTCTGGATTTACCAGATTTTACAGACTTCAAGGCCCCTGAGTATCTGCTTCTGCGCTTCTTCTTATGTGAAGCGTTTACCTTATTCTCAAGGCGCTTCTTAACCTTCTTATAATTGCCATCGTTTGCGGATCTCTTAAGCTTCTTAGCAGTGTTTACGTTTGCTAACCAGAATACAAAATCCTGATATAGTTCAATTGGATCTATCAGATGCTTTTCTGCTATTGAAAATACTTCGGCGGCATCACCAGAATCATAACCTTCTGTATCAAGCTTTTGTTTTCGGTATTCTTCCATAAATCGGCCAAAGTCTACAATATTTTCATTATTAACGAATGTATAACCATTTTCGTGAAGTGTAGCGATTGACTTGGATCTTATTTCACGCTGACCGGATACAGTAGAAGTCTTAGCAGTAATAAAACGTGACAGATCCGACAAGCGCCCTGCAAGCTCCTGCGTGGTCTTTATATCCTTAAGTGCAGGATAATGTTTATAGTTCTTTAAATAGGCCTGTGTATCGTCCATATCGGCGGCTTCTAAGCGCTTAAGTCTTTTCATGGCTATGCCACGTAGTCTGGAATACTCCGCGCGGATCTCTTTAGCCATGGATCCCTTAAGCTGCTTATTAAGATTAGATGGTATATAAAAATCAGGATCATATTTAAGAGTTGCCATATATACCTCCTTACAGCTCTTTGATAGCTTTTTCCAGGTAGTCACTGGCTCTATCAAAAATTATAGGGTGTTTTATCATTAACCAGTAGGTTAATGCTGCATATTCATTAGCTATATCTTCAGCATTGCCCTTGATAAGTACATTCATCATTTTATCTTCATTTTGTTTGATTATGATCATAATTAATCCTCCACTGGTGCAGGTGCTTGTTCCTGAAGATATCTTAAAATAGCAGCTATCATAGCTGATCTGGTTCGATGCTGTGATGATGCTAGATGATCCAGATATTCAAGAAGATCTTTATCAAGTGTTACTGATATCGCTTTTGTTGTTCGGCTCATGTTCTTTTACCTCCTTTATATATTCTGAATACAGGTTCCTGATACCTGAAGAATCAAGCCATATTTCTATACAACGATCATCTGAAGGACATAAAGCCTGTATAGGTGCATCATACCAAGGAATTAAGATAGGATTTCCTATATCACATCTAAAAAAATGATCTTCGCCGAATTGTATTGAAACTTCCAGGCCTGTTCTATAATTAGTATAGTAATCACCATTACAATTATATTCCACTGGAAATGGTTCAGAATCCATAAGCTTAAGTACTTCTATAAGTTTTAATCTGTACATCATTTAACCTCCTTTACTACAAGCTTGCCCATAGCATAGCCGGAGTATAAAGAATTAAATATGACTGCAATATCTTCCAGGCTGTTACATTCTCCATAGATAGTAGTATCTACATCATTGATCCAGTATATCCGGGCTTCCTCTATCTGATCCGAATAGAAAACTACATCAGGATCATTAAGATTGTATATCTTTTTCATTGGTCAAGTCCTCCTATCTGATCCTTAAGATCTGCTATATCATCTGCTATATCATCAATCTGTGCACATAGTTTATTAGATTGATCAAGCATATTGCAGATAAGTTTCTGGATCCGCTCGTAGTCCTTCTGCTTCTCATGCAGCTGCATTGTTTTGACTTCGAGCTGTGACATTAAATTTGATCTTAGCATATAAACACCTCCTATACGATTAATCATAATTTTGTGTACCTCCTGAAGACTATTATATTACTTAATATTATTGAATACTATCCTTGACATTTTACGAAAAGTATGCATAGGTACACAAACGGTATATCGACATAGTATAAGTATAGTAATTGAATAGTTGTGAGTATATCCGGACAGCCCTGGGCCAGTATGAAAGTCAGTATTCATGCATGACCTAGGGCT
>JAEIGA010010411.1_pt1 | contig 14096 bp, 14 predicted proteins | sample 9270691 | NCBI WGS metagenome assembly JAEIGA01 (sample SAMN17057246, study PRJNA624740) | gut metagenome | biome: biome; isolation source: fecal sample | host: Bos grunniens | place: China: Xizang | collected 2019 | reverse complement strand
TCTGCTTGTCAGAGAGTTCAGTGAGTTCAACAACAACTTTGCAATCTTCCAGACAGGTGTCAAGAGCTCGATCTATCTGACTCCTGATCAGCATCTTTATTTTCAGGTAGTAAACCAGAAGACCGGTCTTGAGGACTACGGTCTTCCTTCAGGAGTGGAGCCTTCAAAGGCCCCTCTCCTTGCGTCTGCTTGCTGGATGGGATGGTTTGCCGACGGTGCTGTCAATCTTCAATATTCAGCATCTGCCGGCCAGCTTGCAAAAGGAAAGAACATATATTATCTGATGTGCGGAAACATCTACGAGAAGGGGCCTGTCCTTGCATATCTTGATGTACTGTATCAGCGTTCCGGCCTTGATAATCAGCATCGTATCTCATCGTTGGCTCCGATTCCCACACCGGCTCAGAACATCCAGTACCTGACAGTTATCGGTAATGTGGATTATCGTTTCAGTCCGAAATGGAATGGTTATATCAAAGGTGCATACGAGACTGCTGGCGTATATGAGGAGAACGGTCTGTATGCAAAAGGACGCATGATGAACGCATGGAATGCACAGGCATGTATGGAATGGTTCCCGTTCGAGGAGGACAAGGGATTCAAGGTCTTCGCCCACTATGTCTACAAAGGTTTCGAGCTCACCGAAAATGCAAAAGCGCTAGGTGCAACCAAACCGCACACCCAGCGCATCTCACTCGGAATCCAGTACATTATACCTGTACTGTAAAATAAATAAGTAAGGGGAACAAATTTCAATGTTTTGTTCCCCTTACTTGTGTCTATGTCTGTTTTGGGAACGGATTGTGTGTTTTTGTTCCCGTTTGCCATGAAGTATGGTGTTTTGGGAACGGATTCCCTTTTTATGTTCCCCTTAGAGTATATTAAGACTCTGCTCCTTAATCTTTTCAAGCTCATCCTTCATCTTCACCACGATCTTCTGGATCTCTGTATGATTCGCTTTTGATCCTGTGGTGTTGATCTCGCGGCCCATCTCCTGTGCGATGAATCCCAACTTCTTGCCCGGGCATTCCTCTTCGCTGATCGTGTCGAGGAAGTACTTGCAATGCTGACGGAGGCGTACTCTCTCCTCATTAAGGTCAAGCTTCTCAATGTAGAAGATCATCTCCTGCTCAAGGCGGCTCTGGTCAGGCTCAAGCTTGAGATCAGCGAAACGGCTGAGGATCCTTTCCCTGATAGCCTGTACTCGCTCTGACTCGTATGTCTCTATCTGCTTGGAGTACTCAAGTATCTTGTTTACATTGTCGGTCACATCCTTATAGAGCACCTCACCCTCCTGTGCGCGGAAAGCATTGATGTTGGCAAGTGCCTGATCGATACAAGCCTCCACCATAGGCCAGTTTTCGTCGGTGATCACATCCTGCTTCTTCGCGTCCATCACTTCCGGCATGCGGAGGATCATCGCCAGCAGGTCATTAGGGTTCTGACTCCACAGATTATGCGCTCCGAGCTGACCGCCCAATTCGCTGATCTGGTTGTAATACTCCATTGCCAGGGCCATGTTGATCTTCTTTGCACTGTCAGCCGCATTGGCCTCGAATGTGATGAAAAAGTCAATGTTGCCACGTGTCAGCGCAGCTGCTATCTTCTGTCTTACAGCCATTTCCTTGTCCTTGGGGAGCATGGATGTCTTAAGGCTGATGTCAGCTGTCTTGCCATTGAGTGAGCGGACTTCCACTGTTATCTTTCCTGCTTCGAGGATTACTTCGGCCTTTCCGTAGCCGGTCATTGATCTTATCATAGTGATGTGATTTTCTTGTTATGGGGATGCAAATATACAAAAAAAATAATGAGACATCGTCGCTCACGCGAAGAGGCCTCATACTAACCACATAATTAATAACACTAAAACTAATAACCGGATGCAAAGGTAGTGCTTTCTCATTAATCTGCAATATCTTGCGTGTTGAAATCCGATGAATGGACGGATTTCCCTGATGAACGGTAGAATGCCGGGTGCGACTTATTCCGCATCCGGCTGCTGACCGTCATGTGCCTTCCACATGCATTCTGTGATCTTCATATCTGTGAAGACCGCTGTGAAGGATGAATCCTCAGGAGAGCATGCGTAGATTCCGAAGCTGATCTGGTCTGCACCTTTGTACATGTGGCATATGCGCATCTGGCTGAAGTTCACTCCATCTGTAGAGCATTCTATGCAGTAGTCGTCTGCTCTGCGAGAGAATCGGTACCACATTGTCTTTACATCTGCCGGGATTGCCGTTGTGGCCCAATCTGAATAGCCATTGTTGGTCACCACGCTGCCGAGATGCTGGAACTGCTCGTTCTCATACTCGACTGATCCTTTAAGCCAGTTCTCGCTGTCGAGATACATTACGATACCGCACTGGTCGAATCTGTGATGACTCTGGGTGAAGTCTGTCTTTACAGTGAAGCTGAAGTACTTTTCTTTTGTCTGCATCTGGAGCACGGGAGCGTTATCATTGCGGAAATGGTAGTATGTACGCTGCCAGAGGTCGGTGTGAGGCGCTGTCGTGATGGTGACGGTATCTCCCTGGACTGAATAAGCCGCAGGTTCACGGGTCCAGGCCATGTGGTCGAGATTGATGGTGCCGTTGTCCGCCAGTGCTTCTGATACGCTGTCAATATATTCTATCTCAGAGTTGCTCTGTGGACGATTGCTGCATGATGCTGCGCACATGCAGAGACCGAAGATTAGAAAAGCTTTTCTCATGCCAATGATATTATTACAGAATGATATATAGTAAAGTGCCGATGCTGATCACTATCCATAGAAGGCTGCCCTGTATCAGGGGCTTTACGCCTACTGACCTGAGTACATCTGTAGACAGCGACGCTCCGATGAAGAACATAGTGAGGGTGAGGCAGCGACGTGCGATTCCCGATATGACTATGCCCACTGCTGGGATGCTGTCCAGTACGAATGTATTAAGGAGAATGGCTATTATGAAAAAGAGGATGAACCACGGGATTGTGATCTTCCTGTCCTGGCTCTTGAATATGAAGGATGTTGCAAGGGCAAGGGGAATGATCCATAATGCTCGTGTGAGCTTGATGGTAGTCGCGACCTTCAGGGCCTCCTCACCGTAAGCCGCTCCTGCGCCCACAACCGAACTTGTGTCATGGATTGCGATTGCTGCCCATGTTCCGAATTCCTGCTGAGATAGTCCCAACCAGTGTCCTATCGACGGGAATATGAACAAGGCTATGGCGTTGAGCACGAATACAACAGCAAGCGCGACTGACATGTTTGCCGGCTTTGCCTTGATGACTGAGCCGACAGCGGCTATGGCGCTGCCTCCGCAGATCGCTGTTCCTGAACTGATCAGGTATGAAGTCTCCTTGTCAACCTTGAGGATCTTTCTGCCTATCAGCATTCCGATGGCAAGGGTTCCTATGACTGAAACTATGGTGAAGAGCATGCCTTCACGTCCGGATGCAAGGGATTCGTACAGGTTCATTCCGAAACCCAGTCCCACGACCGAGTACTGAAGAAGCATCTTGGACATCTTCTTGTTCAGGCTTGGATAGCCCTGGCCGCAGATCAGTGCGTAGGCAAGTCCCAGGAAAAGCATTACAGGCGGTGTGCACCATCCTGACAGGAACTGCAAACTGGGGATGTATGATAAGAAAAGACACGCCGCTGCAGCAGCGACGATTGTCAGGTAGATAATCTTGGAATACCGCTTCATTCGGATGAAGTTGATTATTTCTTATGTCCCGGACCCTCTGGGAACCAGCCTTTGCGCACACGCTCGCGCTGGTGGACCACCTCAAGGATGCTCCAGAATGACGAGAAGGCAACAACTCCAAGAATGGTTGACCAGATAAGATTGTTGACGATTATAGATGCGGCTGCAAAGAGAACTCCTGCAATCGCGAAGATGATCCAGCTTCTGATGCCGATATAGTATTCGGCCTTTATGACAAGCGGATGGAATAAACCTATGATAAGGAATGTGGAAAGGCCCACAAGAAGTCCGGTAAAATTCATTTTTAAGTTTTTTGCAAATATAGTACGATTTCATGAATAGCCGCGTATCAGGATTGCTGGGATGAGGCGGCGATCAGCGATACGATCTGCTCAAGCCAGAGTCTGTCGGTTTCATCGAAGGTGTTGAGGTGCTCGCTGTCGATGTCCAGGACGGCGATTATCTCCTCATCTGCCCACACGGGCACTACAATCTCGCTGCGTGACTCGCTGCTGCAGGCTATATGGCCGGGGAATTCTTCCACGTCAGGTACTACTATGGTCTCGCGGCGCTGCCATGCTGAGCCGCATACGCCTTTCCCATAAGGGATGCGGGTGCATGCTACGGGGCCCTGGAACGGTCCCAGTATGAGTCCCTCTCCGCACACTCTGTAGAATCCTGTCCACCAGAATCCGAACTCCCTGTGGATCAGAGCGCTGATGTTGGCCATATTGGCTGTCATGTCAGTCTCGTCTTCCAGCAGGCTTTTCACCTGTCTGTATATCAATTCGTATTTTTCATTCTTCATGTCAGATGTTCTTTTGGAATGCTTCCCTTGGATCTCCATTCATCAGCAGGATGCGTCCGCAATGGGCGAAGCCATGTTTATTAAGTATGTGGTGCATTATGACATTGTCCTTGTGGGTGTCTATGCGCAACGACGAAGTATGCTTGAAAGCCCATTCGAAAAGTTTCCCGGCGGCATTATGTCCTGGCTCACGGACGGCGATGCGGTGGATTACATGATATGGAGAGTCATCGAGCCATTCTCCGTCATATATTACTGCATATGTGGGGTCCGGACCAGGTATGAATGCCATGGTGGCAATGATACTTCCGTCGCAATCGTCACACAGCAGGTGACACACGCCATCCGATATGTCATTCCTCACGACTTCTTCGGAAGGGTAGCCGTCGTTCCACTGATGCATGTTTCCGCTCGCGCGCATTATCCCGCGCGCTTTCGCGAAGAGCTCCATCAGTTCTGGAATATCTTCATATGATGCTTTTCTTATCATCTGTCATATCTGTAGAACTATGCGAATATAGTGTTTTTTTATGTAAATTTGTCTGCAACTGTTAAAATGGGTTATGGATATTGATCTTATAAAAGAGCTGGCTGAGTCGATTAAAAGAGACTATGAAAGTCAGTCGAACGGCACAATGCGTTGGCTTCAGGATTATAGGAAAGAAGTCAAGGCATTCAAGGAGTATAGGGGAAGAGAGGTGTTTGAACTTCTGCAGAATGCTGATGATGCTCAGAGCGATACGGTTGAGATAAGCATAGACACTGAGCGTGATGAACTGATGATAAAGAACAGCGGAAATGACACCAGGCTTTTCACTTATGAAGGTGTCAAATCCATTCTGTTGTCGGATATCAGTCCGAAGGCAGGAACGGCGATGATCGGTAAGATGGGACTTGGTTTCCGTTCGGTGTTGAACTGGGCGGACAGGATCGAGATCAGGAGCGACAACCTGTCTGCAGAGTTCAGCAGCGCGATCGCCAAGGAATACTGGGATAAACTGAAGGGGAGCGTTGTTGACGCAGGTAAATATGAAGCGGAAGCCAGAATGAATGGCCGCGAGGTCCCTTTGGCCATCCTGGCCATGCCGAAGATAAAGGCCGTGCCTGTGTCTGATACAAAGACTACCTCCATTATATTGAGATATGATGAGGGTAAGGTGGAGGAATCCATCCTGAATAATCTGAAGACATTCCAGCCGGAGTTCATGCTTTTCCTGAAGCATGTCACGAGGATTGTCATCAAGATCAATGGTGAGCAGTACAAGGTCCTCGTTAAAGAGAAGGTTGCAGAGGAGAACGGAATCAGCACATACAAAATCAACGATTGCACATGGGCCGTCTCGTCAAAATGTAGCGATATGAATGATCGGTCACAGTGTGAGACGGCATGCGCCTTCTGTATGGATGCGCCGCAGGAGTCCTATAGCATATACACATATTTCCCTACTAAAGTGGACTTTCCGTTCCCTTGCATATTGCATGCGACCCTTGAACTGGACTCGTCCAGAAACTCTTTGCTGCCGGACAATCGGATGAACAGGGAGGTCATCTCGCGTCTGACCGAGATGATAAAGACAATGGCAGATTACCTTAAGAATAAAAGACATGACTGGTATCCTTACCTGCTGGCGCGACCGGATGCGACTCATGCATACAGGAACGAATATGTTCAACAGCTTGTCACTGAAGTGAGGAAGCTTACCGAAGAAGGAGAGTATGTTCCTACATTTGACGGCAAGTGGGCTTCGGAGAGTGGCTGCTATCACTATTCTGAGGAAATGTCAGCCTTCCTTCAGAAGGACCCTAAGGCAGAGGAAATCTTCCCTAAACTCAGACTGACTGGTGCGCCGAAATATGCCTCGTTGAATGCATTGGATCCTGATGCGGTCGGACATGTTAACCGTTATTTCAAGCATATTGCCGAAAAAAGGGATCTTGACCTTCTTGGACAGGCGCTGAGGCTACTGCTGGAATGCAGCCCTTGCCATGACACTAAGTTCAATGTGTTGCCGGATGATGACTTCAGAATCATATCAGATAGCAATGCGTATATCAATACCGGTGAGCAGGTAGAGGGAATACCGGAATTCCGTAAGATCAGGTATGTGAACAAAGAGTTGGTAAAACTACTTTTGAGCGTCTATGAGATGCAGGGTGAGCATAAGGAACGCCTCCTGGCAGAGCGACTCAAGAAGATTACTGATGTCATAGCTTCTGACATATCCGCGATTACGGAGAGACTTATCCCTAAGAAGTCAGATGAGAACCTCACAGACGACAAAAAGGCTGAGTTGCTGAAGGCTCTCTTCAATCTCTGCCGTAAGCGAGACAAGACTATTGACAGGGAAACTCTTAAGCGCACCAAGCCATATTTGATGTCGCAGACAGGGGAGTGGGTAGAGGCCGACACGCTTGTTTTCCTTCACAATAGATTTCCAAGTGGCTTTGGAAATCTGGAGGATATGAAGCCTATATATGGCGACCAGGATGGAGTCGCTTTCCCTTACTTCCTTATGGACATAGAGGATGTCACTGAAGCCGACGTTGAGGCGTTTTATGCCTCTCTTGGTGTCAGCAGGTATCTTAAATACAAATGGGAGTGCTTCGGAGGTGATACGGATTACGTCAATGAACTGATGAAACTCAAAGATTCGAAATTGCCCTCTGACTTCAACAATAATTGCAAGAAAGACAGGGTCCGCGAAGGATGCAATATGGCTTTGGTTCCAGATCCTGATTGTTTCAAGGATCTGTCTCTTAATCAGGCTCTCAGTCTGATACGCCTGTCTGGATATAAGAACGAGGTCATCAGACACCAAACTGTCTACTGGTTCAAGAACAGGCTTTTTAATGAGAATGTATCTTTAAGCTATGCTGCATATTGGCTTAGGAAGATTCCATGTTTCGCGGAACTGAAGAATTATGTCATTGATGACAGTTGTTGGCTGCCGGGAAGTCACTATGAGACGCTTTCTGTCGGAAGCGAGTATTCGGATAAGGAAATGCTCAAAGCGCTTGGTGCGAAGATGAATTTTTCGGAGTTTACTGCCAGGGAACTCTACGATGCCATCAATAATGTGACAGCCATGTATGAGGATGGCGTATTGAATGAAAACGAGGTCCTTGAGCATTACCTTTCATTAATCAAGGCTTTGGATGCTAAGAATGCGACGCCTTCTTCTGAGAATGTCACACTTAGACTGGTGTGCAGAAAGGATGGGGAGCATATGGTGCTGAACTCAGACCAGGTCTATTATTCCGACAACAACGAATTCCCTCTTGAGGTCAGAAAGACATTGCCTCTGCTATTGATGAGAAGTAGGCAGGGTGAGCAGAAACTTCAGAGGATCTTGGGCTGTAAGACATTGAAGGATATAAGTGTGCAGATTGACTCTAACAGTAGTAATGAGAGACTTACCCGAGAGCTTAACCGTCACATTGAGGAGCGCAAGGCGTATTTCCTCGCTTTTTCAAGCCTTGGCGTTGGTAAGAAGGGAAAGAAGTCGGAAACGTTGTTTAATGAAACATACAAGTCCGCTATCTCTAATTTCAATTTAACTGTGATATTTGGAGTTTCATGCAGGTACGGTGATGATTCTGCTCCAATCCAGATGAAGGATGAGGGTGAATTGCTGGTTGTAGGTGAACGCTTCTATGTGTGCTCTGACTCCAGGTCGTTGAGTGATGCGATGAACAATCCGCGCTTCAATTCTTCAGTTATCGAAGCATTGTGCCTCAAACTCAACCTCCAGGGATTTGAATTGTCAGACAAGTTCTACAGGGTGTTTACTTCCGGAGTTAAGGAGTTGGAATATTACAGAATACAGGAAGTCTATGAGGAACTTTGGCTGGAATGTCAGAGTCAGTTTGACTATAGTGCAGAAGATATCGATTTCTGGAGGAAGGTGTTTCAGATTAATGACAAGATCTTTGGGCTTGATGATTTGAAGCATGGTAAGGCGTCGTATATATCCGAAACTCTCGAAATCCGTCCTGAACGTTGCAGAAACGTCAGGAGTTTTCTCGCTTATCACAGACAGGAACTTCAGGTTGTAAGGGAAAAGTATATGAAGGACTATTTCCATTATATATATACTCAACTCTGCGACGATATCGACAAGCATAAGGAATATTGTTCCAAGCTGGCAGAGTATACCGATGACGTCTGGCTGGAGAATCTACTGAATGAGGAGGATAATATGTATCAGACCGCGCTCGATTATGATGCATTGATCCGTAATGCGGTTCTCAGGAAATTTGAATGTTCTCTTCCTGTAGAAGGAGCTGTGGAACATAAGAAGATCGAGAGATATCTGATCGGACTTAACTGCTTCAATATGAATTATGAAGAAGAAAGCCTTCTTTTCTTCGAAGGGCACGATAAGGCGTTTGACGGATTGAGGGAAGAACAAAAACACGATTCTGATGTGTCGGATTCCAATCCGTCCGATAAAACGACAATTCAGGTTTGCGATATTGTAGAATTATCCATTTCCAAGCCTAAGGACGACAAGGGGGAGTCCGCCAAAGATGCAGAAAAGTCTTATGGTTCTAAAGGCAGTAGAAATATTTCGGAAAAGAGGAAGGTTCAGTTAGGTAATAATGCGGAGGATGCGGTGTATGAATCGATATCAAATAGTCAGGAGTATGAGATTATATCCGTCTGCTCATCACATTTGGCTAAAAATAATAAAGGTAATGACTCTGCTGGATATGATCTCGTCTATAAGAAAAAGGATGAGACAATGCATAGGTATCTTGAAATCAAGCATTCAGATGGTAAGTCCATACTTTTGACTGCAAACGAGTACGAGGTTTCACAAAAGGAGGAATACAAGGACTGTTATGATATCGCATTATATGATGGCAAAAAGGTCACTATCCTGCGTAGCCCTCTTGCAGATTCGCAAAACTTTGATCTTCTCGCAAATGACTATACAGTGAGATTTACACTTGAAAAATAGTCTAAATTTTATTAATTATAATTTGGAATATTGAAAATAATATCTACCTTTGTGGTAGAAATTAGAAAGATTCAAAATAAGCAACATAATAAACAGAGTAGATATGGCAGTGAAATTTTATAAGTGTCGGCATTGCGGCAATGTGATCCAGAAGGTTGTTGACAGCAAGGTTCCAGTGGTTTGTTGCGGTGAGGAGATGATGGAGCTTGTACCTGGAACAGTAGATGCCAGTCGTGAGAAACATGTACCGGTAGTTACAAAGCTTGATGACTGCACAATCAAGGTTGAGGTCGGCAGCGTAGCACATCCTATGCTTCCGGAACACCACATCTCATTCATCTATGTGGAGACTGAGAACGGAGGTATCCGTGTAGACTTGAAGGATAAGCCTGAGGCAGTCGTGTGCGTATGTAACGAAAAGCCTGTGGCAGTCTACGAATACTGCAATCTTCATGGACTTTGGAAGACAGAATTATAATATGACGAAAAGGTGTAATTTGACACCTGCTTAGTAATATCTTGAAAAGGGAGGCCGCATCTCGTTGAGGTGCGGCCTTCTGTGCCATAAATTGTGTATATTTGCACCTTGTAATAAATCAGAATACTATGAATGATATACCAAAATGCCCGAAGTGTGGCAGCGAATACACTTATTTTGACGGATCGCTTTATGTATGCCCTGATTGTGGTTATGAGTTCCACTCTGCAGAGGAGGCTGCTGAAGCTGCTGATGTAGCTCGCGACTCTAATGGTGCAGAACTTTTTGACGGTGACGCGGTTACTGTGATCAAGGACCTCAAGGTGAAGGGTTCATCAATGGTGATCAAGCGTGGAACCAAGGTGAAGAGCATCCGCCTTACCGAGAATCCTGAAGAGGTTGACTGCAAGATCGAAGGCAGCAGCATCGTTCTGAAGACCTGCTTCCTCAAGAAGTAACATGAAGGTCGTAGTTACTGGATCGGCGCAGGGTATCGGCAAGGGGATTGCCGAGCTGTTTCTGCAGAAAGGCCATTCTGTCGTAGGTATTGACAGACAGGAGGCTTCTGTGGAGCATGAGAACTATATCCATATCCAGTGTGATGTCAGAGGTGAACTGCCTGAAATCCCTGATGTCGAGATACTTGTGAATAATGCCGGCACTCAGAATGAGTCTGATATCGACATCAATCTCAAGGCGCTTATACGAGTGACCGAGAAGTATGGCGTACAGCCTGCGATCAAGTCAGTCTTGTCCATCGGCTCTGCCAGCGGACACACCGGTTCGGAGTTTCCGGAGTATTGCGCCAGCAAGGGGGGAGTGATTGCATACACTAAGAATGTAGCCTTAAGAATTGCTCGTTTTGGTGCGACATGCAACAGCCTGGATCCTGGTGGAGTGCTTACGCCGCTTAATGACTGCGTTGTGAATGATCCCGTGTTATGGGAACAGATCATGGAGCAGACTCCGCTCAAGCGTTGGGCATCGGTAGAGGAGATTGCGTCGTGGGCATATTTCCTGACTGTCGAGAACAGGTTCTGCACCGGTCAGAGCATCGTCGTCGATGGTGGCGAGTCAATCAATTCGAAATTCATCTGGCCCGAATAATATGGTAGGACTATATACACTGACGTCGCCTCTGCATGATGAGGCTGCAGTAAATGCCGCTTCCGCTTCGTTTGTGGCGGCTATCGAGGAGACCTTGGGATTCCGTTTCGAGTTCCATGGCCCTGATTTCTCGTCGTATGGAACTGAGGATCTGTCGGTTATCTATGTGCGCACAGGCGGTACCGAGGGTCTTTTCCAAGAGATTTATGATCGTCTGGAAGGTCCGGTTCTGCTCCTGACATCCGGTAAAAGCAACTCGCTCGCGGCTTCCATGGAGATACTTTCATATCTTGGCCAGCAGGGTAGAAGCGGCGAAATCATTCACGGCAGCATCGAGTATATTGCAGAGAGAATCAGTGTGTTGGCTAAGGTTGCTCAGGCTCGAAAGGATCTTCATGGAAACCGTCTTGGCGTAATCGGCCAGCCTTCCGATTGGCTGATCTCCAGTGCTGCTGATCCTGCCGCACTGTCCGATAGACTAGGAATATCATTGGTGGATATTCCTATATCTGAACTGCTTGATGAGTTTCATAAGGCATCATCATCATGCGAGTCGGTCGCTGCTGTCCGAGCGAAGTTTGCAGCTTCAGCTCCGAAGATCCTGCACTGCTATTCTGACGGAGCATTCAGAATATATGTGGCGCTCAAGGTACTTGTCGACAGATATGGACTCTCCGGACTGACTCTCCGTTGTTTCGATCTCCTTGATGCGGTATCGAATACCGGTTGTCTGGCGCTTGCCATGCTTAATGCAGAGGGCATCCCTGCCGGTTGCGAGGGTGATGTGCCTGCTTTGGTGTCCATGATGATTGGAAATGCCCTCACTGGAGTCAGCGGTTTCCAGGCAAATCCTTCCCGTATAGATCCTGAGTCAGGGGAGATTCTGTTCGCACACTGTACCATTCCGCTTAACATGGTATCAGACTACACTTTCAATACCCACTTCGAGTCGGGTATCGGAATTGCGATATCTGGCGACATACCGACAGGTGATGTGACTATCTTTAAGATTTCCGGTGACCTTACACGTTCTTTCTGTTGCGAGGCCGAACTTTTCAGGTCGCAGTCAGAAGCCAGCCTCTGCCGCACTCAGGCAGTTCTTAAGATCAAGGAAAGCGAGCGCACGGCAGTCTGCAAGGACTATTTCCTCAAATCTCCAGTAGGTAACCACCATATCATCTTTCCAGGTGCTGTCAAACCCTTGTTTGATGCATTTCTGCAGGTGATTGGATAAAAAAAGGGTTCATCACGAAGATGAACCCTTTTCTGTAATTATTCAGCTGCCTTTTTCTGGAGATAGTCCTTGAAGAAGCGTCCCTGAGTCGATGGGGTGAAGTTCCAGTCTGTGATCAGGGTTGGTGACCATGCGGTGTCAAAGCACCATACGGTGAAGGAGATGCCCTTCTTCTCGAAATACTCTGTGATGTGGTGGCCGTAAACCTCAGTCGAGATTACAGGGATGTGCGCTCCGAGCTCATTCTCAAGGCAGAAACCGATCTCAGTGCAGATCACTGGGTAAGTGTCTGCAACGAAACCGAAGTCGGCTTCCCACTGCTCCTCCCATGGCTGCTCGCGCTTCATAGGGTATGGGTGCGAAACATATGCTATGTTTTCGCGCTCGATAGGAGCCACGGCTACAGGAGTGAGGTCATATGCCCAGTTGAAGCCGGCACAGAGGCATACTGCGTTAGGATTGTATGTGCGTACTGTGTCGATGATCTGTTCCTGGATTCCTTTCCATTCTTCCCATGTGCATTCTCCTGTGTCAGGACCGGTCACGGTAGGTTCATTGAAAAGTTCATATAATGCTACTGTCGGCTCGCCCTTATATCTCTGAGCGACTGTGCGCCAGAACTTGAATGTCTCCTCAAGTGTTGTGTTGTACATTGGGTTTGTGTACTTTGCATCCTTGAGGTTGCCGATTGAATGCCAGTCCATGATGACATACATTCCGTGCTGCTTTGCCCACTGGATTCCCTGGTCCATGGCCTCAAAAGTCGCGTCCCAGCCCATTGCGTTGATGTGTGCCGGATGTACCGCGAATCTCACGATATTCGCGCCCCAGGCTGCCGCCTCTGCAAAATAGCGCTCGGTCCACTGACCTTCGCCTACAAGTTTCACAGGGTCAGAGAAGCAGAGTCCTCTAAATACAAGCTCGCTGCCGTCAGGGGCAATGAACTTGTTTCCTTCGACCTTTACCCATGCCTGCTCGGCAGGCTTTGATGTGCATGCGGCTACAATTGCTGCCAGACACATGATCAGGATTGTCTTTTTCATTAGTGATCAGTTTAGTGGTTATGTGTTATATGATTGTTACTATCGTTACTGCGGGATCTCCGATCGAATATGAACATCTTAGGGCATAGACTTCATTCAGCTCTTTTCTGATCGCTGATTTCAAGGTGCCGTCTCCTATTCCGTGTATAAATATGATCTTCAATCCCTTATGATGTATGTTCTCTCTGATGATCCTTCGGAATGTATCCATCTGGAACTGCAGATGCTGTCCCTTCGGGACGCTTCTGCCGCCGGGTATGGCTTCGATGTGCAGATCTATGGAAAGCTCTGATCTGGTTGTTGGATTGGTGCGTTTGCGGCTATGACTGTCGGTCTTCCTGCCTGCTTTCGCCTTCGTCTCTTTGAGCGCAGAGATCTCAGTCTCACTGGTCACGGCAAACTCTCCATATGCGGCTTCAATAACCAGTCCATCTTCAAGCTCTATTGTGACCTTTTGTCCGAGATGTACAATCTTTCCCCTCAGATCCGAGTCCATCAGCACGACACTCTGGCCTACATGCAGTTCTCTCTGCCTGGTCTCCTTAGCCTTTCCTGCTGTCTGCACTTCAGATGATTCGGCCACGGGCACACTGCCGGAAGCCTCCGAAAAGGAAATCTTCCCCTTCAGATCACCAAAATCCGATATGACCTTCTTCTTACTCATTATGCTTCGCGGTAGCTGTGTCACTTTTTTCACCAAAACTGCCACAGCTCTCCCTGTTTTGGCCTAATATGCCCGTTTTTACCTCAAGCTGTGACAGAAATAACCC
>JAEIGA010010410.1_pt1 | contig 14097 bp, 14 predicted proteins | sample 9270691 | NCBI WGS metagenome assembly JAEIGA01 (sample SAMN17057246, study PRJNA624740) | gut metagenome | biome: biome; isolation source: fecal sample | host: Bos grunniens | place: China: Xizang | collected 2019 | reverse complement strand
TACCGAGCTCACCGCTGAGGTGACCGGAGGCATCCTTGCAGGCTTCGGCAGCGGCGATCCCAAGCCGGCCCACAATTACATTGAATCGGTCACTGATACATTCCATGGCCGCGCACTGGCCATCATCATCGCTGCGGCGCCTGCGGCGCTCCTGAACATCGCGCTGTCCGCCACGGCGACGGCAGACCACAGCGCGCTCTGGAGAACCAGCAGAAACAGACCGGGCAGAAAATTCACGAGCGACGCTTCGGTCGCCAGCCTCGGCGCATACGAATTCAGGAAGAAAAGCGACAGCTGCAGAAACACGACAATGGAGGCAACCGTCAAAAGCCAAACGCCAAGAAACTTTCCGAAGACGAAATCGCGTTCCCTGACGGGAGAAGAAAGAATAAGCTCCATTCTTCCGGTTTTGCGCTCGTCGCTCCACACCTCCATCCCCAAAAGCGCCGCGAGCGCAGGAAGAAGAGGCGAAACCGAGCTCGTCCAAACCGAAGCGAGACTGGCGAAAGAGCCTTCAGAAGCGTCGAGATTGAAGGCAAAGAGCGCCGCGGCTCCGGAAAGAAAGAGGGAAATCGACAACACCGTCACGAATGACTTTACGATCATCCCGCATGTCCGCTTGAAAGTAACCCTTACCGGACTCACGATCCACCGCCTTTCAAAGCCGCATTGACGCGGGCGACAACATCGGAGAGATCAAGCCCGCCGGTTTCGATCGAACAGGCGACCTTACCCTTGGACAAGACCAAAAACCTCTTCGCCAATTTCGCCAGCTCCGCAATCTCGTGCCCCGTGACGACAACAGACGAAAACGCCGAAACGGAAGTTATTATCTCTCCGATGGAATCGCGCATCGAACAATCGAAGCCGGAAAGAACATCATCCAACAGAATGACCCTGGGCCTCAGCAGAATAGCATCAGCGAACGCTACGCGCTTCTTGGCTCCCAAAGAAAGTTTTCGGATCGGCTGGTTCAGCAGCTCTTTGATCTTGCACGTGGATGATGCTTCAATTATGCGCCGACGGATTCGCTTATCGGGCTCCCCCTTCAATCTCGCGCGATATACGAGATACGACTTGACGGTCATATCTTCATAAAGCGAAGGATTTTCCTGAAGATAACCGAGATTTTTGCGGTATTTCAATGGGTTTTTAAACGAATCGCGCCCGTCAATCCGCAAGACCCCCGCATCAGGCATCATAACGCCTGCGAGTATTCTCAAAAGCGTCGTCTTGCCGGCGCCGTTTTCGCCGACAATACAAACCGTTTCGCCGGGCTTGGCGGCGAACGAGATATCCTTAAGCACTTCTTTTAAGCCGTAGGAAAATGCAATATTGCGAACTTCGAACATTTCTTCCGATATTATACCAAATTATTCTGACAATTTGCCTAATTTCATCGCATTTGACGCTTTCAGCAGCACAAAATCGCCCGGCTTGAATATTTCGTCTAATTTTTCGGTCATTTCGGCGGTGGATCCAAACGATTGCGTGCACTTGCAACGGCCCGCGACACGACCGACACCTATGACGGCGTCGAATCCCAGCGTGGAGGCATACTCGAACACTTCCGCGTGGAGCCGTTCGGAATCCGCACCGAGTTCGAACATGTCGCCCATTACGGCAATCCGCCTGGAATCGCAGCGCTCGCAGGAAAACGCCTTGAGCGCCGCCTTCATCGCATCGGGGTTGGCGTTGTACGTATCGTCGACGAACCGCACGCCGTTTTTCTCGACTCTGCGCCAACGAGAACCGGGCAGCTTGAAATTCTCAAGCGACCGGACCGCATCGTCGACGCCCACCCCGTAACGTGAAGCTACCGCAAACGCAACAGACGCGTTCGATAGATTGTGCTCCCCGGGGAGAACGGCGCCTACCGCCTCGGCCAATTTCGCCGGCAACGGCCCGGCCACGACAAATTCGCCGCGGCATCCGGAGCGCAGCACATCCTTAAAATCGCAATTCCCCGGAACCGCGCCAAATTCCCTCGCCCTCGCAAGCAGCGTCCCCTTCTCGTCGGCAATGCCCTCGCGCGTCTTGAAAAATTCGATGTGAGCCGTGCCGATGTTCGTGACGAGCCCCGAATCGGGTTCGGCGATATCGCAAAGAGCCGCTATTTCGCCGGGATGGTTGCTGCCCATTTCGAGAACGAGAAACCTCGCGTCCCGAGGGCAGTTGAGCATCGTTATCGGAAGACCGAGATGATTGTTGTAATTGCCCGCCGTCGCATGGGTCTTGCCGATCGACGAAAGAAACGACTTCAGAAGCTCCTTCGTCGTCGTCTTGCCGGCTGATCCGGTAAGCGCCACGACCGTAGTGCCTTTAAGCGAGCGGCGGTAGTCGCGGGCAAGCGCCTGGAGCTCCGCAAGAGCGCCATCGCCTCCGATCACTTTCGACGCGCCCGCCTCAAGCGCTTTCGGGATGAAATCGTTGCCGTCGACATTCTCGCCCTTGAGCGCGACATAAAGCATCCCGGGCTTGACGAGCCGCGAATCGAAAGTCGCACCTTCAAAGCGGAACTTCGTCTCGTCACTCTCCGTCATAATCCACGCTCCTTCTTTATTGCGCTCCACGCAGCATTGATCTTTGACATTCTCTCGTTTGCGCGCGCAATCATCTCGTCCGGCAGCCCCTGCGCCCTGAGCGTGTCGGGATGGTAGCGTTTTGCAAGATTGCGGTAAGCCTTTTTGACCTCGTCGTCGGACGCCGTCGACGGAACGCCGAGCTGACTGTAGGCGTCTGCGATGTTCTCCTGATCGGATGTCGCCTGACCTCTGTAGCCGGAACAGAACCTCTCGCGATAAAAGACCCCGTACCATCCGGGGTTTATCCGCAGAGACGATGTTATCCTTTCGAGAATCGACTTCTCCGACTCCGACAGCTCTCCGTCGGCGCATGCTATATCCCAAAGCATTTCGTAGAAAATGACTCGCACTTCCTCGTTTCTGACGACCGCGGCAAAATCGCAGGCGTATTCATAGATCGAATGAGAATCATCCTTCGCCCTGCGAAAGACGTCTATGGCGTAGCTGCGTGCCGCATACGAAAAACCGAGTCTCGCGAACACCGCCTCCACGGCGGCGATCTCAACCTTCGAGATGCGCCCGTCGGCCTTCGCCATTTTGGCGAGCATCGCGGCCGCCGAGCCGCAGAATACGGCATCGGGAGATCTTGACGCAGGCTTCCCCGGCTTGGCGGCCTCTTCCAGCAGATGGCCTATTACGCCGCCGATGAGAATACCCGGCAATCTCCCGACGAAGCTGCCGATGCAGCCTCCGATTATCGCTCCGTTCCAGCCCATTTCCAATCCTTCTTTTCAGAACCTTCCTTGATCCAGCGCGCCTTGTAGAACTTCGCCCCCCTGTACGGGCCGACAATCCGCTCGTCTCCGTCGGGCTCAATCACGATCAGCCGGTCTGACCACCACTTTTCGGTGGGCATCTGCACGAGAACACCCTTCGTGCCGTCCGGAGAGTAGCTTTTGACGTGAGCGCGCATCATGACCGGCTTGAACACCCCCTCGTCGGGATTGAAGCTCCAGACTCCCGTGCGGTTGGTCATGTAATATCCGCCTCTGCCGTCGGCAACAAGATCGTGACCTCTGGCGTCTGCTGCAGCTTTCGAGAAATCCCACTTGCGCTTTACGTCAACCGACATCGTCTCCTTTCTGTACGCCAGCTCGAAAAGATTCGTGTAGCCGAGAACAAAGAGGCTGTCGCGCTTTGAATCCCAGACAACGCCGTGACCGCCCGGCAGATCCATCACCTCTTTCGCCGTTTGCCCGGAAGGATCGAAGGGATGCTTGGCGATATCTACAATAACGAGCTTGTCGATGCCGACGGAACAGGCCACGGCGACACGGCCATCAGGCAAGAGCTCAAGCGAATGGGGTCCGGCTGTATCGGGGGCGAGCTTCAGATACCAGCGCGCTCTCCGGGTGGCCACATCGACCGCCGCCGCGCCCCCGTTCGAAGCGCACACCAGGACGGTGCGGCCTCCGTCGACCATCTTGCACTCGTCGACCCAGGCGAAGGCCGCCGCGTCTTTCGCGACGTTCGGATCTTCATAAGGGCTCCATCTCCAGGAAAATTCAAGCGGCGCGCCGGGAGCCGCGGAGGCGATGACGACATTGGTCGCGCCCTGCTCGGCGGCGACAAAGCGCCAATCCGCATCGCCAAAGCCCGTACTTCGCAAAAGCGACGCAAAAAGAAATGCAGCTACCGTTTTTTTCGCAATCATGACAACCCTCGATCGATACGTCCCGCGCCGGCGTTTTTGCGTCGAGAGCCGAAAACGGCTCCGACAAGAATAAAGAGCGTGAATATCTCCAGCCTTCCGGCCAGCATCGCAATGCAATACCACCACTTCAAAAGATCGGGGATGCTGCCGTAATGCGCAGTCGGCCCCAATTCGCCGAACGCGGGACCGACATTGCCCACCATACTCAACGAACCCGTCAAAGCCTCGAAGGGCGCAAGCCCCGCCAGAGCGCCGAAAAGCATGGTCACGAACACGAGCAGAACGTATGCAAAGATGAACGCAGCCACATACGGAACAATCGTCTCGCGCCCCGGCAGCCCGTTGAGCCGCAACGTAAAAACTCCGCGAGGATGGACAAGACGCCGCAACTCGTTTACGAGCTGCTTGAAAAGGACAGTCCAGCGCACAACCTTGACTCCGCCGGCCGTCGAGCCGGAACATCCGCCGATAAGCACGAGCGAAAGGAGGATTATCTGGGCGGCGGGGCGCCAGGCAGTGTAATCGTCGGTCATGAAACCGGTCGAGGATATTATGGAGGCGACATGGAACGCCGAGTCACGAAGCGTCTTCAGGAAGGAGTCAGGCCCCGGCAGCTCGACAAGAACGACACAGACGATCGCCGCCAGCACGATTCCGAGGAACGCCCTCAACTCGCTGTCGCGCCAGATGCCGCCGACGCGCCCTGTGAAAAAGCGGTAGTAGAGCGCGAAGTTTATCGACGCCAGAAGCATGAACACAAACGTAATCCACTCCACGGCGGAGCTCCCGAACGAACCGACCGACAGATTTCGCGTAGAGAAGCCGCCGGTGCCGAGAGTCGAGAACGAAAGGCACAAAGCGTCGAACTTCCCCATGTCGCACGCCATCAGCAGCGCGAACTGGGCGGCGGTGAAGCCAACGTAGATGAACCAGAGAACTTTCGCCGTATTCGTTATGCGGGCGGTGAGCTTGCCCTTCTCCGGGCCTGTCGTTTCGGCCTGGATGAGCTTCATGCCGCCGATTCCGAGAAGCGGCACGAGCGCGACTACAAGAGCGACAACTCCCATGCCGCCGAGCCAATGCATCTCGCAGCGCCACAGGTTTATGCTGCGCGGCAGAGACTCGACATCGAATATCACCGTCGCTCCCGTAGTCGTAAAGCCGCTTATGCTCTCGAACAGGCAATTTGCGAAATCCCCCATCGTGCCGCTTAACCAGAGAGGCAGCGCTCCGAAGAAACCCAGCAGAATCCAGCTGCCGCCCACCGCGACAAACGCCGCGCGGATATTCAACGGCGCAGCTTTGATGCGGCGACACACTACGGTTATCGCAACGGCGACGGCGATGCTCGCCGCCATCGGCATCGCGAACGCCCACGCCGAGCGCGTCTCGCCGTATCTTACGGCGGCGACAAGCGGCAGCGCCAGCGCCACGCCCGCCAGCGCGAGAACGTACGAAAAGATCCTGAGAAGAGACAACGCCATCCGTCTCAGGCCTTTCCGGTGAACATCTGGATTATCTTGGTCGCTCCGGCGTGGACGACCAGAACGACACGCGCACCGGCCTGAATCAGGGTCGAACCGTTAGGAGGCGAAAATTCTCCGCTTTCGGCATTGCGCACCAGAAGAACGATAAACCGGTCGCCCTTCGAAGAAAGCTTAGAAAGGGTCTTCCCGGCTGCGTAGCTCGAAGCGGACACCTCGCATTCCACGATTTCGAAAGCCCTGTTGCAGACGGCGTGGATCGACTTGACGTTGTCTCCCCTCAGATGGCTGACGATGCAGTCCACAACCGTATCGCGCATGGGCACAGCCACATCGACGCCGAGCTTGCGCGCGACATCGCCGAACTCGCCCGACAGGGTGAGCGCGATGGTCCTTTTCACCCCGCGGGACTTCAGATAGGCTGCCATCACGAGATTGCTGTCGTAATTGCCGGAAGCCGCGATCATCAGATCGGAAGCGTCGAGAGCCTCCTCTCGCAAAAGATCGGCGTCGGCCATGTCGCCGCACAATACGCGGACGTCGCCGAAGCGCTCCGCCGCCTCGCGGCAGAGCACGGGATCCTTGTCGACAATCGTTATCTCGCGGGAATTCGCCCGGGAAGACGCGCCGAATATTTTTGAAAAAGTTGAGACCCGGCGCTGGGGCAGCTGGCTATCGACGACAAGAGTTCCGACCTTGTCGGCCCCGAAGACGGTAACGGTCTTCAACACCTCCTCGTCGGAATGCCCCATGAAATGCATAAGCGCAGGGATGTCGGCGAGCGAAACCACGATGCCGATGCGATCGCCGGCTTTGGGCACGGTGTTTCCGTCAGGCAGAACTGCGGCCTTGTCTGACTCGACATACGCAATGAGATACCGCCAGCCCGGAAGAGTGGAAAGTTTGCGGATAGGCATCCCGTCAAAAGGATCGTCTGCGGCGACCGACACCGACACGATGCCGTATCCGCCGCCCAGGTCGATAACGCTTCCGACGGCCCCCAGCGCCATCGCACGGGAAATCGCCGCCGCCGCCTCGACATCGGGATTGAGCATGTGGTCAACGCCGAAAAGAGGCCTGCGTTCGCCGCTTGCCGTCGCATTGGCGTGACGCTTGGCCGTAGCCGTCGTCCGCATATAGTACGCATAGTTCCGCACACGCGCGATCTTCAGCACATCGGGATAGTCGGCATCCACGAGCGAACACACAATCAGGTTCGTCTCGTCGTCCGCCGTGAGCGTAACGAGTGCGTCGGCCGAAGCTATGCCGGCTTCCGAAAGCGTCTCCAGACTGCTGCCGTCGGATTCGACAACGGTGCAGTCGAGCGTATTTCTTGCGTGCTGGACCTTTTCCGGATCGCGATCGACCAGAACCACATGCACATCCTCTGCGACGAGTGTGCGCGCAAGCTGCAATCCGGTAAAGCCGGCTCCTACGATAATAACCTTTTTGCTCATTGACAATATTAAGACGCCAGGTGTTTCATGCTTGGCCCCATGACAGCCAAAAACCCCAATTTCCAAGTATTATACCATATTTCGCACTGAGATTACTCGACTGAGGTGCGGCCGAGACGCACAGGACCGAGCAGCCCGGAAGGAACCAGTTTGGAATCCCCGGTGAAGTAATTCCAGTCGGTAAAGCACCTTCTGCCTTTCGACGGCCGCGAGCGAAGCCCGTTCCCAAACCATTCCGGAATGCGTTTCAGATAGGCGCCGCCCGAAATCGGCGCCACGGCAAAATCACAGTCCGCCTCTTCGCGCTCATCACCGATAAGCCTGTTGGCCCAGACGTTCGTAAACTCTATCCTCAGCTCATTCTCGCCTTTTTGCAGAGCGCCTTCGGGCAGCCACACCGCGTATGGAGCGCACCACAACGTCGACAGTTCCCTGCCGTTCAAAAACACTTTGGCAATCTGGTTGTTGCAGTCTCCAAGATCAAGAATTTCGCCGTCAAAAGCCTCCGGCAGCGTAAACCTTGCCGAATATGCCGCAGTGCCGCTGAAATACCTGAGCTCTTCATCCTGACTCGCCGTCCAGTCCACCAGCTTGGGCATGGCGACGACCCTGCCGTCGAACGAGAGCTTCCAGTCGCCCTTTATCTCCTCGGCAGTCAGAGGGTCAAACGAGACGAACCCTTGCCTGAAATCGCTCCTGCGCGAAGACCGTGCCGTCTGCAACGCCTTTCGCATCCTCAGAAAGCCAGAACCGCACGGATCAAGCACCAGGGGAATCTCGCCGTCAACGGACCGCAAAGGCAGGCAGACGCCGGAAACGGGATCGTACCATTCCGCAACAAGGCCGCATTTCGCGAAAACGGCTTTAAGGCTCACGCGCCTCATCGAACGGTTGACGACAAAAAAGCGGTATTCGCCAGACGATTCACGCGCTATCGATTCGACAGCCGCATCTGAAGGCGACACGGCTCTTAACGTCAGTTCGACATCCGAAGGCTCGCCCCATTGGAGGTTCTGCTGGCAGCGGTTGAGATATTCGAAGAACCCCCTTCCGCTTTCGGCCCACGTCTGATTCCGGCCGAAATGAGTACCCCATCGCCCCATCGCCTTGCCCGGCAACACATCATCACCCCACGGCTGGAGAGGACATGCATGAAGAACCATCCTGTTGATTCCACGGAGGAACTGCGCATCGGCGGCGGCCTTGAGCATAAACGGCGTCTCGTTCCATCTGCAGTTCGAGGGACTTGCCGTAAACGCCTCCGCTTCGATTACGTTATGACGTCTTCCGTCGGGTCCGGTCCATGAATTCCAGCCGAGAGGCTTTGCGGGCTCGTGCACTTTCTTGGGCCTGAACCAGAATTCCGTCATCAGACGGTCCACGTATGCTGCGCACTCTCGCGAATCGAACGGACCCCCGTAGGGCTCGCAAGCGAACTCCAATCCCGCCGCCTTCAGCTTCTCGCGCATGATCTTGAAAAGAACATCTCGATAAAGCTCGCGTATCGTCAAATCGTAGTCATCCTTGAACTTCTTCTCCGCGGCCGCGTCGGCCGCGGCGGCCGTCTTGAAGCCCCCGAGAACCGGCAGGAACGGCAGAGGGTCGTAACCTCTGCGCGCTTTGAATTCCTCTCGCATGTTCGGCGTCCAGGTCGGACGGCCCGCTTCGTAAGAATCAAGAAGGACAAACTTGAGGGTCTTGCCGACGTGGCGTCCTAGATGCCTTTTCATCTCGCCGATAACGTGATCAAGATGGAATTCGACGGCTTCCGGATTCATCTTGTCGCACTCAAGCCCGAAATTCTCCCACTGGTTCGGCTGGGTGAACGATCCCATCGGAATGTGCTGGATCCTGACGCCGTCGACAACGGCGATGTCGACGATGTCGGTGCGCCGCGCGGTGATGGCAGGCTTTTCGAAGACGCCGGTATCGCCGTTTTCAACGGGAAACATGGCATTGGCTTCAAGCGAAATCTGCTCCGCGGCATTTGTGACGTTGAAAACAAGTTCCCGCATCGCCAGACGAGAAGGAATCCACGGCCCGCCGGTTGAAGTGTAGCCCGGACAATTGTGGATCCCAAGTTCGATATTCCTTTTCTCGGCCTCATCGCAGGCGAACCTGACAAGAGCCCACCACTCGGGGCCGAACGCAAGAATCTTCCCGCCCGGAGGATTGTCGACCTTCGAAGCCCACGGAGTGCAGATGTCGCACATCCCGAAGATCGTGGCGGAGCCGATGCCCGACCGGGAGAACCAATCCAGATCCTTTACGATTCCGTCCCTCGAAACGTACGAGCCCATCCAGTGCCACCACACGCCCGTCTTGGCGGACGCATTGCATTCGTCGGCGGATTCGCCGGCACGCTCGCACACGCCGGAGTCCGCGCCGAACCCGTGGAGCGGACTTGCGGCAATCGCAAAAAGACACAGCAGAGACGTCGTTACGCGCATCTTGCGTCACCTTGATCAGACCCGCGAGAGCCCCAGTCTCTCGTACGCGAGGGAAGTGGCGACACGCCCCTTGGGCGTACGCTCCAGATATCCTTCCATTATGAGGAACGGCTCATAGGCCTCCTCTATGGCGTCAGGCTCTTCGCCGACCGAAACGGCGATCGTCGAAAGTCCGACCGGCCCTCCGGAAAACTTCACGCAGATCATCTCGAGAATGCGCCTGTCCATATCGTCAAGACCGTTGGGATCTATCTCCAGCAGCCCAAGAGACTCGCGGGCAACATCGCCGGTTATGAAGTTGCCGGCGCGGATCTGGGCGTAATCGCGGACGCGTCGCAGCAGATTGTTCGCTATGCGGGGAGTGCCGCGCGAACGGCGCGCAATTTCAAGCGAACCCTCGCCGTCGATGTCGACGCCGAGCTTCATCGCGCTGCGCAAGACGATCTCGGCGAGCTTCTCGGGCTCATAATAGTCAAGTCTGTTGATGAGGCCGAAGCGCGCCCTTAAGGGAGCTGCGATAAGGCCGATGCGGGTGGTGGCGCCGACGAGCGTAAATCTCGGCAGCTCAAGTCTCACGGAACGCGCATTGGGGCCCTGGTCGATCATGATATCGATGGAGTAATCCTCCATGGCGCTGTAAAGATACTCTTCGACCGTTTTGGCCATGCGGTGTATTTCGTCCACAAACACGATATCGCCCGGCTCAAGCGTGGTCAACAGCCCCGCGAGATCGCCGGGCTTGGTTATCACGGGCCCCGAAGTGGTTTTTACGTTAACCCCCATCGCCTCGCCCAGAATATACGAGAGCGTTGTCTTGCCCAATCCGGGCGGCCCCGAAAAAAGAACGTGATCAAGCGACTCTCCGCGTGCTTTAGCGGCTTCGACAGCCAAAAGAAGCCTGTCGCGAATCTTATCCTGTCCGACAAAACCGTCAAAATCAGTCGGTCTAAGTTTGTTGTCAAACGCCGTATTGCGGCGGTTCAACTCATCGCTCTGTCTTTCTGTCTGCATCTATTTCTGTAATTTTGCGGATTGTTCAAAGTATCTTCCATTATACCAAACGCCGGCTCTGCCTGACCAGCGGTTTTTTGATTCAAACCCGCCAAAACGGGCCTCTGCGGCAAAGACCGGTCGGCTGACGACCTCGACCGGCGACTCTCCCGGAGGAATCCTAACCCATTGCCGCAACCGTCATCATGCCGACAGCGTGCATCGCGGCGGATTTGCGGACATCATCGCGCGAACCTGCGAAGATCGCCTTTTCGGCGCGCGTCCCGTCCCCGGTCGCGATACCGAACCACACGAGACCGACAGGCTTCTCGGCGCTCCCTCCGCCGGGGCCCGCGATGCCCGTCACGCTTACGGCGATATCGGCTCCGGTCAAGCGCCTTGCGCCTTCAGCCATTTCAAGCGCACACTTCTCGGAGACCGCCCCGAAACTCTCCAGCGTTCCGCCCGAAACGCCCAAGACGCCCTCCTTGACAGAATTGGCGTAACTTACGACACCGCCCAGATAGACTTCGCTCGATCCCGGAACGGCCGTGATGAGAGAGCCTATCATCCCGCCGGTGCAACTCTCGGCGGTTGCGCACGTCTTGGAGCACGCTTTAAGAAGCTCGACCAGATTCGCCGCCTGACTTGTCATCCTGGTTCCCCCTTTCGGCTGGAGATAAAAACGTGTTTCGGCTCGCCCGCATCGCGATTCGCGAGGTTGCGGGCCTCAAGGACGCTTTTCGCCCTGAGCGCGACCGCGCGGGACGGCTCGACGACATCGGCCCTTCCCGTGGCGACCTTTTCGATCAAAGGCTTCAAATGCGGAAAATGAGTGCAGCCGAGAACTATCCTGTCGCATCCCGCCGCGATCAATGGCTCGATCTTTTTGCGGACGATCCTCTCGGCCTCCTCGCCCGACGTAAGACCTCTTTCGACAAGATCGACGAACTCGTCGGCGACGGTCGCGATCACTGTCGCGTTCTTCGCAAACTTCGCCTTCGTTTCGTTGTAGAGACGCCCGCCGAAGGTTCCCGCCGTGGCAAGAACCCCGACAATGCCCGTCCTGGACTCCATCGCCGCAGGCTTGATGGCGGGCTCGATCCCGACAAACGGGACATCCGGATACTTCTCGCGCAGAAACTCCAGCGCCGCGGCGCTCGCCGTGTTGCAGGCCACGACGATCATTTTGCATCCGGCCTCGAGAAGCCTCCTGGCGTTCGCGTCGGAAAGCGCGATTATCTCCTCTGCGCTTCTGTTCCCGTAAGGGCAGTTGGCGCTGTCGGCGATGTACACGGTCGACTCCGACGGACACTCCCTCTTGAAGGCTTCAAGAATGCAAAGCCCGCCAAGACCCGAGTCGAAAAACCCTACCGCGCGCGAACTCATCCGACTATTCCCCACTCCTTGAGCGGCTCGACGGGAAGCCCCATGATGTTCTCGTAGCTCCCCGAATACGACTCGATGATCAGCTCTCCCGACTCGTCGATATCATACGCGCCCGCACGATCGGTCGGCTTGACGCGCTCGACATACCCGTCGATGTCTGCCTCGGTCAGTTCGCGGAAGTTGACCTTGCTTTCGACTACTTCTACTTCGCCGTTGAAGGCGACGCCCGTAAAGACGGAATGGGTCTTTCCGCTCAACGTGCGCAGAAACTCCTTCGCCTCGTCGAACGAACGCGGCTTTCCGTAGATGCGGTTGTCGTACCAGACGACCGTATCCGCCGAAAGGACATTCGCGCAGCCGGCGGCGGCGCCTTTTGCAAGCGCGTTTTCGCTGACGGTGCGGCGCGGGTCGGCGTCGTACGAAACTTCTGGCGCGTCTGTTTTGACGACCGTAAAATCAACTCCCAACGACTCGAGAATCTTCGCCCTTCGCGGGCTCGCACTGGCAAGGACAATTTTCATTTGAACGGAAAGTATACGTAAACTCGTCTGGTGGAACTTAAGGTCACTTCCTCTCCGACGGCTCTGTTGAGCGTCGCGCAATAGAGGTTTTCGAACCTGACTGCGTCCAGCGGCCACTTGAGCCCCGTCGATGTCATTTTGGTGTCAGGGTCGGTCGCGAAGACAGACACGCCCGCTCCGGGCTTCACCCGGTAGGTCCCGGTCCCCTCAAGCGCGGCGAACCGTCCGTAGTCCGTAACGACATCGATGCCGAAATCAAGCGCCCTGAAGACGTTGCCGAGACTGTGATCGTCGCGTTTGCCCGTCGCCCCGAGAATGACCAGGTTTCCGATGCCGTTCTCGCGGCAGAATCTCACAGCCTTGGCGAGATCGTTGGTGTCCTGCTCCTCAACCCTGACGAGGGTCTTGAACCTGCCTTTTACGGAATCGCAGTCTCCGACGACCGCGTAAGGCTCTCGCCCGCAGTTCCGCCTGAACGCGTCGGCCGCGCTGTCGCAGCAAATGACGCGCTTGGCGGCATCGAGAATGCGTCGCGCCACACCGCCTTTTTTGGGAAACGCCCCCGCGGCCAAAATGACATTGCGCAAACCCGTACGGTCTGTTTCTTGGATGTCGGCTGATCTGCTCGACGATTTATGGTGTTCTGACGGCGGCGATTTCATTTCGGTAAATTATAGCACTTTCCCGGCGCGGACAAAAGCGAGACCGGGCGAATTCCCTACCAGAACGCCCATGCTCCGGTGTAGAGGACGAACAATGCAAGAAGCAGGTTCGTGACGACATGCGCGACAGCCGCAGGCAGAAAGCCGAACCGCCTGTACACGAAAAGATAAAACGCTCCCGCCATCAGGGCCGCCACGATACGGTTGTGCTCGAGGGCAAAAAGCCCCGTCGTCCAGAGAAACGCGGAGAGGTCGAAATTCCTGCGATCCACCTTGCGCCATTGCTCGCCTTGAAGCCTGCGGTAGAGATACGCGCGGAAGAACAGCTCCTCCGCCGGCGCAATTATGAAAGCGCTTCCCGCGATGCGCAACACCGTAAGAGACCATCCGCAGACATCGGGATCGTATGCCGAATTCTGCACTTCGCACGGAGACGGCACGTCGCCTATGATGCACCACTGGCGGTAAAGCGACAGATACTCCGGCGCAATCCAAAGTGCGGTCACGGCCACTCCGGCCAGCACGCCCCAGACGATTCCGGCCGAACGCGATTCGCCGTCACACCGCGCCGCCGACATGTCCAGCGGCGATTTCCTGGCGAAATGCACCCACGCGGCAAAAAGCGCGACGGCCGAAGCCAGAGTGCGAAGCGCATACCCTGAAGCGCCGGGCGGAAGAAGGAACATCAGCGCCATCCATGCCGCAAACGGCGCGACTGCGAACAGGGTCGCTTTCTGGAAGAGACGATCCATCACCGCCCCCCGGAACGCGGATGCGACTTCGCGTATTCATCCTTGAGCCGTTCGACCGAAATATGCGTATATATCTGTGTCGTCGAAAGGGACGCATGGCCGAGCATCTCCTGGACGCTGCGCAAATCGGCCCCTGCGTCGAGAAGATGGGTC
>JAEIGA010010409.1_pt1 | contig 14099 bp, 12 predicted proteins | sample 9270691 | NCBI WGS metagenome assembly JAEIGA01 (sample SAMN17057246, study PRJNA624740) | gut metagenome | biome: biome; isolation source: fecal sample | host: Bos grunniens | place: China: Xizang | collected 2019 | reverse complement strand
CGAATATTCTGCTGATTGCTACCAGGGATGCCCAACTGAATATGATCCATCCGTATGTCTTGACGATATTTTCGTCACTGAGGCAGCGGCATCGTGTCGTGCGGATAGTATTGCCTGGCTTGAGCGCCAGTTTGAGTCCGAGCCAGGTACATCCTGCAATTCCGAATGAGTTTGCTGCGTGGGCAGAGAAGAAACTGTAGCCTCCGCCCCATTCGAGTATGTTTAGACCCTGGGCAACCATCCATTCGTTATTCAGAGGTCTGATCCTGCATACGGAATTCTTTATCAGATTAGAGAACTGATCGCAGAATCCGATTGTGAGTCCGACGCCGAGAACTACGAAAAGAGCCTTTTTCCATCCGAGCTTCCACACAAGCATCGCGATGATGCCGAGGTAGAGCGGAATCCACACGAGTTTCATGGACATGAATGTCCAGAATGGATCGGTGATGGCTGAGTTCCAACTGTTTATTGTCAGCGTGATCTGCTGATCCAATTGATGCACGTTCTGCCAAAACATAGTCGTCTCTCCTTATTGATTGTCCTTGTCTGATTCCTGATTATCTTCCTCTTCGTAATTTTCATAATGATAATCCATTTCAGGGAGATCAGGGAAGATTACCTCTGCCGGAGCCTGCTCCTCGATGTCTCTCTGCAGAGCCTCCCAGAGAAGATCCTTGAGTTCCTTGATGCCTTCCTGTGTGAATGAAGATATGAACACATGAGGAATGTCCTCAGGAAGCTGCGCCTCGATCTCCTTCTTGAGCTGCTCATCGAGCATATCTGACTTCGTGATGGCGAGTACCCTGTCCTTCACGAGAAGTTCAGGATTGTATTCGCGAAGCTCGTTGAGGAGTACTTCATATCCGTTGACGATATCATCCTCATCAGCGGCAACCATAAAGAGGAGAATGGAGTTGCGCTCGATGTGTCTGAGGAATCGCATTCCGATACCCTTGCCCTCGTGAGCGCCCTCGATGATTCCCGGAATGTCGGCCATAACGAATGATTTGTCATCGTAGTAGCTTACGATACCGAGATTAGGCTCAAGAGTAGTGAACGGGTAGTCTGCAATCTTAGGCTTTGCAGCAGAAACTGTAGACAGGAGTGTTGACTTTCCTGCGTTAGGGAAACCCACGAGACCTACGTCAGCAAGAAGCTTGAGTTCAAGGATGAACCAGCCTTCTTCATATGGCTCACCTGGCTGAGAATAGCGTGGTGTCTGGTTGGTCGCCGTCTTGAAGTTGTTGTTGCCAAGGCCGCCGCGGCCACCTTTTACGAGGATTCTTTCCTCATATGGCTCTACGAGTTCAAAGAGAATCTCTCCTGTCTCGGCATCCTTTGCAACGGTTCCGAGCGGAACGTCAAGATACACGTCCTCTCCGTTCTTTCCCTTCATGAGCTTTCCGCTTCCTGCGCCACCGTGCTCCGCCATGATATGCTTGCGGTACTTCAGGTGGATGAGCGTCCAGAACTGCGGATTCGCCCTGAGGATGATGTGTCCTCCACGACCTCCGTCACCTCCGTCAGGACCTCCCTTCGGAATATATTTCTCCCTCCTCATATGGGTAGAGCCTGCACCACCGTTTCCTGAACGGCAATATACCTTCACGTAGTCTATGAAATTCGAATCCGCCATAACTGATAATAATTTAAGAGTGCAAAGATAATGATTCTTTTAGATATTTTGGCAGAGCTGACAAATCTTGATTATGAAGGATTTCTGTGACCCGTGGGCAATCCGGATTCCATAGGTGCCTTCTATTACGATTTCAGAGACCCTGAACATTGTCCAGAGCCTCTGAAATAAGTCTTGTCTTCAGGAATTGTTTAGAATTTGTCCATTACGCTGAAGATGCGTGCCTGAACTTCTTCGATTGTTCCGATTCCGTCGATTTCGTGGTATTTGCCAGACTTGTTGTAGTACTCGATGAGTGGCTCTGTCTGGTTGTGATATGTCACGATACGGTTGTTGATGGTCTCTTCGCAAGCGTCGTCAGCACGGCCTTCCTTAAGAGCGCGTCCCTTGATGCGTTCCATGATCATTTCGTCAGGAATCATGATGGAAACAGTTGCTGTGACTTCTTCTGAACTCTTTGCAAGGATTGCGTCGAGGGCGGCGGCCTGCGGGAGTGTGCGTGGGAATCCGTCAAGAAGGAAACCGTTTACTCCTGTAACAGTCTTGAACTCGCTCTCAATCATGCCTTCAACCACTTCGTCAGGAACGAGGGCGCCTTTCTCGATGAGAGCCTTTGCCTGAAGTCCGAGCTCTGTGCCGGCTGCGATTTCCTTGCGGAGAAGTGCTCCGGTAGAGATGTGGTGAAGATTGTACTTTTCAACCATTGCTGTGGCCTGTGTGCCTTTTCCTGCACCTGGAGGGCCGAACAATACGTAATATTTCATATTTCTGGTAATTGGTTTTCTTGAATTTATCTGGTTAATGTCTTTTCCTCGTTGGCGCCGGGTCATTCTTTGACAAGGGTGTAGATGTCCTTGAAGTTGCGGCCGAGTTCGTCATAATCGAGTCCGAAGCCGACTATGAAGTCGTTAGGAATTTCCATTGCAACATAGTCAAGCGTCAGGTCTTTTCTGCAGGCCTCCGGTTTATAGAGCAGGGTGCAGATCCTTGACTCTGATGCACCTGCGTCTGCAAGAATTTTCTTGAGTTCGACGATAGTGTTGCCGGTGTCCACAATGTCTTCTACGATTATCACTCTTCTTCCTGTGATGTCTGCAGTGAGTCCAAGGGCCTGCTTGACCTTTCCGGTTGAAGAGGTTCCGTCGTATGAAGTCAGTTTGGTGGATACGATCTGGCAGTTGAAATCAAGGCGCTTCATCAGTTCTCCCATGAACATGATCGATCCGTTGAGAACGCAGAGAAGGACAGGAATGTCCTCGCATCCGTTGAAGTCATAATTGATTTTTTCCGCTACCTTGTCGATAGCCTTTGAGATGTCTTCATAGGGGATGGAAACCCTGAAAGTCTTGTCTTTAAGTTTTATCTGTTTCATCTCTATGGTTAGAATGAGTCAGTTGATTCTACAAAAATAGTTAAATCATTATAAAAAAAAGAAAAATCTTCAGATGTTTTACCATAATACAACAATCAATTGACGTCTGTCCTATATTTTTGACCAAAAAACGAAGGAGTATGAGGAGATTGATAATAGCCGCTTTGCTGTTCATGGCGGCAGAATGTGTTGCTCAGGAAAATGGAGAGATGGAGGCGGTTCTGACTTTTCTGGGTGCTGAGTCGCCGGAGGAAGTCGACGAAGAAGAGGTCGAACTCCTGTCTCATTATTTCACCCGCCCTTTGAATCTGAATCGGGCCTCTGTGTCGCGGATGACTGAGTCTGGACTGCTTGACCGTTATAGAGCGGCATCCTTATATGACTATAGGCAAAGACATGGCGATATCCTCTCTCTGTCAGAGCTTTCTATGGTTGACGGTTTCAGTGAAGACATTGTGAAACGTCTCGCTCCATTCATTTCCATGGAATCCTCATCCTTGCCAGGCGAACGTCCTGCTGCAGGAAGGAAGTTCAGTTGTGACTTGACCGTAAAGGCAGGAGCGAAGCATAATGAGGAAATGTTGTGGACAGGAGGTGTGAAGGCAAGGATGGAGGCCGGGGACAGGCTGAGCGCATTGTTGGCGTTCACTTCACCTTATGGTAGGTTCGAGCATGAAAAGTTTACATATTCAGCGAGTGTGATGTGTCGGTGCCCAGAACTCCATACGGACTTCATTATTGGGGATTTCAATGCCCGTTTCGGACAGGGGCTTGCTTTGTGGAACGGGTTGTCGTTAAGCTCTTTATCTTCGCCCTCGGCCTTTATGAAAAATCCCACAGGAATCTCTCAGTCGGCCTCTTTTACCGGGAATTATTCCTATACTGGGATGGGTGTGAAAACTTCTGTCAGACGTCTGGCTGTGTCGGGGTTTGTGGCATTTCCCGGTATAAAGACCCTCAATGGTAAATTGCCGGAGTTGATGCCGGGAGTAAATCTTACCTATTATGGAAGACACGGTCAGCTTGCGGCTACATATGTCTCAGGATTGATTTCTGCAGACGTGCGCTGGTGTATTGACGGCGTGGATGTTTTTGCGGAATCCGTTTATGATTGGGCTGGCCGTGTTCCGGCTGCATTGGGTGGAACTGTATTCCCGGCTGGAGAGCATATGAAGGTGGCTGCAATGCTGAGATATTATCCTGTGGGATTCAATTCGGAGCATTCCGGGGCGATGTGCAGCAGTACGTCAGCAGAAAATGAATATGGCACATCAATAAGTGTAGAATATGGTCTGACTGGCAGGCATCGTGCGGTTGCTGTTGTGGATGCCGCTCATCTGCCGGAACCTAAGAAGAATGACAGGGGAGGGAGCATGCAGGGCAAGGGGCTTCTCCAATGGGAATGGCAGATATTGGAATGGATTTCTCTAAAGTTCAGGTTTACTGAGAGATACCGTACCTGGGGAGATGCTTTCAGATCTGATGTGAGGGCTGATCTGCAGACTGCCTTAGATGCGTTCAGGGTGAATCTGAGACTCAATGCTCTCAAATGCAGGGACTGGGGAATGCTTTCATATCTTGAAGGGGGATATGAGGGGGAGAGGATGAACATTTGGCTGAGGCAGGGATTTTTCCGTATAGACGATTGGAATGACAGGATATATGCCTATGAAAGAGGTGCTCCGGGCGGATTCCGTGTCCCGGCCTACTATGGTAGGGGACTATGGACGGCATTGACTGTTTCTATGAGATTCATCAATGCCGGGCGTCTGTATCTCAGAACTTCCTATACCGGTTATCCGTTCATGGCTATAGAAAAAAGAAAGCCCGGCAAAGCCGAGCTTGAGATACAGTATGTGTGTCGTTTCTAGAGTTTTGGAATCCTGATTGTCATACCAGGCTTGATGCCGGAACTTATTCCATTGAAGTCCATTATGTTCTGGGCACTCACTCCAGGATAGTTCTTCGCAATGCTGTAGAGTGAATCTCCAGACTTGACCGTGTAGGTTGTGTACTCGGTTGAAGATGGGATGGATGGAGACTTCTGGGCGGTAGCTGCTGGCTTTGATCCTGCAGATGATGAAGATGCTGATGTCTGCGAAGATGAAGACGATGTGCTTCCTGTCACCCTGCCTCCTCTATATATGACGAGCCTCTGGCCGACACGTATATTGTTGCTCTTGAGATTGTTCCATCTCTTGATCTGATTTACGCTGCATCTGTATTTTGATGCAATCTTCCCGAGATAGTCTCCACTCTTTACTTTGTAGTATATCCTTTCGCCGTCTCCGCCATCTTTGATCTTCTTGATTGTGGCAGGGTTGAAATATACGTCAGCCTTGTGTCTGTAGAGTGAGTCTTCATTCTCTATAAAGGCATTGGTGTAGTTGTATGGGATACGCAGAATGTATTCTCTGTCGTTGCCTGGGATGATTTCGTGCTTGTACTGTGGGTTAAGGTCCTTCAACTGTTCCAGGGGGGCACCTGTGAGCTCGCTTACCTGCTTGAGGTGCAGCATCCTGGTGATCTTGAAGGTGTCCGCATGAACCGGCATTTCCGTAGGTGTCGGACGCAGGCCGTGCTCCTTGTAATAATTCATCGTGTACAGCGCTCCGACAAAGGCTGGACCATATCCTCTTGTTTCTCTTGGCAGGAATGGCCAAATATCCCAGAACGAGCGGCTTCCTCCACTTCTGCGGATTGCTCTGTTGACATTTCCTGCACCGCAGTTATACGATGCGATTGCAAGGTTCCAGTCTCCGAAGATGTCATATGCATCTCTGAGATATCTTGCCGCCGCATCGGCAGATTTTACGGGGTCCATTCGTTCATCAACGAATGAGTCTATATGCAGTCCGTATTGCTTTGCCGTTCCGTACATGAACTGCCACATGCCTTTGGCTCCGACTCTTGATTCCGCTCTCGGGTTGAGTGCAGATTCGATGATTGCCATGGCCCTTAGTTCTTCCGGCAGGTCGTATCTGTCAAATGTCTCCTGGAAGATAGGCATGTAATATGAGCAGAGACCGAGCATGTTCTCCATCCTTTCTCCCATCTTTTCCGAGTATAGGATTATGTAGTTCCTGACAATTTCGTTGTATGGAAGTGTGATGAATGAGTTCATCTTCCTGATTCTGTCCATGTATACCGAATCAGGAACGCTCGACTGGAATTTCACGGAGTCCATGTCGTAGCCATCCTCCAGTGATGTGTTCTTCTGGAGGTACCAGATGCTCAGGAGGCTGTCGGATACTTCTGCTGTGTAGTCTTCCGGAGCAATGGAAACCCTTTCGGAAGATGCCTGGCATTCAAACATCTCAGACAATTCGTTGTTTATGCTGTCTGCAATATGAAGTTCCGTGCGGCATCGTTCCAATTCTTTTACGAGCGAATCCAATTTCTCCTTGAGGACTATGTTTTCAGTCTCAAGTGTCTTTTTATTCTTTTTGGAAGTGTCTGTATTCTGAGCCTGAGCGGATGCTCCAGCAATAAAGACAGCCGCAAGAGCGACTGTCAAAAGTCTTTTTATCATTGTCATGATTGTATATTTCATCGGATTTGTCAGAACCTTAATCCCACTCTCAAACCTACTCCGGTATTCATGCCGCCCGTAGAATGGTGGAATGCATATTCATTATTCGGAGCAATTATGGCAGGTTCTATATTCATTGATATGTCATCACTGACTTCGAAGTCGTGCATGTATGCAAATACGTTGGCATCAATCACCTGAAGCAGATATACCAGTGCGGTGGCTACAATCGAATAGTCTCTGTACCTTCTGTAGACGTCGCGATACCAGACGGCAGTTTCTGCACTGATGTTTTCAGAGTAATTCGGATCGGTTGTCGCCTCGTTATGTATTCTTTTGAATCTCTTGTAGTTGCTGTTGAACTTCATAAGGCAGTGCACTGATACCATCATGCCTCCCCAATATATGGGCACTTTGAAAAGTTCACCGTTGTAGATCTGTCCGAGGCCTGGGAGCAGTATGGAATAGAGAGTCGCTCTGCCTGGAAGCGGTTCCCTGTCGCTTTGATAGCTTACTACTCCGTCCATCAGTGATCCCCAGTACATAAGTCCGGCACCAGCCATGAGCCATGTACCGGTCTGCTTGGACTTGTAGTCTATCTCAGGAGCCGGTACGGGATATGTCTGACCCGGAGAAAGTGCTTCAAATGAAGCCAGGTCTGCCATATAGGTGTCGTATGCCTTCTTGGATCTGTTGTATCTGTGGAGATAATATCCTCCTGTGCCGGCCAGTGCGCCGATTCCTCCGTAGATTACAGGCAGTTTCCAATAGTCTCTGTTGTAGATCTGTGCCGATCCGGGAAGTATCACGGAACCTGCGAACATTGTTCCGATCTTAAGGTCATTCTTGTGAGCAAGACCTCCCATCAGTTCCTTGATGGAGAAAAGCTTGTCAGCCGTATCTTTAGTGGCTGTGGTGTCGGCCTGTTCGTTGTATGACTGCGTGAATGCACCTTCCTTGAACTGGGCTTCTGCCTTGAAAGCAAAGCCAGCAAGGAAGATTGCTGTCATCAATATGATTCTGTAAATGTTATGCATCAGAATTTGGAGTCTTCAAGGGCCTGAAGGAACCTCTTCACCTCATCATCTGAGGAGAAGTGGATCGTCATGGAACCTTTTCCGTTTCCGGAACGCTTCAGACTGATGTTGTTCTCAAAATATCTGCCTACAAGCTCGAGAACCTTGAAATATTCTTCCGGGAGGTCCTGAGCTTCAGGTTCCGCCTTTTTCTTAGGCTCTGCAAGTTTGGCAATCTTCTCTTCGAGCTGTCTTACGGACAGACCGTCCTTGATGACCAGGTCGCATAGATATTCCTGTACCTTGAGGTCTTCGATTCCCAGCAGCACTTTTGCATGTCCCACGCTGAGAAGCCCAACCTTGAGGTCGTGCTGAATCTTTGCAGGAAGCTTGAGCAATCTGAGGTAGTTGGTAACGGATGCGCGCTTCTTGCCCACGCGTATTGCCATCTGTTCCTGTGTGAGGCTGCATTCTTCGATCAGCCTCTGGTAACTCATGGCCACCTCGATAGGGTCCAGGTCCTCTCTCTGGATGTTCTCCACAATCGCCATCTCCAGCATTCCCTGGTCGTTGGTGTCGCGGATGTATGCCGGAATCATATCCAGACCGGCAAGACGGCAGGCCCTGAAACGGCGCTCACCGCTGATGATCTGATAGCGGCTGCCGGAAATCCTGCGTACTGTGATAGGCTGTATGAGTCCAAGTGTCCTGATGGAGTCCGCAAGCTCTTCAAGAGCCTCCTGGTCGAAGCTCATGCGTGGCTGGTATGGATTCGGCTCGATAAGGTCCACCGGAATCCTTAATATGTCAGCTGTGTCCTGAGTCTCAACCTTGGTCTCAGTGACAACCTGTTTGTTGACGTAGCCTACCGGCTTTCTGATAAGGTCTGTATCTCCTCCAAGAAGTGCTCCGAGACCTTTTCCTAATCCTCTCTGCTGTTTGCTCATTTTCGTTCTTTTTTTAACGGGCGTTCTTTTCCAGAACCTCCTTAGCGAGGTTGAGGTAGTTGGTCGTTCCGTTGCAGATGACATCATACAAGATGATAGGCTTTCCGTGTGACGGGGCCTCGCTGAGACGTATGTTCCTCTGGATTATGGTGTCGAATACCATGTCCTTGAAATGCTCTTTAAGCTCACCGAGCACCTGGTTGTGCACCTTTGTCCTGCCATCGAACATTGTAACGACAAAGCCTTCGATGGTAAGGTCCGGGTTCGGTCCGCCCTGTACCAGACGGATTGTCTGAAGGAGTTTGCCGAGACCCTCGAGGGCAAAGAACTCCGGCTGTACCGGAATCATTACCGAGTCAGCTGCCGTGAGCGAGTTGACTGTAATGAGGCCGAGGGATGGCGAGCAGTCTATGATGATGTAATCGTAGTCGTCCCTGATCGATGCAAGGGCATTCTTCAGGATCGACTCCCTGTTTCCGTCTTCCAGCATTTCGATTTCCGCACCTACAAGATTGATGTGCGAAGGTATCATGTGCATCAGGGCGATTTCTGTCTGTATGAGTGCGTCACTGATGTCGATCTTGCCTATCATAACCTCATAAAGAGTCCTCTTCTGATCATCTTCAGGGGAAAAATTCAAGCCGGATGTTGTGTTGGCCTGAGGATCGGCATCGATGATGAGAACCTTTTTCTCAAGCACGGCCAATGACGCCGCCAGATTGATGGCTGTGGTTGTCTTGCCGACTCCACCCTTCTGATTTGCTATAGCAATTACTTTTCCCATTTTACGTTTTATTAAGGTCATAATCTGCGCAAAATTACAAAATAAATTTCATACGTTCCCTTAATTTGCTACATTTGTTTCGCAATTGTTGATAACTTTTGTCTGGTACGCTTTTAATTCAGCCGGTATCGTCCGGTAATGACGTTAAGTTATGGAAGATAAGTGGATAGTCATTGTGAATGTGTATGCCGCCTCCAAAAAGGCTGGTGCGCTTTGGCGTGGAATAGAAAGCCAGCTTAAGGCTCGTGGCATAGACTACCTGTGCCATATGACGGGAACCGATGGTAATGCCTGTGAACTTGCGCAATCAGCTGCCGCCGAGGGATACCGTCGTTTTGTTGCTGTCGGAGGAGATGGCACTGTCCATGATGTCCTGAACGGTATAATGAACTATGTCGACAGTCCTGATGCGACAGGATCCGGAGTTGCGGTCTGTGACTTTACGCTGGCTGTCCTGCCGATGGGGTCAGGAAATGACTGGATAAAATCCACAGGTGTGCCTCGTGATCCGGTAAAGGCTCTTTCCATGCTGGCTTCTGCATCTTTCATCCGACAGGATGTCGTGAAGGTGAGTCTTCTGGATGCGGACGGAGCGGTCAGGTCTGTGTCTTATATGGCTAATATAGGAGGTGTCGGAATAGATGCTGACGTGTGCAGGGTGGTCAATGTTCACAAGAAGCTTGGCTATAGGGGTAAGGTTCTTTATGTCATTGCTTTGCTTAGATGTCTGCGAAAGCGTGTGCCGGTCAAGGTGCGCGTATCGTGCGATGGTGGAATTCTGTTTGACGGAAATATGTTTTCACTTGCCTTCGGAATCGGCAGATATTCCGGTGGGGGAATGAGGCAGACTTCCGATGCTGTTATTGATGATGGTCTGCTTGATGTAACGGTTATCCCGGATATTCCTATCGGAATCATAGCCAAAAGAGCATATCGTCTCTTCACTGATTCATTCACCAAGGTCAGGGAACTGACTGTGGGACGAGGTCGGATTGTCGAGGTGTGGCCGGCAGATGTGAGACCTTATGCGGAGGTGGATGGCGAAGTGATAGGCCAGGCACCTGTCCGTTTCGAGGTCATGCCGTCCCAGCTCAATGTCCTTGGCTCCGTCAAGCGGTAGTTACCTAATATTCCGAATGTCAATTGTACGAAAAAGCCTCGCATTTCTGCGAGGCTTGGTAGTCGGTAGGGGAATCGAACCCCTATTGCAAGATTGAGAATCTTGAGTACTAACCGTTATACGAACCGACCGGTTTTGTTTGGGATTGCAAAGGTACGTATTTTTTCTTTACTTCCAAATTTTTCTGCAAAAATTTTCAAAAAATCTTTAAATTATTTCAAAAATACGAAGAAAACAGCCATGATAAGGCAGAAGAAAGCTGCAAAATGGTTCCACTGAAGTCCCTGTCCCTTGAACATGAGAGTGATGATCACTGTGAAGACTGTGAGTGAGATCACTTCCTGGATGACCTTGAGCTGCATGAGATTGAATGGACCGCCGTTCTCGATGAATCCGATTCTGTTGGCAGGTACCTGTGCGCAATACTCAAGGAATGCTACGGCCCACGAGAAAAGGATTACCAGAATCAATGGCCAGTTTGATGAAATCTTCATTTCCTGAAGCTTCAGGTGGCCGTACCATGCGAATGTCATGAATACGTTTGATGCAATCAGCAGAAGTATTGTCCAGATAGCTTTCATTTCGTAGTTGTTTATGAGCTGCAAAAGTAATATTAAATTTGTAATTGCAGGCATTAAATTTTAACTTTGTATGTTTGTTAAAACCTTTACAGATATGACTCTTATAAAATCCATTTCAGGTATCCGCGGAACCATTGGTGGTCTTCCGGGAGAGGGCCTTTCTCCTATCGATATCGTCAAATTCACATATGCATATTGTCAAAAACTCAAGGAGCGTCGTCCAAAATCAGCCGGTGAGCGTTATAAGGTAGTCATCGGAAAGGATGCCAGGCTTTCTGGAGATATGGTGGAACAGCTTGTGTGCGGTACAGCAATAGCTTGTGGAGTGGATATAGTCAAGGCTGGTTTCGCTTCGACACCTACCACAGAGATGGCAGTCGTCTTTGAAGAGGCAGATGGTGGAATCATCCTCACTGCGTCTCACAATCCTAAGCAGTGGAATGCCCTCAAGCTTCTGAACGAGAAGGGAGAGTTCCTGAATGCTGCTGAGGGAGCGGCTATCCTTGAATGCGCCGAGAAGGGTGAGTTTGATTTTGCTGATGTGGATTCGCTTGGAACTATAGAGGAAAAGGAGTTCACAGATGCACATCTTGATGCAGTGCTTGCTCTTCCTACGGTTGACGTGGAGGCTGTCCGCAATGCTCATTTCAAGGTGGCTCTTGACGCAGTCAATTCAGTTGGCGGCATCATTATGCCTCGTCTTCTCGAGCGTCTTGGAGTGGAGTGCGTTTGCGTGAACTGTGAACCTACTGGAGAATTCGCTCATAATCCGGAGCCTCTTCCAGCAAATCTTGTTGAGCTTTCGGAGGCTGTGGTTTCTAACGGTGCGGATCTCGGTATTTCAGTTGATCCTGATGTCGACCGTCTTGCGCTCATATGCGAGGACGGCAAGCCTTTCGGGGAGGAATATACGCTCGTAAGCGTGGCGGATTATCTTCTTTCGAGAATATACAATGAAGCCCTCAATACAGGCAAATCGATCGAGGAGGTTGCTGCTCCTTATGAAATGACCACATCTTCAAACCTTTCTTCATCGCGAGCGCTGCGTGATGTGACCGAACAGTATGGCGGCGAGTACCATGCTGCTGCAGTGGGTGAGGTGAATGTGACTACAAAGATGAGGGAATGTGGCGCCGTGATAGGTGGCGAAGGCAATGGCGGTGTCATCTATCCTGCTCTTCACTATGGAAGAGATGCAATGGTGGGTGTAGCGCTGTTCCTTACGAATCTTGCATATAAGAAAATGAAGGTTTCTGAACTTCGTGCGACATATCCTGAATATGTCATTGCCAAGAACAAGATAGAACTTTCCGACAGTGCTTTGATTGATAAGATTCTTGATGCAGTGAAGACAGAATATGCTGCAGAGGACATCAACACTATCGACGGAGTGAAGATCTCGTTTGAGGCAAAGAGGGAGTGGGTTCATCTTCGTCGCTCTAATACGGAGCCCATCATACGCATATATGCCGAGGCTGCGACCCAGGAAGCCGCTGATGCTCTTGCGCAGCAGATAATTGATGTTGCAGAAAAAATCATTGGATAAAGATCCCCCGATCAGGTCGGGGATGACAACATATTATGTTTTCATTCAGAACTACATCATTGGAAGAACAGCTTGACAAGGCCCTGCAGGAGGGTAAGGTCGGCTGTTTCTGCACCCAGAACTGCTGGGATACGGAGAAAGGAAGATATATGTATGATATCTTTCGTGAGCGAGGAAATCTCGTTACTGTATTCTCTCCGCGCGACACGGAACTTACGCCTGAGACGAATCACATCGAATTTTCGGTTGATGAACTGAAAGAGCTCGATGCCGTGATTGTGGAGATTCAGGATGTCGGATCGAGATACTTCAACTACACTAAGGATGTCTTCCGTCTGATGGAGGAACTGAAGTCCCTCAAGGAAGAGGCTCCGTCTTTGTATATCGTGGACCATATAAATCCGGCTGGTAGGGTAGTGGAAGGCACAATGCCCTCGGAAGAACAGGAAGCATATGTTCCGAAAGTATCTCACCGTCATGGGCTAACCCTTGGAGAACTTGCGAATCTATACTACCATGAGATAGGGGCAAAGTTCGCGCTGCATGTGGTTTCAGCACTGGCGACTGACTCAAACAAGCAGTTGATGCCATGGACAATAGCCCCGGCATCAGACATACCGGGACTGTTCACATGCGACATGTACAGCGGAGGAGGACTATGGAACAATACCAATGTGACTCCGGGAATCGGAACTGCCAGACCATATGAATATATAGGTGCGCCGTTCGTCAAGACTGCCTCTACAGAGCCGGTGCCGGTGGTTGAGGGAATTCTGCTGAGGCCATGCTCATTCACTCCGTCATGCGGAAGGTATGCAGGCAAGAAGTGCTTCGGATATCAGATAATGCTCGAGCCAGGGCTGGAGTATCACTCTCTGAGCCATACACTTCAGCTGATCCGTTATTTCAAGGAGAGATACGAAGAATTCAGGCTTGAGGACGGATTTGCCGCAAAACTTTCAGACCCTGTCCTTCTTGCATATATAAATGGAGAGGTTTCCTGGGAGGACGCCAAGGAACATATAAAGGTAGAGGAACAGAAATGGATCCGTAAGGCTAAGAAGTTTGCATTGTACGACGATCTGCCTTACAGAATGAAATAATCTACATACTTGCATATGAACAGAACCGGTAAAGCATTGCTTGGACTTTCCGCTTTGGTCCCTTTCGCATCGTGCGAAAAAGTGGATGAACAGAGACCTAATATCATCTTCTTTATAGTCGATGATATGGGCTGGATGGATACTTCCGTGCCGTTCGGTGACGAGAAATATCCTCTCAATCAAAGATATGTTACTCCTAACATGCAGAGACTGGCCGATGCCGGTGTGATGATGACAAGCGCTTATGCCTGTCCTGTCTCTACTCCGACGCGCACAAGTCTCATGAGCGGCATGAACGCAGCTCACACCCACATCACCAACTGGACTTCGACTCTGAAGGACCTTTATAGTGATGCAAGCGGAGGTGGAATATCCAATATCAACAACGGCGTGGCGGAGAGTCCGACCGACAGACTCTCGCATCCTGTCTGGAACATCAATGGAATGAGCCCGGATCCT
>JAEIGA010010408.1_pt1 | contig 14100 bp, 19 predicted proteins | sample 9270691 | NCBI WGS metagenome assembly JAEIGA01 (sample SAMN17057246, study PRJNA624740) | gut metagenome | biome: biome; isolation source: fecal sample | host: Bos grunniens | place: China: Xizang | collected 2019 | reverse complement strand
CCTAGAATGCTGTCTTGTCATATCAGTAGTTCAGCCTTGCTGAGTTTTTCAATAAATTCCTTAACATCCCTTTTAGCAGTTGCTTTATCAACCGAATATTCAGATAATAGTGCCGTAACCAGGTCCTCCTCAGTTACATCGTTTGAAAGCCTTTCCCATAAAAAAACTCCGCTTTCATTTAAGGTTATAACACTGCCGAAGGAAACGGTATTGCTACCGGTAGGCACAACTATATTAGTACCTGCTATTGATTTTAAAATAAATCCGTCTTTAATTTTCATAAAGCTTTTCCTTTAATTATTTAAAATTTATATTCCGTAAATCCATTTTAGAATGTAGTTCTTTGCCTTGTCAATATCATATTTCCAAACCCATGTGCCGTTAGTGTCCTCAAATATACCGCCTTGGGCAACAACCTCTTTTCCGGGTACTGCGGTTGTTTGGAGATGCAGTGACGAAATCGAGAGCATGGGTGCAAACTGGTAAATATCGTCGAATGACAACGAGGTCTCAACAAAGGCTAAAAGCTTGTTTAATACGGCGGGGTATTCAGCCGGACTTAAGTTTTTAGCATTTTCAAACAGCATACCGAGTATTTTTTGCTGACGTAAAACGCGTGTTTCCTCGCTATCGTCACGAATTCTTGTGTAGCATACTGCCTGAACGGGATTAAGCTTTACTAAACCGTGTTTTGTAAGCGGCGGTGAGTTAAAGCCCTCGCTGTTATCGGACAGCTCATTAATTCTCCTCATTTCCATAGGGGTAATGTTCACTTTTAAGCCGTCACCGTCAAGTATATCGACAATTCTAACCATTTGCTGCATATTAACCGCAACATAGTCGGTTATATTAAGTCCAAAGTTAGTGTTAACTGTACGAAGTGCGTTTTCCGCACCTCCGAAGGAATACGCGGCGTTTATTTTATTGGTTGTGGGCTTACGCTTGCTGTTAAGCATTGGAACCCAGCTGTCACGCAATATAGAGGTCATTTTGATTGACTTATCAATTGTGTTAATAGATAAAATAATTATAGTGTCAGAACGACCGGACAGTGCCTCGGTAAGATTTTCAACCTTAGTACTTCTTGAGTCTATACCGAACAACGCAATGTTTATTATTTCCTTCGGCAGGTCCTTTGCCTCCTCGGAAATACCTACATTTTCCTCAATTATGTCGGTGTGTCGCATATTGCTGACGGTATAAGCAACCAAACCAAGTGCCGCAGTTGCAAAAACGCAAACCGCCAGCACAATGGAGGTTATGGTATTAAACATCAACAGCTGGCGCTTGTGCTTGCGGTATGTTGATTTCTTTTTACTGATTTTAAAGTCATTCATTTTGGATTACCTCTGTTAACTTTGCGTGTAGTTACCTAAAAATACAAAATATGATAGCTCGGACTTGATTGAGGCAAGTAAATTCAGTGTTCGCTCATCTCTTATATTGCCCGAAAAATCCATATAAAATTTATATTCGAAATCGTGTCCCAAAGGTCGGGATTCAAGCTTGGTCAGATTCATTCCGCTTTCGGCGAACCGACCTAAAATGCGGTAGAGTGAGCCTTTTTCGTGCGGAATTGCAAATGCAACGCTTACTGTATCACTGTCTGTCGAAACAAAAGCGCTTTTTGAAACTGCGATAAATCGGGTAACATTGTCGGATTCGTTTTGAATGGAGCTTTCGACAACCTTAAGCCCGTAAATTTCAGCTGCGGCAGATGAGCCTATAGCCGCTACAGACGGGTCATTAAGCTCAGTGACGTATTTAGCCGCTAAAGCGGTATTTTCAAACTCGACAGTCTTTAAATTATGCTGCTTTATGTAGTTTTCGCACTGCTTTAAGGCGTGTGGATGAGAATATACGGTTTTTATTTCATCCTTGTTACCGACGCTTAAAAGATTTTGCGAAACATCAAGTCTGATTGCCTTTACAATACAGTGGTTGTATTTAAGTATCAGGTCATAAACGTTATAAACCGACCCTGCAGTTGAATTTTCAACCGGAAGTATGCCTACTGCGGTTTCGTCCTGCTCTACAGCCTTAAAGACATCCTCAAATTCATATAAAAATTGAGGCTTGATATCAGGAAACATTTTATTTGCCGCCTCGTGAGAAAACGACCCTTTAGCACCCTGACAGATTACTTTTTTGAAGCTGTAGTCGGAGGGCAGGGAGGAAAGCTTTTTTGCAAAATCACTTTTAAGGCTTAATTCGTCACCCTGAAATGAGCGGCTTACCGACATAATACTTCGGTAAATGCTCATTACATACTGACCGAAGGTGTCACCTGCTTCAGCTTCGACCCGGTCTAAAATCTCTTTTTCACGTTTTGGGTGATATATTGGAAGATTTTCATCACGTTTTATTTTTGCGACCTCCAACGAGCATTCCATTCTGCTTTTCAGTAACGGAATAAGCTTGCGGTCGATTTCGTCTATTTTTACTCTTATTTCATCGAGGGTCATAGCGGCTTCACCTCTGAAATCAAATCAAGCAGAGCCAAGGCCACTGCCGCTTCAACAGCGGGTAAGGCACGTGGTACTATACAAGGGTCGTGACGGCCTTCGATAATCAGCTTGTCGTTCTGCCTGGTCTTTAAATTTACAGTATCCTGCTCTAATGCTATTGACGGTGTAGGTTTTACGGCACAACGTACAATCAGCGGCATACCGTTTGAGATTCCGCCGGTGATTCCGCCTGAGTGATTGGTGCGGCATTTTACGGTATCGCCGTCGAAGTACATCCGGTCATTAGCTTCTGAGCCTCTCATTGATGCCAAACCGAAGCCGTCACCGAATTCAATGCCTTTTATGGCAGGCACGGTGAAAACTGCACTTGAAATTACATTTTCGATACCTCTGGCGGTCGGTGAGCCGATACCTGCAGGCAAGCCTACAACAGCAATCTCAATTTCTCCGCCAATACTGTCACCGCTTTTTTTGGCGTCGGCAATTTCGGCTTGCATTTTTTGCTTTGAAGCATTGGAAATTACCGAGAAGTATTGTTTATTAAGATTTTCGAGCATATCTACAGATATATCAACCGGGTTAAACGGCTCGTCAAACGAGGAGCCGACACCTAAAACGTGACCGCCGATAATAATTCTGTGTTGCTTTAAAATTTGACGCGCAACGGCACCGGCAACAGTGAGCGGTGCGGTCAGGCGACCTGAAAAGTTGCCTCCGCCTCTGATATCATTATATCCGTTATATCTTACCGAAGCTGCATAATCTGCGTGTGACGGACGCGGACGGTCGGCAATACCGTCATAGTTGTGTGAGCGCTGGTCACTGTTTTCAATAATAAATGACAACGGCGCACCGGTGGTAACATTGTTTAGTAATCCCGATAAAATTTTGGGTGTATCGGTTTCCTTACGTGCAGTAGCTGACGGGTCCTGACCCGGCGCACGGCGAGCGGTTTGAATCAGTATTTCATCAAAATCAATTTTATATCCTGCAGGCGGTGCATCCATAACAGCACCGATTGCGATACCGTGGCTTTCACCGAAAACCGTTGTTTTAATCCTTTCGCCTATTGTCGATGACATTACATTCACCTCCGAGTGAAGTAAAATCCTTAAAGAATAAGGGATATGATTTATTTATGGCCTCTGCACCGTCAATCGTTGACGGTCCGTAAGAGTTAGCTGCCATTACAGAAAATGCCATTACGATTCTATGGTCGTTAGCCGAGGTTATGTCTGCACCGTGAGGCGCCCCTTTAAAAATTTTAAGTCCGTCTGCCGTTTCGGTGACATCAATACCGAACAACTTTAATCTTAAAGCAGTTTCATAAAGACGGTCACTTTCTTTTATTCTCAGGCGTCCGGCGTTATTAATTACAGTTTTGCCCTCGGCGAACGAGGCGGCAACTGCCAAAATCGGCACTAAATCGGGAATTTGAGAAGCGTCTATCGTTATACCTTTTAAGGCGGATTTTCTAGCGGTAACGCTACTTCCCGAAACGGTGATTTCGGCACCGAAGCGTCGCAGTAAATTAACAATTTCTTCGTCACCCTGTAAGGAATTTAAATCAACGCCCGTAACAGTAATATCACCGCCGACGGCACCTGCAACCAGGTGAAACGCCGCCTGAGACCAGTCACCCTCTACATAGCGGTCGGTTGAAGTTAGTGAGGGTCTTCCCGAAATTTTAAAGCCGTTTTCAAGAACAGTAATTTCGGTACCGAAAGAGCGAAGCTCGTTAACCGTCATTAAGACATAGTCCCTTGACTGCAAGGGTGTGGTGAGTATTATCTCACTTTCACCCTCAACAATACTTAAGGCCAACAAAAGTCCGCTAATATACTGCGAGCTTATGTCACCGGGCAGGGTGAAGCTGCCACACTTTAGCTGACCGGAAACGGTCATAGGTAATGAATCACCAAAGCAGGTTACACCGTTTTTACGCAGAACCTCAGCAATTGTGTCGAAAGGACGCTTGGGCAATCTGCCTTGGCCGGTGAATGTTATGTTTTCACAGCCTAATGCGGCGGCAACAGGAATCAAAAACCTTGCGGTTGAACCGGATTCGAGGAAATCAACAGTTATATCCTTATTGTTGTGTTTTACAGGGGTTATGGTTGCGGTCAAGCCGTCACGCCTGAAGGTGGCACCTAAAGCGGTTAAAGCATTTATGGTGGCGGTCATATCGTTTGATTCGCCTAAATTATTAATTTTCACCTCACCGTCGGACAAAGCGGCACAGATAAGAGAACGGTGTCCTGCCGATTTTGACGGCGGAGCCAAAACGGTACCGCAAAGGTCAGAAGGGGAAATTAAAGCTTTCATTCTTCGCCTCCGAGATACTGTAAAAGCTTGTCGGTCGGCAGCACCTTAACTGCACAGTTGCCGATTTTTTGAGGAACAACCAGCTTTATATTCTTGCCTCGGCGTTTTTTATCGTTATAAGAGCCCTCGGTTAAGGTTTTCAAATCTATTCCCGTTGTTGCAGGAAGATTATATTTATGCAGGCAGGCGGTAATACGCTTGGCGGTACCTATTTCACATTCGCCGTTTCGTTCAGCGGCTAATGCCATAATGACCATACCGATACCGACAGCCTCACCGTGTGTCATATCCTTGAAGTTATAATATTTTTCAATCGAGTGACCGATAGTATGACCGAAGTTGAGAAGTATACGGTCACCGTGCTCAAAAAAATCCTTTTCGGTAATATCACGCTTAATGGTAACACATTCAAGTATAAGCTCGTTAATAAAGCTATGAGCATCCTCGCTTAATAAGCGTTCAAAAAGCTTTTCCGACTTGATTACGCCGTATTTTATAGCTTCGGCAAGACCGTCACTGTAGATTTTTTGTGATAATGTGTTAAGACAGTCAGGGTCAATCAGTACCGCCGTCGGTGCGTGAAAAGCGCCGACCAGATTTTTGCCGTATACCAAATCACAGCCGGTCTTTCCGCCGACCGAGGAATCAATCTGAGCTAAAAGGGTGGTTGGGATACCGATATAGTCAATTCCGCGAAGATAAATTGATGCGGCAAAGCCGGTCAAATCACCGCAAACACCGCCGCCTAAGGCAACGGCAAAGTCCGACCTTGTGAGTCCTGCCGAGCACATAACACTCAGCATATCCTCAACGGTGCGTAAATTTTTATGTTCTTCACCGGCAAGAAAAACGTGACTCGAAACGGTAAAGCCGGCGGATTTTAAAGATTCGACAACCGTATCAAGATATAAAGGCTCAACATTAGTATCGGTCATAACAACGCAGGACTTACCCTTAACAGTTGGCTTGATTAATTCGCCTACTTTTTTAATAAGTCCGTTTTCAATGATTATATCGTAAGCCCGAGGCATTTTTACCGATAGTGTTTTTTGCATTGTGCGTCATCCCCTAAAATACAGCAAAAAATCTCTAATATGTACCCATAATAAAATTATTATTTGATTTTACATCAAATACCTTGCAATGTCAAGATTTCTTCAACCGTTTTTAAAGCATCCCGGTTGGCGTTGACGGCATAGTGTGCCGCGGCCTGATATACAGGCTTTCGCGCAATTAAAAGTTCAGTAATAGCCTCAGCCTTATCTTTGCGTTGTAAAAGCGGACGGGAGGCATCATTCTTCAAGCGTTCAAGCACTGTTTCGGGTGTTACGTCAAGGAAAATTACAGTTCCGCTTTGCCGTAAGGCAGCGGCATTATCACTGTTTAAAACCGCACCTCCTCCGGTGGAAATTACCAAGCCGTTTTGGAGTGAAAGTTCTTTTATTACGAGCGATTCCGTCTTGCGAAAATATTCCTCGCCGTAGGTCTTGAAAATTTCGCTTACAGACATATTTTCTCTTTGCTCAATACATTCGTCGCTGTCCTTAAAGGTGAAATTGAGCTTTTGTGCCAATATTTTTCCGACTGTGGATTTACCTGACCCCATAAAGCCGCATAAAACTATATTATTTTTCATAAAATATCCTCGACATTTCTTGGTTTGCAGCATCTATCAGGTCGTTAATATCGGCAGTGTTAAATTCGGCGCCGTACCAAAATTCGTGTGCCTTTACTGCCTGCCAAACCAACATTGCCATTCCGCCGACAGTTTTAATTCCAAATTTTTCCGCCGATAAAAGCAGCTTAGTTTTTTGAGGGTTGTAAACGGCGTCAAAAACGGCTGAGCAGCTCTTTAATTGTGCTTCGGTTATAATTGATGCATCGGTGTTGGGATACATTCCGACAGGCGTAGCGTTGATGCAAAGGTCAAATTTACCGTCGATACTGTTTATCTCGGTAAGATTGGCCTTACCACCGTTGGATTTCAGCCAATCTGTTAAAGTTTTGGCCTTATCAAGACTGCCGTTTCTTACGGCTATAGTTATTTCGCAACCGCAGTCGGCAGCCTCACGTGCCAAGGTTCTTGCGGCACCGCCTGCACCCAAAACCAAAACACGACCCGAAAGGGGAACCGAATGTGATTCCAAAGCCTTGGTAAATCCAAAGGCGTCGGTGCTGCAGCCGTAGGTTTTGCCGTTTCGGACAGCGACACAGTTGACAGCATTGTATTTTAAGGCACTTTCATCTACCTCGTCTATAAGGGGAAGGATTGATTCTTTGTGCGGAATGGTAACATTAAATCCGTCAAGACTCTTTAACACGGTTGAAAAGCTATCCTTTAAGCCTTCGCGAGAGATATCAAGCACCGAATAATCAGCCGTTTTTGACTGTAGGGCAAAAAGCCTTTTATGTACAAACGGTGACATAGTGTGTCCGATAGGGTGGCCTATAATGGCAAAGTTTTGCTTCATAAATAAAACCTCTTTGGTAATTTTTTAAAAATTCTATTGACAAATTGCTTTGGACAACATATTATTATTAAGCAAAAGAACTGTACTTTGATTTCGTTTTAAATCAAAGCCGGTACTGCTTGAATTATATCACAGCAGTAAAAATTAGTCTACATTTTTGTATTATTTTCTGGAGGAATAAAAATGGTTTTTGAAAAAATTAAGACAATTCTTGCTCAGCAGCTTGATGTTTCGGAAGAAGAGATTACTATGGAAACCAACATCGCAGATGATTTAGGTGCAGATAGCTTGGATGTTGTTGATATCATTATGTCGATTGAGGATGAATTTGAAATTGAGGTTCCTGATGATAAGATTGAGGGTATCAAGACCGTTGGTGACGTTGTAGGCTATATTGAGGCTGCAAAATAACAGTTGATTTGTTGATTGATTTTTACTGTGCGAGGTTAAGCTTCGCACAGTCTTTATTTTAAAAAGACAAATTTCATTTAGTTTTTAAATTAGCTATTGAAAATTGTCGCAAAATAAAATATAATGTCTTTAATATAGATATATATTTATAATATTACCGAAAAAGGTGAAAAAAGTGGCTAAAGAAAAACTCATTAAAGAAATAACCTCAATGGAGGATGATTTTGCTCAATGGTATACCGATGTTTGCATAAAGTCGCAATTGATTGATTATACCAGCGTTAAGGGATGTATGGTTATCCGTCCTTACGGTTATGCTATATGGGAGAATATTCAGCGTATTTTGGACGGTATGTTTAAAGAAACAGGACATGAGAATGTCTGTATGCCGATGTTTATTCCCGAAAGCCTTTTGCAAAAGGAAAAGGACCATGTTGAGGGTTTTGCTCCTGAGGTTGCTTGGGTTACCCACGGTGGAAGTGAAAAGCTGGAGGAGCGTCTTTGCGTAAGACCGACCTCTGAGACGCTTTTCTGCGACCATTATAAAAATATTATACACTCTTGGCGTGATTTGCCGAAGCTTTATAATCAGTGGGTGTCGGTTGTCCGTTGGGAGAAAACCACCCGTCCTTTCTTACGCTCGAGAGAGTTTTTGTGGCAGGAGGGTCATACTATTCATGCCACCGCCGAGGAGGCTAAGGAAGAAACCGTAAAAATGCTTAACGTGTATGCAGAATTTTGTGAAAAGTATCTTTGCATTCCGGTTGTTAAAGGTCTCAAGACCGATAAGGAGCGTTTTGCAGGTGCGGTTGAGACCTATACTATTGAGGCTTTAATGCACGACGGTAAGGCTCTTCAAAGCGGAACCTCGCACTATTTCGGTGACGGCTTTGCAAAGGCCTTCGGCATAGCTTATCAGGATAAGGAAAATCAGCTCGCAACACCTCATCAAACATCTTGGGGTATGACTACACGTCTTATCGGTGCAGTTATTATGACTCACGGTGACGACAGCGGTCTTATTTTGCCGCCGGCAGTTGCGCCTAAGCAGATAATGGTTATTCCGATTGCTCAGCATAAGGAAGGCGTTATTGATAAGGCTAATGAGGTTTATGAGAGACTTAAAAAGCAATTCAGAGCAGGCATTGATATCAGTGACCAGTCACCCGGTTGGAAGTTCTCAGAGTATGAGATGAAGGGTGTTCCGCTTCGTCTGGAGCTTGGTCCTAAGGATATCGAAAACAATCAGTGTGTGCTTGTCCGCCGTGATACAAGGGAGAAGATTTTCGTTTCTCTTGATGAGCTTGAGGCGACGGTTGAAAAGGTGCTCGAGGATATTTCCAAGTCGATGTTTGAAAAGGCTCTGGAGCGTCGTGAGGCTATGACCTATGAGGCCCAGGATTTGGATGAAATGAAGGAAATTGCCGATAATAAGCCCGGCTTTATCAAGGCTCTTTGGTGTATGGACCAGGAGTGTGAGGATAAGCTGAAGGAGATTGCAGGCGTTTCTTCACGTTGTATGCCGTTAGACCAGCAGGATTCAATTGACGGTAAATGTGTATGCTGCGGTAAGCCTGCCAAGAAATTGGTATATTGGGGCAAGGCGTATTAATACTGTTATTTGCATAAAAGGGATATGAATATTATGTTGAAAAAGTACGCATTAGCACTGTTTAACGTATTGTGCATAGCGTTGATAGTTGCTTCGGCAATGGCCGTTTCGGCGGTTGGCGAGCAGGGTGGTGTTTCTTCACAGGAAGGCTCATCAAGCTCTTCTTCGAGTGTCCTCTCTAATGCCGGAAGCTCGTCGGATAATAGCAAAGTCTCATCAACTGAAAGTAGCTCGACTGACTCAACTAACTCGGCGGCTTCCTCAAGTAGCGAAAGCTCATCCGATATTAGTAGCTCATCGTCGAAGGATTCTTCATCGGATGAAAACAGCTCCACTAATACATCAAGTGGAAACACTTCGTCAAAAAAGCCAATTCACAGTACCGGTGACCATGGTAATACCTTTATTGATCAGGATTTCACCTCAGGGACAGAGAGCACTACGACAAATGTGTCAACTCCTGATGCATCCTTAATTTCAAGTGACTATAATGAGGGCATTGATATAGAGATTGATAACTTTGTCGGCCGTACCAATTCGGCGGCTAATCAAATTTATAAAATAATTTGGATTCCGATTGTTATGGCAGTCATTTGTGTCGGCGCACTTGTTACGGTTAATATTTTGTTCCGTAAAAAGTATCCGAAGGCTCAGTCCAATGCTGCAGCAAGAAGAGATACCTCTTGGCACGGTGCCAAAAGAAGAAAACCTAAAAAATAATGTTGAAACCCCACTCGGCCTGAGTGGGGTTGTTTTTTGTAAAAAATCTTATTTTTATTATATTTTCTTACATTATATATATAATGCGGTTACATAAGAAAAAGCGCACCGTTTTAAGGGATGAAAAAAATTTAAAAAAGTTTAAAAAAGTACTTGCATTTTGTATTCTCTTGTGTTATACTACTTGGGCATGTGATGTGCAGATATGCGTTGATGCGGGAGGTGGCCAACCTTTGAGTTGGGAAATTTCCGCGGAGTATGTCCGATTTTAAACCGGGCGGCAAGTTTCCAGCGTTGTTTTGGGACTACCAAAGTTAACGCCGATGTCGGCCCCGGATTGTAAGCAAGGTGTTGCTCCAATCCGGATTTTATATTGGACAGGGATGAAACACCCGGCACAATGTAAACATTGCAGACAGTGCGGCGTTGCCCGCCAAATTATTTTAAGGAGGCGAAAGTCACAATGGCAGTTAAGGAGAAAATCAGAATCAGACTGAAGAGCTACGACCATGCTCTTATCGATCAGGCATCGGAGAAGATTATTGAGACCGCAAAGCGCACAGGCGCTCGTGTTTCGGGTCCTGTCCCGCTCCCGACCGAGAAGGAAGTCGTAACCATCCTCCGTGCAGTCCACAAGTATAAGGACAGCCGTGAGCAGTTTGAAAGCAGAACCCACAAAAGGCTTATCGACGTTCTCAGACCTTCCAACAAAACTGTTGAAGCTCTGATGGGTCTTGAGCTCCCCGCCGGCGTTGAGATTGAGATTAAGCTTTAATCGTCAATATTTAATGCAGGCAGGTCATGTTGGCCGAAAGGTCAACCAATAACCATTTAGGAGGAAAATAGAAATGCAAAAAGGTATCGTAGGCAAGAAGCTTGGTATGACCCAGCTTTTTGACGCAAACGGTAACGTTGTTCCGGTAACAGTTATCGAGGCTGGCCCTTGTGCCATCAGCCAGAAGAAAACTGCCGAGAACGACGGTTACGAAGCAATTCAGGTTGGCTTCGGCGACTTGAAGGCTTCAAAGGTTAACAAGCCTATGAAGGGCCACTTCTCTAAGGGCGACGTAGCCCCCAAGAAGGTTCTTCGCGAATTCAGATTTGATGATTGCTCGGCTTACAATGTAGGCGACATCATTAAGGCTGACGTTTTCGCAGAGGGCGACAAGGTAGACGTAAGAGGCACCAGCAAGGGTAAGGGTTATGCCGGCGTAATTAAGCGCTGGAACTTTGCTCGCTTGAAGGAATCTCACGGTACCGGCCCTGTTCACCGCCATGGCGGTTCGTTGGGCGCAAGCTCAACTCCTTCACGTGTTATGAAGGGTAAGAAGATGGCAGGTCACCTCGGTAATGAGCGTGTAACTGTTCAGAATCTTGAAGTTGTCAAGATTGACGTAGAAAACAACATCATTGCAGTTAAGGGTGCCGTTCCCGGTCCTAAGGGTGCTATCGTAGTTGTTTTCGATAGCGTTAAAGCTTAAGAAAGGAGTGTAGTAAAATGCCTATTGTTGCAATTAAGGATATGGCCGGCAAGTCGGTCGGAGAAATCGAATTAAGCTCAGCTGTTTTCGGTATTGAGCCCAACGCCGCCGTTATGCACATGGCTGTTGTGAACTTCCTTGCTAATCAGCGTCAGGGCACACAGTCGACATTGACTCGCTCCGAAGTTTCCGGTGGCGGTAAGAAGCCTTGGAGACAAAAGGGAACCGGTCATGCAAGACAGGGTTCAACCCGTGCACCGCAGTGGTATCACGGCGGTATTGCTCTCGGCCCCAAGCCCAGAGATTACTATTACACCATCAACAAGAAGGAAAGACAGTTGGCTTTGAAGTCGGCTCTTTCTGATAAGGTTCTCACAGAATCCCTTATCGTTCTTGATGCTCTCACTGTTGAGGGTTACAAAACCAAGACTGTTGTTGAGTGCCTGAAGGCTCTCGAAACCGGTAAGAAGACTCTTATCGTTTTAGCTTCTAACGAGGCAAACGTTGTAAAGAGTGCTGCAAACATCCCCGGTGTTAAGACTGCTCAGGTAAATACCATCAACACCTATGACATCATCAATGCCGATACACTTGTAATCGTTAAGGATGCTGTCAAGACTATCGAGGAGGTTTACGCATAATGAAAGCAGCTCAGGACATTATTATTGCTCCGGTTATTACCGAGCACAGCATGACCGGTTTTGCCGACAAGAAGTACACCTTCAAGGTTGCTCGTGACGCTACAAAGATTGACATCGCAAGAGCTTGCGAGGAAATCTTTGGTGTTAAGGTAGAGAAGGTTAACACAATGAACGTCAGCGGACACACACGCCGCATGGGTCGCTATGAGGGTATGACCTCTGCTTGGAAAAAGGCAGTTGTAACCCTTAAGGCTGATTCCAAGACCATCGAGTTCTTCGACGGTTTAATGTAATTTGATTCAAGAACGATTAAGGCAATGTATGGAGCTTTAAAGCTCCGCTAAGCCCAATTAGGAGAGTGAAACTAAAAATGGCTATTAAGCATTACAAGCCTACTACTCCGGGTCGCCGCGGTATGACAGTTATGGATTATTCCCAGCTTTCTAAAGTAGCACCTGAAAAGAGTTTGTTAGGCGTAATTAAAAAGAATGCCGGCCGTAACAGCTATGGTCGCATCACCGTTCGTCATCACGGCGGCGGAAACAGAATCAAGTATCGTATTATCGACTTCAAGCGTAACAAGACCGGTATCCCCGCAACTGTTATGACTCTTGAGTACGATCCTAACCGTTCTGCATTTATTGCACTCGTTCAGTACGAGGACGGCGAGAAGCGTTATATCATCGCTCCTCAGGATTTGAAGGTTGGAGATAAGATTATTTCCGGACCTACAGCCGATATTAAGCCGGGTAATGCACTGAATCTCAGTGATATTCCCGTAGGTACTGTTGTTCACAACGTAGAACTTTACCCCGGCAAGGGCGCACAGCTCGCTCGTTCAGCCGGTAACATGGCTCAGCTCATGGCTAAAGAAAACGGCATGGCATTATTGAGACTTCCTTCGGGAGAGCTCCGTAACGTTCCTGCTGCATGTATGGCTACTGTCGGTGTTGTTTCCAACCCCGAGCATGAGAATGTTAACATCGGTAAAGCAGGTCGTAAGCGTCATATGGGTTGGCGTCCTACCGTTCGCGGTTCTGTTATGAACCCGTGTGACCACCCCCACGGTGGTGGTGAGGGACGTGCACCTATCGGTCGTTCCGGTCCTGTTACACCTTGGGGTAAACCCACCTTGGGTTACAAAACCCGTAAGAAGCATAAATCGACTGACAAGTATATTGTCAAGCGTCGTAATGCTAAGTAATCGACGAAAGGAGAAACAACTATGGGAAGAAGCGTTAAAAAGGGACCTTTTATTCAGCCTGTGCTTTTAAAGCGTGTTCAGGAAATGAATGCAGCAGGTGAAAAGCGTGTCCTCAAAACTTGGAGCCGTTCATCCACTATTTTCCCCGATTTCGTCGGACATACGGTGGCAGTTCATGACGGCAGAAAGCATGTTCCGGTATATGTTACCGAGGATATGGTAGGTCATAAATTCGGCGAATTTGCTCCGACCAGAACCTTTAAGGGTCATGCCGGCGCAAAGACAACGAAGTAAGCGGTCGAAAGGAGAGTATGACTATGGAAGCAAGGGCAACACTCAGATATGCCCGCATATCACCTCGCAAGGTGCAGATAGTCCTCGATTTAATTCGTAATCAGGACGCTGATAAAGCCATGGCTATTCTTAGGTTCACACCGAAGTCGGCCTGCGAGTATCTTGAAAAACTGCTCAAATCAGCTATTGCAAATGCAGAAAACAATCATCAAATGGATGTTTCTAAACTTTACGTTGCAGAGTGCTACGTTGGACCCGGTCCTATCTTAAAGAGAATCAGAGCTAAGGACCACGGCCGTGCACACCGCATCTTGAAGAGAACATCACACGTTACTCTGGTTCTCAGAGAACGTGAAATCTAAGAAGGAGGTTAAGTTATGGGCCAGAAAGTAAATCCCCACGGTTTCCGTGTTGGAGTTATTAAAAACTGGGATTCTCGTTGGTTCACCAAGGATAAGGATTTCGGCGAAACT
>JAEIGA010010407.1_pt1 | contig 14100 bp, 6 predicted proteins | sample 9270691 | NCBI WGS metagenome assembly JAEIGA01 (sample SAMN17057246, study PRJNA624740) | gut metagenome | biome: biome; isolation source: fecal sample | host: Bos grunniens | place: China: Xizang | collected 2019 | reverse complement strand
TGGTTCCAGGATGATCCAGAGGTCATTCGTTACGGAGCCCTGGCTCTGCGCTTCCAATGTATCAGCTTCCCGGCTCAGAGCTGGATCGTTATGAGTAACATGATGGAGCAGTCCATTGGTCGAACGGCCTCCGCAACATTTTTGTCTGCGGCCAGACAGGGAATATTCTTTATCCCGGCAATCTTCGTTTTAAAATACTTTTTTGATCTTACCGGTGTGCAGTTGGCTCAGACAGTAGCCGATCTGCTGACCCTGGCCTGTGCCATTCCAATCCACATTCATGTACTAAAAACCATGGAACCTAAAACCTAAACCAATAAAATCGGACCTGCCGTTGTGTGGTAGGTCCGATTTTTAGGTTAGTTATTCACATTATGATGGCAGGTGGGACTATCAGGAGTGAGAGCTTTGAAGGTACAGCCATTGGCCAGACCCCACTGGATGATCGACTCCACGGCATCCACACTGTAACCCTTGATATCATGCTGAAGCACGACCAAACTTTTTCGTTTGCTGTTCTTGATGCCATTGATGACATTCAGGGAAACTGCACCGGCAGTTTTTGCGCCACCGGCATCCTTGCTGTCGATGTTCCAGTCAAAATAGGTAAAGCCCTTTTCCTGGATGGACTTGGTCAACTTGGTCATAATGCCCGGGCAAATCTTTTTGCTGACACCGTTAGAACTGCCGCCGGGGAACCGGGTGATGGTAGCCGTTACGCCGGAGTGCTTTTTAACAATATCCTGGATGGCGTACAAATCGTCATAAAATGCGGATTCGCTGGCGTAGATCTTGCTGTATTCGTGGGTTTTGGAGTGCAGAGCCAAGGTGTGTCCGCCGTTTGCAATATCGTCCAGAAGATCCAGACGGCCGGTATTACAAACAAAGAAGGTGGCCTTTACGTTATACTTTGCCAGAATGTCCAGTAGTCGGGGAGTGTGACTGCTGGGACCGTCATCAAAGGTCAGATAGATCACCTTGCCCTGATTCCCGGTCTGGGTGGTAGTGCTGCCTCCGGAATTGGAGGTGCCGGTATTGCCGGTTTGTGTGCTGGTAGAGGTTTGCGGTGGAGTGGTAGGCTGAGGCACGGGCTTTGCCTTAACGGTAACGGTGCGCTCCGCTTTGGCAGAATTTTCGTATCCGTCTTTGACCTCGTAGGTCAGCTTATAGGTGCCGGGCTTTGAGTTATCGACCTTGCCACTGACCGTGACCTTTCCGGTGATATCACCATCCACATTGTCAGAGGCGGTATAGCCGGGATCGCTCCACTTGTTACCCTCGGTGATGGTGATTTTTGCGTCACCCTTCAATACCAATTCCGGTGCAACCGGGTCATCGTAGCGAATCTGACGCTCCAGGGTGGTTTTGTTACCGGAGGAGTCGGCAACGGTGTAGATCACTTTACCGTCTTGCTCGGTTGCGGTAACGTTGGCGGTCAAATCGCCGTCGTAATTATCCGACGCGGCAAACCCTTCTTCCTCGTAAGGCTGATTGGGGAATGTAAAATGCTCCGGGTCAGACACCAGTGTGATTTCGGGGGCAACGGTGTCCACCAGGGTAACGGTACGCTCCAGGGTTGCCTGGGCATCCTCGAAGGCGGCCCGGTATTTAACGGTGTAAGTGCCCAGTTTGGTAACGTCTACATCTCCGGTGATCTGAACGTCCAGAGGTTGGTGCTCTTTCTTTATATGGGAGCCGTAGCCCTCGGCCTTGGCACCGGGTTCATCATAGGTAGCACCGTATTCCAGAATGATCTCAGCATCTCCATTCAGTGCCAGATCCACGTGATATTCGTTATTCACGTAGACATATCCGACTACCGACACTGCGGCCAGAATGATCAACATGATCGCCCCAAGGATAAAACCCAGCCACTTTGACTTTTGACGGGATTTCTGTTTCTGAGCAATCGTCTGTGTTCCTTTCATATATCTTGCCTCCATAGAACATTGAAAGCCGACGGGCTTTCTATTCACCATTTTAATTCCAAGAGGCTATGATGTCAACTACAAAACGTAACCGTTATATACTTTTTGCGACAATGAAGGATTCGTGCTTTTGTTGATAGGAGTATTAACTTCTTATGAGTGTCTGGTTCGTATTTGCACCTGGACAAAAAAGAAACGGCAACTTTCATTTGAAAGCTGTCGTTCTTTTACTAAGGGCGAGCAATAAGGAGCGTATAGACTGGGAAAACGAAGAAAAGGTGCGAAATTTATTCTGATTTTATTGTATATTCCCAATGCTCAATGGAAGAATCCTTGCGCATTGATTGAAAAACAACGGATAACTTTTGAGTATTAAAAAACATATCAAAGTGCCGCTTAACTTTGTCGGTTCGGTTGTCTCGCATCCATAACCTCCATATACCAAATTATACCATAACACGATTGAGTGTTCATGGTGGAGCTTTTATATCATCAAGCGTGTGCCTTGGATAAACAAAAAAAGGAACTTTTGGTAGACAAAAGTTCCTTTTTATTGGTGCGAGAGATGGGACTCGAACCCACACGGCATAACCACACGCACCTCAAACGTGCTTGTCTACCATTCCAACACTCTCGCAAGTGCTTGAATATTATAACCATAAGCGCCGCTTTTGTCAACAATTATTTTCTGTATTTGGAATTGCTGGATTTAAGGTTGAACTACAGTGATTTTGATGATACAATGAACAAAATAACAGATTGGAGAGGACATACTATGATTCGCAGTGGCCTTGCGCATACGCCGGACAACCGGTATTGTTTTTGCACGAAACCGGGACATTTCTTGATTCGCCTGCAGACGGCCAGAGATGACATGGAGTGTGTGAAACTTCATTATCAAGATAAGTATATTCCGGTTCGCTTTTTTGATTCCAGACGCTCCATCGAAATGAAGCGCGTCGCCAGAGACCATGTTCATGATTATTTTGAGGCGGAGATCCAGATCGATGTGGTCTGCCTTCGGTACTATTTCGAATTGATCCACCGGTCCGGTGAGCGGCTGTACTATTCAAACTGCCGTTTCCTGCAACAAGCGCCGGATGATATTGACCGGATGTATGATCTGCCACAGAATCTTCGTGAGGTAGAACGTTTTCGGGTGCCGCAATGGGCTGAGAATAAGGTGGTTTATCAGATATTTCCTTCTCGGTTTGCAGCCTCTCAGCCGGTTTCTGATAAGCAATGGTATCAAGCACCCATCAAGTCTACTGCAGACTTAAAAGGCGATTTAAAGGGCATTACAGCCCACCTGGACCATATTCAGTCCCTAGGGGCGGACATCGTATATATGACACCGATTTTCCGGTCTAATTCCAGCCATAAGTACGATACCATCGATTATTATACCATTGATCCCAGCTTTGGTACGACACAGGATCTGATTGATTTGGTCGATAAAGCCCATGGGATGGGGATGAAAGTGATGCTCGATGCAGTGTTTAATCATACCTCCCCGGAATTCTTTGCATTTCAAGACCTTGAGAATAATTGGGAAAATTCTCAATACCGCAATTGGTACTACTGCAACGGGAAACCCAAGCGTCCCAAGACCTTTGGGGTGAAGCCGAATTACAAGTGCTTTAGTTACTTCGGAGGCATGCCCAAGCTGAACCTGGAGAACCCGGAAACAGCGCAGTATGTGATCGATGTTGCGCTGCATTGGCTTCGGACGACTCATATTGACGGTTGGCGGTTGGATGTGGGCGATGAGGTTTCTCACAACTTCTGGCGCAAATTCCGCGATGCAGTTAAAAGGGAGTTCCCGGATGCCTTGATCGTCGGAGAGGTGTGGCATTATGCGGCGGATTTTCTCCAGGGCGATACCTGGGATACCGTTATGAATTACCCCTTCTTAAATGCGGCAATGGATTTTGCAGCCAATGAAACGATCAGTGCTTCGGAATTTCTCAACGAGCTGGACTTTTTGAGAGGAAATCTCCATACGGCTTGTCAGCCGCTATTGTGGAATTTGATCGGTTCGCATGATACTTCTCGGGCCTTGTATCGCTGTGGGGAAGATAAGCAGAAATTGCGCCTGCTGGCAGCGATCCAGATGCTTCTTCCGGGAATGCCCTTTATCTACTACGGTGATGAGGTGGGGCTAACAGGCGGCGGAGATCCGGACTGTCGGCGGGGAATGCTATGGGCCCTTGAACGGCAGGATAAAACGCTCTTTGCTTACTACCAAAAGCTGATAAAAATCAGAAAGCTCCACACGTGTTTAACCGACGGGGATCCCCATGAACAATGGGCGGAGGATACCTCCGGAACGGTGATCATTGATAGGGGAGAAATGGTAATCGTATTCCATGGTCGAAATGGTACAGCTCATCTTCCTCAATATGAGGGACTGCTTGATTTGATCTCGGAAGAACCGTTTAACGGATTGATCAGCGGCCATAAGGCATTGGTCTTGCAAAAATAAATGAAAATCAACGCCATCCCGTTGTTGAAGCGGGATGGCGTTGCGATTCCGTTTAGTTCAAAGGCACCGTCGGTCCGGTCATTTCCGGAATGTCCACAGGCTCGGTTTCAGGGGTTGACTCGGTTTCGGTGTACACAATTTGAACAACAACCTGTTCGGTAGGCTTATATTCGGAGGTGGATATCTGCTTGGAGGATACCAAATCATTGCTGGTACGATCCCGTTTTTCCAGATACACGGCGATCTTGTAGCCGGATATACCCTCTTGGAGAACATCTCCCTCCTGGTAACCGGCTGCGTTGTTTGCATCAATATCGGTGTAAACGATCACAGGGTCAACAACGGAAACCACAGAGGTGCGCAGCTCGATTTTCGGTTCCTGTGTCTGGATGCCTTGCAGTTCAATTCGGACGGTGTGATTTTCTGCGGAGGCAGAAATACGAACAGGGGACTTGCCTGTGTTCCGTATGCGCAGATCATGATCATTTCCATCGACAAAGGCATCTAAGCCGAGGTCGATAAAGTCCACGGCATACTCGTGATTGTGCCGCTCATTTACTTCGAGGCCGGCTTGAAGCGCACTGCAATACAGAGCGGAGGCTACCTGGCTGATACCGCCGCCAATAGCGGTATCGTTATACGGACTGATGGCGGCTTCTTTGTAACCATTGTTCTTGGAAATCTTGCCTAAAACCTTGTTTAGAGAGAAGGTTTCCCCGACGTTGATCACATACCGGTCAATGGCAGCGCAGGCCTGTTTTAAGTTATGATTACGATTCTCGTGATTGATGTCGCTGGAGGTTTGCGCCTCACTTAGGGTATCGTCATACAATCTTTCGGTTAGATCATTGGAATACACGGAAGGTGCCAGGAAACCCAGCGTGATCTCCAGCTTGTCACCATAAGCCGTGGCATCCAACTGTTTTTGCACGTCCGTTACATCAAATCCATATCCATAGCTTTCGGAAATGATCTTGTAGCTGCCGGTGTCAAGAATTGCATCCTGGGCAGGTAAGCAGTACTTCTGGAACAGCTCGACAGCAGTTACAGCACTGGGCAATATCATATCGGGAGCGTCATACTCGAGCTCCAGCAGGTTCATGCTGTAAGCGTCCAGAATCCGATCGTACAAATCCTTTGCGTCAACTTGAAAGTCCGGTGTGCCCAAGATAATACTTAAGGTTTGGTGCGTAACAGGGCTATTGGGGCTTTCAGAATTATAAGCTGGACGATCACCCTTTAAGGTGATTTCAGGCTCTTTGAGAACGCTGTAAACGCTGTCACAGTATTCCTGTGTGGTTTGACGAATATAATCCAGATTTAGCGAGAGATAAGGTAGCAACGGAACCGTGTAGGAGGTGCCGGATGCTTCCTTTTTAGCGCGCTGATAGTCACCGTCTGAGCCTTCTCTGCCATGCTTGTAGGCAGCTTGAACGACTGCGTCGACATTCAGCATTGCGCCTGTATTTTCCGGAGAAAGGGAGAAATACATATCGTCAGACAGATAGACTACCATATCCTTTTGAGAGAAGGTCCGGTCCGTTGCCAGGTGAAGGGCGCCTTTGGCTTCCTCTTGGGTCATTCCCCCAAGATTTATCTGACCGGCGTAGACGTTATCCAGAATGAGTCCGTCATCACTGTCCCGTCCTGCGAAAATGATAATGCCAATGATCAGACCAATCAGCAGCGTCAAAATACCGGCACAAACACAAATCAAAATCATTTTGCGCTTTCGTCCTGCCTCATCATCTTCGGTAATGTCGGAGGAGGGGGGTGTATCAGTGATGCCTTCGGTGGTATCGAGTTCGGGCTGTGGGCACTCTGCTTCGAATTCTTCGGTGCTTTCCACAGCATCCTCATCGGGTTCGGGGAAAAGAGAAAAACGGATGTTCTTCCGGGAAGATTTATTCCGGGGGGCTTCATACTTTCCCATCGTATAGGCTCCTTTCGTTAGATGGTACTACTTTCGTAGTTTCTGTGCATGCATACATTGTAGCACAAGTTTTATCGATTGCAACTGCGTAACGGCAAACGTTACAAATTGTTCAATGATACACGGTTACCTGTGAATGCACTGAAGATAGCGCTCGATAAAGAGTTTGGATTGCTTTAGACTATCCACGCCCCCGGCAAGCCGCAGTCGGAGAACCGGCTGTTTTGCGGCAACGAATTGCACGCGTTTCTTATAATCTTCCTGGGCACAAAGGGCGCTGATGGCCTCAAAGTTCAGATCAAGCAGTGTGAACAGAACCTCGCCGGATTTTTGACGAATGTCTTTGATGGATGCTTTCTTGGCTTGGGCACGGAGCAACGCAATATCGATCAGATTAAGCACGCCCTTAGGCGGCTCGCCGTAGCGGTCTACGATCTCATCCAGGAGATCCTCAGCATCTTCCTGGCTGCGAATTGCGGCCATTCGACGATAAAGGTCCATCCGTTCCTCACTGCGGGAAACATAGTCGGGATCCACATTGGCAGTCACATTCAAATCAGCAGTACAGTCGGGGAGCTGCGCCTTTTCGCCTTTTTCCTCCAGTACAGCCTCATCCAGAAGCTTCAAATACATATCGTAGCCGACGCTGACCATGTGACCGGATTGTTCTGCGCCCAGCAGATTGCCTGCACCCCGGATTTCCAGATCTCGCATAGCAATTTTAAAGCCGGATCCAAACTCGGCAAAATCCCGAATGGCGGAAAGGCGCTTTTCAGCAATTTCTGTCAGGTTCTTGTCGGGCTTGTAAGTGAAGTAGGCGTAAGCATGTCGGGTGGAGCGCCCCACACGGCCCCGAAGCTGGTGGAGCTGAGATAGGCCGAAGCGATCGGCGTTTTCGATGATGAGGGTGTTTGCATTGGGGATGTCCAGTCCGGTTTCGATGATGGTGGTGCATACCAGAACCTGAATGTCACCGTTTGACATGGCCTGCATCACGTCGCCCAGGGCATCCTCACCCATCTGACCATGGGCAACAGCTACATTCAATCCGGGGATCCTGCGCGTCAAAGCCCCTGCACATTGATCAATTGTTTCGGTTCTGTTGTGCAGATAGTATACCTGGCCGCCTCGTGCGACTTCCCGGCGAATGGCATCGTCGATGATGGCATTATTATGCTCCATAACGAAGGTCTGCACAGGGTAACGATCAGACGGAGGGGCCTCGATCGTAGACATATCCCGAATACCGGCTAAGGACATATTCAAGGTTCTCGGGATGGGTGTAGCAGAAAGGGTGAGTACATCCACACCTTTGGAGATCTCCTTCAGTCGTTCCTTATGACTGACACCAAAGCGCTGCTCCTCGTCAACAATCAAGAGCCCTAGATCCTTAAATTCAACGGTTTTTTGTAGCAGCTTATGGGTTCCGATGATCAGGTCCACCGCTCCCGCACTGAGATTTTGCAAAGTCCTCTTTTGCTCCTTGGCACTTCGGAATCTGCTTAAAACATCAATGTTGACCGGGAAGCCTCTAAATCTGGAAATTGCTGTTTGATAATGCTGCTGAGCCAATACAGTGGTAGGGACCAGAATGGCAACCTGTTTTCCGTCCATGATGGCCTTCATGACTGCTCGCAGCGCAACTTCTGTTTTTCCAAAGCCTACATCACCACAAAGAAGGCGGTCCATGGGTGTCAGAGATTCCATATCGGCCTTGATCTCGGCAATACACCGAAGCTGGTCATCGGTCTCGGGGTAGGGAAAATTATCTTCAAATTCCTTCTGCCAGGGGGTGTCTGCCGCAAAAGCAAAACCCTCTTGGCGCTTTCTTGCAGCATAGAGCTTAATCAATTCTCCGGCCATATCCTTGGCTGCCTTTCTGGCTTTGGCCTTGGTTTTTTGCCAGGTATCGGTGCCAAGCTTGTTTAATTTAACCTTGCTTTCATCGATACCGTCACCACCACCGATATACTTGCTGATCATATCCAGTTGGGTGGCGGGGATAAATAGCGTGTCACTGCCTTGATAGGCAATCTTTATATAGTCCTTAATAACGTTATCGACTCGAACACGTTCCATGCACATAAATCTGCCGATACCGTAATCGTCGTGAACCACTAAATCGCCGGGGGACAGGTCTGTGAAGGAATTTAGCTTTTGGCGATTGGTGGCGTTTTTCTTTGGCTTTGATTTAGCGGGACTCTTAGAAAGAAGCTGACCCTCTGTAAGAATCGCAAGCTTAGAGTTGGGATACTCCATGCCGTAAGGAAGGGCCCCGTCTGTCAGAAGGATCTGTCCGGGTTTTGGTGCAGTGGCAAGAGGAATACAGATAAAAGAACTGAGATTGTTTTCCCGAAGCATTTCCTGCATTAGCTCTGCTCTGCGGCGTGATCCGCACAGCACCAGGCAGGAAAAGTCCAGCTTTTGGTAATGCTTCAGATCTGTGGCGGCGGTTTCAGCACTGCCGCCATAGCCCGGGAGCTGTTTAGCGGTGAGAGGGAGAAGATGCTTGGGCCGGTTTTCCTCCGGGTAGGAGCTGCCGCCAAATGCGTCGAAGTAAACAGCGGTCTTTCCAACCAGTTTTTCGCAGAAGTCCTCCCACTGGCATACATAATCACACAACTCGCCGGCGACAATGCCACCTTGCAGCATACTATCGAGTTGCATTCCCATTTCTTCGGTACGGGCTCTGGCTCTGCGGTGGATATTGCTTTGATCACAGATCAGCCACAGCGCATCCTCGGGTATATAGTCCAGTGCGGTGGCGGTTTCGGGGTAGATCAGCGCCATATAGCGGTCCGAAGCCGGATTGGATACGCCATTTTGGAATTTTTCCAGGTCCTGTTCCAATGTTCTTATCAGCGCTTCGTTGATGTTTTTGCGGCGCTTTTGTCTGCTGATCAGTGTTGATAGATCACTACATAAGCCATCGACACCCTGGGGGTGCAATCTAGGCTGTGTCTCACCAACAGGAAGGATAACCACCAGCTCGATATTTTCGGTGCGACGCTGTGTGGAAGGGTCAAAATACCCCATTGTATCGATTTCGTCGCCGAAAAATTCAATACGGACAGGGAAGTCTGCTGACGGGGAGTAAATATCTAAAATACCACCACGCAAGGCGAATTGGCCGGGGCCTTCTACCATCGAGCATCGACTGTATCCGGCACAACTCAATTGGCTGAGCAATGTGTTGATGCCGTACTCTTGTCCTACCTTAAGGCAGAACGCGGCCTGAGATAACTGTGATTGGGGCATTGTTCGAAGGCTCAGTGCATCCCAGGTGAGAATTTGCAACCGGGTGTTACCCTGGCTCAGATCAAAAAATTGCCGCAGACGCTTTTGCTCCCAGCCCCTGGAAACGACGGCCGTATCGTAGAGCGTTAGTTCTCTGGATGGGAGGTTAGGGAATGTCTCGGCAAGAAAAGACTTCAGCTCATCTGCCAATCGTTTTGCGGTGGCATCATCCTGGCAGATCACAACCAGGGGACGGTCCAGCTCATGATATAAGCCTGCAATGATATGGCTTCTGTTGATCTGCCCGATACCGGTAATTGCCGCGGATTGGCTTTTCCGAACAGCGCTCAGTAGGGTGGTGTATTCAGGGATGACGGCTAATTGTTTTAAAAGTAATTCCATAGCGCACCTCGTAATGACAGGGAGAGTTTTGTGCCACGCACGAAAGCGGAAAGGGGGTTTTTACCCCCCTTTCCGTGGAAAAGTGACAGTATTTATGGCTGGCTACCGTTAAAACGGTTTGCTGCCTCGGTAGTACCTTTTTCAACGATGCAAAGCGCAGCTTCGGCGCTTCTGGACAACGCAGAGGCAAGGTCTTTTTCTTCTGATGCAGAAAAGGTGGAAAGTACCCAATCAGCCAGGTCTTGGTTTGGGTGAGCTTTTGCACCGACACCAATTTTTACACGGGGGAAATCCTGGGATCCCAGCTCTGCGATCAGGGATTTGATGCCGTTGTGCCCACCGGCAGAGCCGTCCTTTCGGATTCTCAAACGCCCCGGAGGTAGAGAAATATCATCAAATAAAACGATGATTCGCTGAGGCGGTATGTTGAAATAGGCGCTTAATTGTAACACAGAACGGCCGGATAGATTCATATAGGTCTGAGGCTTCAGCAGGTAAAGCTTACTTCCCTGGTAATTGGTCTGGCAGTAAAGACCCTGGAATTTCAGACGGTCGATCTTACAGCCCAAACTGGAAGCCAACAGGTCAACAGCGCGGAAGCCGGCGTTGTGCCGAGTTCGCTCGTATTCTTTTCCGGGATTACCCAGGCCGACAATGAGCCAGCTTTCATTTGTAACTTTTATCATATATCAAAATAGTTCGGCAATGGAGGTGCCGCCGTGGATATGCCCAATAGCACGTGCAAAAATGGGAGCAACGTCCAGGAACTTGATCTTGCCGCTGGGAGTGTTGCCCACCTGGGGGATGGTATTTAGGAATACCATTTCCTTAATAGGGCTGGCCTCAATGCGGTCGTAGGCAGGTCCGGACAGAACACCGTGGGTGGCACAGGCGTAGACTTCTTTGGCACCGTTTTCCATAAGAGCCTGGGCGGCATTGCACAGAGAACCGGCAGTATCGACCATATCATCATACAGGATACAGATCTTCCCCTTAACGTCACCAATGACGTTCATGACTTCACATTCGTTGGCTTTCTGACGGCGTTTATCTACAATGGCAAGCCCCATGTGTACCTTGGTTGCAAAGTTACGGGCACGGCCAACAGAGCCCACGTCCGGAGATACGATCACGAAATCGTCGTGATTGACCTTGTCCTCGGGGAATTTCTTCAAATAGTAGTCCATAAAAGAGGGGGCACCCAGCAGATGATCCAGGGGGATGTCGAAGAAGCCTTGAATCTGGTTGGCGTGAAGATCCATGGTAAGAACCCGGTCAGCGCCGGCTACTGTGATCATGTTGGCAACCAGCTTTGCGGAGATGGGATCACGGCTCTTTGCCTTTCGGTCCTGGCGGGCATAACCGAAGTAGGGGATCACAGCGGTAATGCGACCGGCGGAAGCGCGACGGCAAGCATCGATCATGACCAACAGTTCCATCAGATTGTCGTTGACAGGCTTGCAGGTGGACTGAATCAGAAATACGTCTGCGCCACGGACGGTTTCTTCCAAAGTAACGGAAGCCTCGCCGTCTGCAAAGGTACGTACCTGACTCTTGCCGATGTTTAGGCCCAGTTCCTTGCAAATAGTCAATGCAAATTCAGTGTTGGAGTTGCCGCTGAAAACCTTGATGTTATCTCCGTATGCGATCATGAAATCTTACCTCGCTTTGTTTAGTTGTATCCAAGCCGCAATACCTGGATTTTGACAGCCATATTATAGCATTATTGAGGATGAAATTTCAACATTAAGCATAAAGAAATACCGACGAAAAAAGGTTTGGAAAATAGGCTGCATTCTGTCAAACCGCTGGTATCGAGGGAGAAAGGAGTGGTATATTGAAGATATGCAGGGAATGTGTACTTGTAACCATGGTTGGTCTGTGGTATAATAAACGAGAATTTGTAGACAGGAGTGTTGGGGATGAACGAAACCATCCGCATTCAAGGTGCAAGAGAGAATAATCTAAAGAATATTGATCTTACGATACCCAGGGATAAGCTGGTGGTATTTACCGGCCTCAGTGGTTCCGGCAAATCCAGTCTGGCTTTTGATACAATTTATGCTGAGGGACAGCGGCGCTATGTGGAAAGCCTTAGCTCCTATGCCCGTCAGTTCCTGGGACAAATGGATAAGCCGGATGTAGATTCCATCGAGGGGCTGTCTCCTGCGATTTCCATAGATCAGAAGACCACCTCTAAAAATCCCCGTTCCACAGTGGGGACGGTGACAGAGATCTATGATTATCTGCGTCTTCTGTGGGCAAGAGCAGGAATCCCCCATTGTCCAAAATGCGGAAAAGTGATCAGTAAGCAGACGGTAGATCAGATTGTGGATCAAGTGGAGGCCTTGGAAATCGGAACCAAGTTCATGGTGCTTTCACCGGTGATTCGTGGCAAAAAGGGCGAGCATTTGAAGGTGTTTGAGGATGCCAGAAAAAGCGGATTTTCACGTGTGCGAGTAGATGGTGCACTCTATGAACTCAGTGAAGAAATAACCTGCGAAAAGAACAAGAAGCACCACATCGAGTTGGTTGTCGATCGGCTGGTCCGCAAGGAAGGTCAGCGCCGCCGTTTAGCCGATTCCGTTGAAACTGCCTGTACTCATTCCGGAGGAATGGTGACCATTTTGCTTCCGGGGACGGAGGAAGAACTAAATTTCTCGCAGAATTATGCTTGCGAGTCCTGCGGCATTAGTATGCCGGAACTGGAGCCTCGCATGTTCTCTTTTAATAATCCCTCCGGAGCCTGTCCTGGCTGTACAGGCTTGGGATTTCAGCTAGTGGCGGATGTGGATCTTGTAATACCCGATAAGACAAAGTCGATCTTTGATGGCGCTATTCAAGTTTCTGGATGGAGTAATGCCAGAACTGACTCTATTTTTAGAATGTATTTTGAAGCTCTGGCACAAAAATACAGGTTTTCCCTCTCTGCCCCAGTGGAAACCCTTTCCGACGAGGCAATGGACGTGATATTATATGGCACCAAAGGCGAAAAGCTGCGTATGACCTATAACCGTGGAAACGGTATGGGGGTACTGGAGCAGCCCTTTGAGGGCATACTGAATAATATATCCAGGAGATACCGTGAAACTCAGTCGGATTCAGCCCGAAAAGAACTGGAGGAATGTATGTCAAGCGCACCCTGTCCCCAGTGTGGCGGTGATCGTCTGTCCGATTTGGCCCGTGCTGTGACGGTTGGCGGTATCGGAATTATGGATTTTTGCCGCAAGAGCATTCGTGAAGCTCTGGAATTTGTGGAGAATTTGCACCTGGATGGAAATATGGCCGTGGTTGCTGAACAGATCCTCCGGGAGATTAAGTCAAGACTGCAGTTTCTAATGGATGTTGGCTTGGGTTACTTGACCCTTTCCAGAATGGCAGGGTCCTTGTCCGGAGGTGAAAGCCAGCGGATCCGCTTGGCAACTCAAATTGGTTCTTCGTTGATGGGGGTGCTATATATTCTGGACGAGCCATCCATTGGCTTGCATCAGAGAGATAATGATAAGTTGTTAGCGACCTTGCGCAGTCTTCGTGATCTGGGTAATACACTGATCGTTGTGGAGCATGACGAGGACACAATGCGGGCAGCGGATTATATCGTGGATGTGGGCCCAGGCGCCGGCAGTCATGGCGGCGAAATCGTGGCAGCAGGTACACTGGAGGATATTATTGCACAGCCCAGATCTATCACCGGTCAGTATTTGTCCGGCTTCAAGAAGATTCCGGTGCCTTCACGCCGCAGAACCGGCAACGGGAAAATTATTGAGATCAAGCAGGCTGCTGAAAATAACCTGAAAAATGTGGATGTATCCATTCCATTAGGAACACTGACCTGTGTGACGGGTGTTTCCGGCTCCGGCAAATCCAGCCTGGTAGGTGAGGTGCTGAATAAGACGTTACTGGCAAGGCTGACTCATGCCCGCACCCGCCCGGGTAAGTGCCGCTGCGTTGAAGGCCTGGAGCATTTGGATAAGGTTATTGATATCGACCAGAGTCCTATTGGTCGGACCCCACGATCCAATCCTGCCACCTATACCGGACTTTTTAATGATATCCGGGAACTGTTTGCTTCAACGGCGGATGCAAGGCTGCGTGGTTACGGTCCGGGTCGGTTC
>JAEIGA010010406.1_pt1 | contig 14101 bp, 12 predicted proteins | sample 9270691 | NCBI WGS metagenome assembly JAEIGA01 (sample SAMN17057246, study PRJNA624740) | gut metagenome | biome: biome; isolation source: fecal sample | host: Bos grunniens | place: China: Xizang | collected 2019 | reverse complement strand
CTCCATAATGTCTGCCTCATTGTAACCGAGTTCAACCTCTTCTGTCTGCTGAGGAGCGACTGCAGGCATGGAAACACAGCCTGTGAGCACTTCAGTTCCGTCAACCTCAACAGCCCAATGAAGGATATAGCGGGAAAGGTCGATGAAGAAGTTCTCATTATACACATTGACCTTACCGGCGATTGCTGATTCGGCAGATGCTGTGGTCAGAATAGAACGGTACTGGTAAGCGACCTCATAGGCATGAGGATGATATGTGCGGTCTGCGGCGATGATGCCGTTGCAGCAGAATGAATTGTCTGACGGATCATAGTCATTGAAATCACCGCCATACACAAAGACATGGTCGGTACCCGGAGCATCGGACTCCCACCAGAGTGCCTGATCTACAAAATCCCAGATAAAGCCGCCCTGATAGCTAGGATACTTACGCACAAGGTCCCAATACTCCTTAAGGCCACCGATTGAATTACCCATCGCGTGGGCATATTCACACTGGATGAAAGGCTTGATTGTACTTGGATCACGTGAGACGTATCTCTCGCAGGCAGCATGATCGAAATACATAGGACATGCGATATCGGTTCCCTGGCCGCCTTCTGCCCTTTCATACTGTACAGGACGTGACGAATCCATGCTCTTTACAAGGTCATAACCCATGAGGAAGTTCTTTCCATGACCGGCCTCGTTTCCAAGGCTCCACACAATGATAGAAGGGTGATTGAAGTCACGCTGAACCATTCTCTTGATTCTCTCAAGGTGTGCATGAGTGTAATCATCCCTATGAGCGAGAGACTCTTCGCCATAACCCATTCCATGAGACTCAACATTTGCCTCATCAACCACATAGATACCATATTTGTCACAGAGCGAGTACCAAAGCGGATCATTAGGATAGTGACATGTTCTGACAGCGTTTATGTTCATCTGCTTCATCAGAAGAATGTCCTGGATCATGTCAGCCTCTGACACCACATATCCCTTATACGGATTCATCTCATGACGGTTGGCTCCCTTGATAAGCACAGGCTTGCCGTTCACCAGCAGCTGAGCGTTCTCAATGCGGACATCTCTGAAACCGATCTGAATCGATGTATTCTCAGTTGCACCTTTCTTGTTATAAGCGGTCACTTTCAGCGTATAAAGCCATGGAGACTCAGCAGACCACTGCTTTACTGAAGGAACCTGAAGAGAAGTCTGCGCGACCTTCTTGGACGCATTCACCTTAGAGGAAGCCACTGACTTGCCAAACGGATCGAGAATCTCGAACTCCACCGAAGTCACATTCTTCGAAACCTCTGCATAAAGGGATGCTTTTCCCTCCGAGTCCGCAACAACTCTGACATCTTCGATTCTGTCCTTTTCACGTGAGAAGATATATGTATCACGTGCAAGGCCGCTCATTCTCCAGAAATCCTGGTCCTCAAGATATGTTCCGTCACACCAGCGGAAGATCTCCAATGCAATGAGATTCTCACCAGTCTTCACATATTTGGTAATGTTAAAGCGAGCCTCAAGCTTGCTGTCCTCGCTGTAACCTACCTCTTTGCCGTTGACCCACACGCGAACGTTTGAAGTGGCCGAACCGATATGAAGGAATATATCCTTTCCTTTCCACTCCTGGCCAAGATCAAAAGTTCTACGATACTGTCCTACATAATTTCTTTCTGTCGGGGTGTATGGAGGATTGGTGGCAAAATTGCCGCACCATGCATAGCCTACATTCTTGTACACAGGATCTCCATAGCCATGCAGTTCCCACATACCAGGAACCGGCATTGTGTCCCACTGGCCGTCAGCATAATCCAATTTATAGAAATCCATCGGACGAACATCCGGAGTCAGATTCCAGTTAAACTTCCACACGCCATTAAGAGACAACTTCAAGCCGTCAGTCTCAAAAGTAGTCGTCATAGGTTCACGGTTTTCCTGAACCAGACCAGGATCCTGCCATGCAGGCATCTTGGTTTCACGCGCCTGAGCGACACATAGAGCAGCTCCGGCAGCAAGAACAGATAAGGTAAGCCTTAGTTTCATATTTTAATTTTTAGTTAGATTCTTTCAATATCAGAGGTCTTTATCCAACCCTGACGTCCGTCGGCAATGGATATGTTCGTCCAACCGCCCATGCTCTCCAAAACGGTAACCTTAGTACCTTCATGAAGTCTGAACAAGTCTGTGGAGTTATCGGAAGTAGGAGAACTCTTTACCGGAGATTCCCTCTTCATCACCACGGCCTCATTGTGTGAGAGCATGCTGTCCTTCTGCCATATCGAGAATGACAAAGCTGCCACCATCAGGATCAACGCCAGTATACCGGTGAAGAAGCCCACTCTTCTCCATGCTATCGATGGAGACAGCGCAAACAACAGTAAAAGCCCCAATGTAATGCCCAGCATGACGATAGATACAACAGCCCAGGCATCCGATCCCATCAGCTGCGACATATTCCTGAACCATTCCTTAAGGAAGAACTCCGGCACCGGCTCGATATTATCCTTCAAGCGTTCATTTACAATCGCCAGATTATATTCGGCGTCTTCGAAAGAAGGGTCTATCTTCAATGCACGCTCATAATAAAGAACAGCCTCTGCATTCTCCCCTGCCTTGAACCATGCGTTACCCAGGTTGTAATACAGTTCAGCCGATTCCAGATCCATATCAGAGATTGCCTCGTAGGCCTCAACAGCCTCTGACCACCGTCCTTCGGCATAAGCTGAATTTCCCGCATTCCAAAGCGAATCCGCCTGCGATGTCTCAGCAGCATTGGCTCCAAATGAGCAGAGCAGCAGAAGCACAATTGCCATATATCTGCCGCCGCTCATCCTTCTTGTCTTCATACTTGAGTCTATTGATGATATAACTTCAACCGCTTTTTCATAATCAGATACCATGGCCTGGTTTCCTGAGCTTGGAGCATACCTTGCATATTCACAGGAATCGAGAACCTCCATAAGTTCCACGACATATGTCTCCAACACACCATTCTGCAGAAGAACCTCTGACATCTTATCCTTTGACAGGTCTGAGACAGGCATATTCAGTTTATCGGACATATAGCCAAGCAAAGCCTTATGCAGCTCGGCATAGAATTCAGAATATTCATTCTTCTTAAGCAGGCTACCTGCAAAACGAAGCCTCTTCAAGGCCATCTTCGTAGCCTTCCTGTTCTTTGAGCCTACCACATCAGCCTTCCTGGCGGCAATCTTCCTCAACACGGCCCACGCAGTCAGTGCAAGAGTGACAAGGATCCAGACCAGCACCCAAAACAATACAGAGCCGATGAAGAAGACACCCTTTTCCTCAAATCCAGAACTTTTGGTAGAAATATATCTGATATCAGTACCCGTACTCTTCACATCGCTTTTAGAGGGCCTTGACACTACTACAGCATCATTATCATAGTCGCTGCTCTCTACGACATCAAGTGGCAATGCACCGACATCAATGGTCACATATCTGCGCTGATCAATGTCATAATATGAATATTTGATCGGCCCGATTTCAAACTCTCCTGCGCTGCGAGGAATGAACGGATATTCATATGTCTTGGTGCCTGAAAGGCCGTTTGAAGCCACTGCACCAGTAATCTTAGGATCATATGCCTCCATTTCCGAAGGAAGGGTGATCTTTGGAACCTCAAGCAACGATATGTTTCCTCTTCCGCTCACCTTGATAACCAAAGATGCAGCCTTATGAGCCTCAAGGCTGTCAGGGGTCAGAGAAGCATCTACCGAGAATACACCGACACCACCGGCAAATGAATCCGGAGCTCCAGCAGGCAGAGGCTTGACATTGACCACAACAGGATTAGTCCTCACTTTCTTGCGAACTCTTGCATATTCATCAAAGAAGCCGTCAAACATGCTCCCGCCGCCTGAAGACACCTTCACATTCACAAGGCACACCAACTCTGCAGGAGATATCTCGATCTTGCCTGAGCGCTGAGGGATAAGGGCATATTCGCGCAAAACCGCAGAATTATATATCTGGCCGTCATACGATTCCCTGACAAACTGAATATTGGACGGAACCAAAGTCTCCTGACTCCAGAATCCGTCGAAATCAGGAAAGTCTGCACCCTCAAAACCTGCAATATCAGCTCTCTGGTATAGCTTCAGGACAGCCTTTATAGGTTCGCCTACTACAACATTTGTCTTATCAAGAGAGAGAACCATGAAAACTTCCTGTCCGGAGTTTGCCGAAGTCGTACTCTGGGTAGATGTTTCCTCCCCACTTACCACCTCGACACTTGCAGATGAAGAGAATATTTCCTTTCCCCCCACTACAGCTCTTGCCTTGGGAAGGGTGTATTTACCGACCTTTGTTGGTCGAAGGATATACGAATACGTAGTCTGAGAAGATTCCGTACGCTTGCCATTAATGATCTGCACACTGCTGGAGCGGCCCTGCTGGGGTCCCCAAAGCAGATTGAAATCATCACTGGGCTCCCATTCAAACTCTGACGGACTCTGACCTTCAATGACAAACGCTACCGTAAACTGCTCATCTAGAGAGACAACATTATGCGTCTGCACCTGTATGCTGGTCTGGGCTGACGCCACAATTGACATCAGCCCTATAAACATCATCAATATAATTCTTCTCATATCCTATTTTACCAGTTCTTTTCCTTCTGTTTTGACTTCAAGGCTGCTGCCTTCTTCTTTTCCACCTTATCCTGAGTCTCGCGTTCCTTCGCCTGCATAGCCTGAAGAATCTGCTGCGCGGCCTGTTCGCTTATCTTGGACTCCGGCTGCTGACCCTGACCATTCTGACCCTGCTGATCTTGATTATCCTGGTTCTGACTCTGGTCTCCTTGATCTTCATTCTTGTTCTGCTGATTCTGTGGGTCCTGTTGGCCTTGTTGATCCTGCTGATCCTGTTGATCCTGATTCTGATCCTGATTCTGATCCTGATTCTGATCCTGATTCTGGTTCTGCTGATTCTGGTTCTGCTGTTGCTGCTGTTGTTGCTGTTGCTGTTCCTTCTTAAGATGCTCCTTGGCATATATATAATTTTCACGAGCCTTCATGTCCTCCGGATCAAGGAGCAGACATTTCTTGAATTCATCCACAGCGCTTTGCCAGTCCTTCATATCAATCCCGATAACACCTCGGTTGAAATGATAATCGAACTCATATTCTGTTCCGACAACAGCATTCGCTATCTCATCAAGATATTTAAGCGACAGAGAGTCCAGATGTGCATTTTTCGTCGAATCACGCCTGTCACTATGAAGCACAAAAGCCTTATTATACAGAAGAGCCAAAGAATCAGCACCATCACTGACCAGAGCCTTGTCATAATGCTTGATGGCCTTTTCATATTGACCTTCAGCAAAAGCGCGGCCTGCTCTTCTGTTCTCTCTTCTATATACCTGAGCTGAGGCATCAGTAAAATCTACCAATGCCAGCGCAAAAATCATCATCAAATATATTACAGATCTCTTCATCACCTACCTCTTGAACAAATGTAACTTTGAGCGACGGTCACCCACCAGCATCTGGATGATAAGGAACAGTAACGCGACCCCAAGGAAATACATATACAGTTCCTCGTACTCCTCATATGTGACAGTCGTCATCACCTCATCCTCCATCTTCTGAATTTCCTCGATGATCGGCTCCAGTCCGAACTCTATATTGCTGGAGTGCACAAAAACTCCATTTCCGGCATCTGCGATCTTCTGCAGTGTCTTATTATCCAGTCTTGTAACGACGTTGTTTCCTTCATCATCGGTGATATAGCCGCCATCCGGAAGCGGAATAAACTTGCCTTCCACAGAGCCCACTCCGATAGTAAACACCCTCACTCCCATATCCGCAGCTCTTTTCGCGGATGAAACAGGATCATCTTCATGATTCTCACCGTCTGTGATGACTATTATCGCCCTGCTCTTGTCACTCTCTTCACTGAAACTTCTGACTCCCAGATCGATAGCCGATCCAATGGCTGTTCCCTGAACTGGCACGGAACCGGTAGATATCGTATTCAGGAACATCTTTGCAGATATATAGTCTGATGTCATAGGTATCTGCACATATGAATCTCCTGCAAAGACAATCAGTCCGATACGGTCATCCTTGAGTTTCTCTGTCACGCGTGAGATCGCCATCTTTGCACGCTCCAGACGGTTCGGAGAATAATCCTCCGCAAGCATTGAATTAGAGACGTCAAGAGCTATGATGACTTCGGCACCCTTTACCTGCTGCTCCTTCAGCCTCACGCCTCGCTGCGGGCGTGACATGGCCAGCACGACAAAACAAAAGGCTATGGCAAACATAGACAATCTCAGCCATACCTTGCCACGGGCATATGACGGCATCAGGGAGTTCACCAGCGCCTCATCACCGAAACGACGGATTCTCCTGCGTCTGAGTTTAAGCATAAAGGCCTGCACCACAAAGAAAACAGGCACAAGCAACAATAGCCAAAGATATTGCGGATATAATAACGTCATGGCATTCTTCTAATTACAAACCAGTCAAGAAGCAGTTCGGCCATCAATGCAGCCAAAGCCCACAGTACATAGATCATGAAAAGTTCTTCGTATGTGACCACATTTGTGACGGTAGTACGTCCTGTCTCCATCTGGTTGATCTCGTTATAAATTTCAGCTAGGGATGTATTGTCCGTCGCACGGAAATATTTTCCACCAGTGGCTTGAGATATGTCCTTCAAAAGAGGCTCATCGATCTCGACCTCCACATCCTGCAGCTGCACGCCCCATGGAGTCATGACCGGATACTTGGCCATTCCCTCCTTACCCACACCAATGGTGTAGACCTTTATTCCATATTGCTTGGCTATTTCTGTAGCCATCTGGGGAGCCACCTCACCGCTGTTGTTCACTCCATCTGTCAGGAGTATCACAACGCGGCTCTTGGCATCTGATTCCGTCAATCTTGCCACAGCCGTCGCCAGTCCGTTTCCGATAGCCGTACCATCATCAATTATGCCGGTAGACACCTCGTTCATAAGATTCACAAGAGTCCTCTTGTCAGTAGTAAGCGGACATTGGGTAAAGCTTTCACCGGCAAACACTACTATACCGATTCTATCTGACTTACGCTGCGAAATGAACTCCACCGCAATATCCTTAGAGGCATTTATTCTATCTGGATAAAGGTCACGGGCGAGCATACTCGTCGATACGTCCATTGCAAGAACTATATCAATACCTTCCGCATCCACATTTGTGGTTTCCTCTGACATACGAGGTCTGGCCAATGCAATGATGACCAATACTATAGCTGCAAGACGGAACAGAAACGGAAGATGACGGAGCCATGCCATGAAAGGGGTACCGCCCAACTTCCATGGAACAGACGTCGAGACCCTCAGATGCGGATGTCTCTGGGCCAATTCAAGCCATATATAATGAACTACCAGCAGCGCCGGTATGACTAGAAGCCATAAAAGTCCTGGATATTCAAGATACATTTCCCAATCTCCTATTTATTCTTTTCCTCAGGTTCAATAAGCTCGGCCTGATAGGTCTCTGTGACAAAGCGTACAGCCTTAGGCACTGCCGATGCGTTATCCTCATCTGGAGCGACAAACTTCGCAAATTTCACAAAGTCGGCTGTATGGAACAGATCCTTTATCTCGGCAAGATCCCTTTCTGCAAGCCCCTCTACCTTCTCCATCTCACGGAACAGCTCAGCCGAAGTCATCTCCATTGCACTTATGCCATATTTCCTGGAGATGTATTCCCTGAGAACGTCAGTAACTCCTGTATAGAAATCCTTCTGCTTTTCAGGCACCCACAATGCGTTACTTCTATAACCGTCCAGCTTTTTAAGTGCAACGATATGCGCCGGCTCACGGATAACAGACTTCTTAGGCAGATCCCTGCGCTGAGATATCTGTCTGATGCATATGCCAGCTATAATGAAGACAATGATCCACTTGGCAAGAAGCAGCCACGGCAGCATTGCAATGAAGGACAACCATATCTCGTTGATAGTATACATCAGTTCCTCCCATGTAAAAGGTGTCTCAACAAGACCCTTCATCGGATGAGGCTGAAATGTAGCTGTATCGATCGGCATTGTCTTGACCTCAAACTCCATAGGATCAAAGAACACGGTATCAATCCTGCCCGACGGGAAGACTCGGCCTATGATGATCGGAGGAAGCTTATACTGTCCCTCTTCAAAAGCAGCTACTCTGATGGTAGCCTCCACGTCGATCAGGTCCGGCTTTCCTGCACCCTGGCTTCTCCTGGCAACCACCTCGGTCTGCCAGTCACTGACCAGTTCCATGGACGATTCCGCAAGACTTGGAAAACCAAGGATGGTTCCGTCCTCAAGGCCTTCCATCCTGAATCCATACTCCAACTGATCTCCAACCAGAATCGAATCCCTTTTCTGAAGATGCCTTAGAAATTCTCCCTTCTCATGTCCCCACCTGTCACGCGGTATTCCGGCCGTATCTACAGCAACGGCCTGCGCACCAGCCTGCAGGCAGAAAGTGTACAACAATGGGAAGACCAAATATATCAATGCTTTACGCATACATTACTACCTGTTTTTAAACAAAGTCATCAAGCCCTTGACATAGTCCTCACCAAGAGCTATGGATACCTTGTCAACATTATATTTCATAAACAGCTTTCCTGCTGACGCCTCAACATTTCTGAACCAATCCTCATAGGCGCGTCTCATCTTTTTAGATGATGTGTTCACCCACGCAGAATCTCCCGTCTCGGAATCCTTGACATGAATCATACCCACAGACGGCAGACTGCGCTCACGAGGATCATAAACTTCAATTACAGAAAGGTCATGTCTGTTCACAGCCACCTTCAGAGCCTCCTCGTAGTTAGGATTACCCTCTTTGTCAACATCCAGCATATCTGACAGAAGGAATGCCGCACACTTCTTCTTGATTGCATTTGTGAGATACCTCAAGGCTTCTGATATGTCGGTCCCGTCTGTCGTAGGCTCAAACTCAATGATCTCGCGGATAATATGCAGAAGGTGACTGCGTCCCTTTTTCGGAGGAATGAACTTTTCCACCTTATCGCTGAAGAAAAGCGCGCCGACCTTATCGTTGTTGATCAGTGCCGAAAAGGCAAGGACCGCCGCAATCTCGGCCAGCACATCCTTTCTGCTGCCGCCTGTAGTTCCAAAGAGTCTCGAACGGCTCACATCCACCAGCAGGACCACTGTCAACTCACGCTCCTCCTCAAAGACCTTGACATAGGGCGCACGCAGACGGGCAGTGACATTCCAATCCATATTGCGGACGTCATCTCCGTACTGATACTCACGCACCTCGCTGAACACCATACCACGACCCTTGAAGGCCGAGTGGTACTCGCCCGCAAAGATCTGATGGGACAGTGTCCTTGTCTTGATCTCTATCTTCCTGACCTTCTTTAACAGGTCGTTTGCTGTCAAATCACTCATAACACGTCATTGCCGGAATGACCGGCAATCTACTATGGAACTTCTACTGCGTTGATGATTTCAGAAATAATCTGGTCAGTGGTAATGTTCTCAGCCTCCGCCTCGTATGTAAGGCCGATACGGTGGCGAAGCACCTCAAAGCACACTGCGCGGACGTCCTCAGGAATCACATAGCCTCTTCTCTTGATGAAGGCATAAGCCTTCGAAGCTGCTGCAAGAGAGATACTTGCACGAGGCGATGCGCCGTAAGAGATGTAGTTCGCGATCTTTCCGAGATTATATTCATCCGGAGTACGGGTTGCATACACCAGGTCAACGATATATCTCTCGATCTTCTCGTCCATATATACTTCCTTCACCACCTCGCGTGCTCTGACAATATCCTCAGGCTTGATCACAGCCTCAGCCTTAGGGAACTCACCCAGGTTGTTCATACGCACGATCTGGCGCTCCTCCTCCCTCTTTGGATATGTTACCACAACCTTAAGCATGAAACGGTCAAGCTGTGCTTCCGGAAGCGGATATGTACCCTCCTGTTCGATAGGGTTCTGAGTCGCCATCACCAGGAAAGGCTGAGGGAGCCTGAATGTCTCCTCACCGATTGTCACCTGACGCTCCTGCATCGCCTCAAGAAGAGCCGACTGCACCTTTGCAGGCGAACGGTTGATCTCGTCGGCCAGCACGAAATTAGCGAAAACCGGGCCTTTCTTGATCTGGAACTGCTCTGTCTTCTGAGAATATATCAGAGTACCGAGCAGGTCCGCTGGAAGAAGGTCCGGAGTAAACTGGATGCGGTTGAACTTTGCATCCACCGCCTGTGCGAGTGTATTGATAGCCAGAGTCTTTGCAAGTCCTGGCACTCCCTCAAGGAGGATATGTCCGTTGGCAAGAAGACCGATCAGAAGGTTCTCGACAAGCTGTTTCTGACCGACGATGACTTTATTCATCTCCATCGTCAAGATGTCCACAAACGAACTTTCCCTCTGTATGCGGTCGTTCAGTTCTTTTATGTTTACGCTCTCCATAAATATGATTTATTTTTGATATTTTTGCATTTTAAAACTCACAAAGTTACTAAATTATATTCAAATATGCGATATAAAATCAGGCTCTCATACGACGGAAGCGCATTTTGCGGCTGGCAGATACAAAACAATGCGGTAACTGTCCAGGGCGAACTGCAGAGCGCTCTTGAAAAACTGGCCGGAACACCGGTTCCTGTCACAGGAGCCGGACGCACCGACACCGAAGTGAATTCCATCAACTACATCGCTCACTTCGACCTTCCTGACATAGTCAGAATCGAAGCAGATCAGCTTTGCTACAAATTAAATGCCATCCTGCCAAAAACAGTATGCATACATGAAGTTTCAGCATGTTCCGACGAGTTCCACGCAAGATTTGACGCAAGGGAAAGAGAGTACAGATATTTCATTCATTTCTGCAAGGATCCGTTTGCCGAAAAGTTCTCATACAGAATGAGGAACCAGCTGAACATCAATAAGATGAACGAGGCAGCACAACTGATGCTCGGCGAGCATGACTTCAGCTGTTTCGAGAAGGTCGGAGGTAATAATTCCACATCAATCTGCACCGTCACACACGCCGGATGGGAGGTATACAGACCTCAGCATTGCGAGATGCTTGGATACCCATATTCCGAGGGAGACTACATGGTTTTCACGGTAAAGGCAAACAGGTTTTTGAGGAACATGGTCCGAGCGATGGTAGGCTCCCTTATTGAGGTCGGACGCGGCAAGCAGAATCCTTCATGGATAGCCTCACTGATCGAGTCCGGTTCACGTTCAGACGCAGGAATGTCCGTACCGGGCAAAGCTTTATTCTTCTGCGGAGTCTCCTACGGAGAAAGCGACAAATAAATTTCCTAATTACTGATTTTTTGACTACTTTTGCGGCTTTGTGCGCAATTGCAATTTTTGAAACAATAAAAGAACTATAAAACTATGCTTTTTCAACTTTTACAGGCAGTCCCAGACTCTCTCGCTAAAGCACCGGTAACACCGGCAGCACCGGCAGAGCAGACATTGAGCCTTCTTGATCTCGCGACCAAGGGAGGATGGCTCATGATCGTGCTTCTAATCCTTTCCATCATTGCCATCTACATCTTTGGTAGCAAGTGGTGGATGATCCACAAGGCAAGCAAGGTAGACAGAAACTTCATCAAGAACATCCGCGCTCTGATCCATGACGGCAAGACAAAGTCAGCTGTCGAGCTCTGCAGAAAGTATGACACCCCTACCGCAAGACTTGTAGAGAAGGGTATTGAAAGAATCGGAAGACCGCTCGAGGACATCCAGGCAGCAGTTGAAAACATGGGTAACGTCGAGGTAGCAAGACTTGAGAAGGGTCTTCCTATGCTTGCAACCATCGCAGGTGGCGCCCCAATGATCGGATTCCTCGGAACAGTAACCGGTATGATCCAGGCTTTCTTCGAGATGGCCAACGCAGGAAACAACATCGACATCACTCTCCTTTCCGGAGGTATTTATGAGGCGATGATAACTACTGTAGGCGGTCTCTTCGTGGGTATCATCGCATACTTCGGATACAACTACCTCACATCACAGATTTCAAACCTCGTGTTCAAGATGGAGAATGCCACAATCGCATTCATCGACATGCTTCACGAACCAGCAGAAGAGTAAGAAATGGCAATCAGAAGAACAACCAAGATAGATTCAAGCTTCTCGATGTCTTCAATGACAGACATCGTGTTCCTGCTTCTTATCTTCTTCCTGGTGACCTCTACGCTCATCAACCCCAATGCATTGAAACTGCTGCTTCCTAAGAGCACTGGCCAGGTTTCTGCTAAAGCCACCGTCAGCGTCTCAATCAAGGATTGGAGTAACGGCCAGGGCACAGGGCCTTATACTTTCCATATCAACGGTGAGGAGACAGCGATTGATTTCAGCGAAGTGGAAGGTGCAGTAATTGGACTCCTGCAGAATGAAGAAGATCCTACTTTCTCAATCTATGCAGATGAGAGCGTTCCAGTAGGACAGGTGGTTCAGATAATGAACATAGCAAAGAGAAATCATTACAAGGTAATCATGGCGACATCGCCGGAATAAGATAATGGAGAAGTACTTAAGAGAAAGGGAAAAGCAGCAGCGCAATTCCAGGGTGACAGGAGTCGCTCTGGTTGTTGTGTTATATACGACCTTTACACTTGTGCTTTACTTTAACGGTTTCGCTTATCAAGACCCGCCACCACCGGACGAATCTCCGATAACCTTGGATTTTTCCGAGCTTGAAGAAGAAAGGATCAAGCCTAAGCAGCAGTGGAACGGAACAAGACCTACAGTCGAAGAGCCGGACCCTACCAGACAGACTGAGCTGGTCCAGCACTCTGAAGCACCGGTAAAGGGCAGCAAGGAGAACCTTGCCCAAGCTTCTACCGTAGACGACTTCGGAGACGTGGAGACACCGGAGCCACCACGCGAAGAGCCGATCAACAAGAAGGCCTTGTTCTCTTCGGCACAAAACTTCGCAGACAAGGACACGCTTGCCCCTCAGACATCATCAGAGCCAAGCTATAACCTCCAGCCGGGTCACGCTTCGGGAAACATCAAGGAAGGCAACCAGACAGGTCAGCCAAATGCGAAGCTGGCAGGAAGGTCGGTTATCGGAGCTATCCCACAGCCTTATTATAACGTAAGCGAATCAGGAAAGGTAGTCGTTAAGATCAAGGTCGACAGAAACGGAACCGTAGTTGACGCACAGCCGGGAGATGCAGGAACCAACTTTACAAATGCTGCTGCCTGGGATGCGGCTAAAAAGGCAGCCCTCAAGACTCAGTTCAACATGAAGGCAGACGCTCCGGAATTCCAGTACGGAACCATTACATACATTTTCAACATTACGCAATAACACCGGGAGACACCCGGATTGAAACATAAAAGCTGGCGTGAGCCAGGAATATTAACTTAATTAAATGCCGAAAGGCGCAAGACAAATGGAATTTAACAGAAGAGGCGGCAATGGCCGCAGAGACGGCCGTAGAGATTACGGCACAAGAAACAGCTCTGACAGAAGACCGTCAGGCGAAGGCAGAACATTCGGAAGCGACCGTCCAAGAAGGTCGTTTGGAGAGGGCGGAGATCGTCCTAGAAGAACGTTCGGAGACAACACTGAAAGAAGAAGCTTCGGCGGTGACCGTCCTAGAAGAAGTTTCGGTGAGAATTCTGAGAGAAGAAGCTTTGGCGGAGATCGTCCAAGAAGACCATTCGGTGAGAATTCTGAGAGAAGAAGCTTCGGCAGCGACCGTCCTAGAAGATCATTCGGAGAGAACACTGAAAGAAGATCATTCGGAGAAGATCGTCCAAGAAGAAGCTTTGGTGAGAACACCGAAAGAAGAAGCTTTGGCGGAAGAAAGCCAGCTGCCGGCGGCAGAGGTGGATTCAATCCTGCAAAGAAGAGCTTCTACAAGAAGGATTTCAACTATTTCCGTGACGAGGACGAAAGCGGCATCAACAAGATGATCAGCAGAAGACCTCAGCTTGACAACGAAAGATATTCAGACAACGACACAGTTGCAGTTCCAATCATGGAGGAGGTACGTCTGAACAAGTTCATCGCAAACTCAGGCGTATGTTCAAGAAGAGAGGCTGATAACTTCATCCTTGCAGGTGTCGTAACAGTAAACGGCGAGGTTGTCACTG
>JAEIGA010010405.1_pt1 | contig 14101 bp, 10 predicted proteins | sample 9270691 | NCBI WGS metagenome assembly JAEIGA01 (sample SAMN17057246, study PRJNA624740) | gut metagenome | biome: biome; isolation source: fecal sample | host: Bos grunniens | place: China: Xizang | collected 2019 | reverse complement strand
TGATGCCCAACGGCAACGAATTGTCGAGAAATATGCGCATAAACCCTGGGATGCACATTCCCGAGGAGGCTTCGGCCGTGCATGGCATATACGACGAGGATGTAAAGGATTGTCCCACATTCAAGGAAGTGGCACGCGACATTGCCAGCGATTTTGAGGGCTGCGACATTGCAGGGTTCAACTCCAATCGCTTCGACGTACCCATGCTTGCCGAGGAATTTCTGCGTGCACAGGTGAATATAGACCTTAGCCGTCACAATGCTGTGGATGTGCAGGTTATTTACCACAAACTGGAGCAGCGTACACTCTCGGCCGCATACAAATTTTATTGCGGCGGGGAGCTTGTGGATGCACATAGTGCGCTTGCCGACACGCGTGCAACATACGAGATTCTTATGGCTCAGCTTGATAAATATCCCGATGTATTGCAGAATGATGTTGAGTTTCTGTCGCAATACTCATCGTTCACCCGAAACGTCGATTATGCCGGACGTATGGTGTATGACGATGCCGGACGCGAAGTGTTCAACTTCGGAAGATACAAGGGTGTGCCCGTCGGCGAGGTGCTGCAACGTGACCCCGGATATTATGGATGGATGATGAACGGCGATTTTCCGCTTAACACCAAGCAGAAGCTTACCGAGATAAGGGTCCGTTCGTTAAAAGAGTAAGAAACACTTCTTAAAGTATATGCTTAAAGGGAAAAAGATAGTTCTAGGAATAACGGGAAGTATAGCTGCCTATAAGGCCGCTATACTTGTTCGTTTATTGGTGAAGGCCGGTGCCGAGGTGCAGGTGGTAATGACCCCTGCCGCAAAGGAGTTTATTGCTCCATTGACATTGTCGACGCTGTCGGGAAACAATGTGTTGAGCGAGTTTTTCAACGAGCGTAGCGGCGAGTGGCACAGTCATGTTAACCTGGGGCTGTGGGCCGATGCGATGATTATTGCTCCGGCTACAGCTGCGACAATTGCAAAGATGGCTAATGGCGTTGCCGACAATCTGCTTGTAACAACATATTTATCGATGAAGGCTCCGGTGTTTGTGGCCCCGGCCATGGACCTTGACATGTTTGCCCACCCCTCGACGACACGTAATCTGGAGACACTTAAAAGCTACGGCAACAGAATAATAGAGCCTGCTGCCGGCGAGCTTGCAAGCCATCTGGTGGGCAAGGGCAGAATGGAAGAACCCGAAAATATTGTTCGCAGTCTCGAAGAGTATTTTTCTCGTTCATCGTCGTTGGCGGGGAAAAAGGTGGTGATAACCGCTGGGCCTACATACGAAAAAATAGATCCTGTTCGCTTTATCGGCAACTATTCGTCGGGCAAGATGGGCTTTGCACTTGCCCAGGAGTGCGCATCAAGTGGTGCCGAAGTTACGCTTGTAGCCGGTCCCGTGTCGCTTGCTACTCCACATCCGTCGATAAGGCGTATAAACGTCGAGTCGGCTGCCGAAATGTACGAGGCTGCGCGCGAAGAATTCGAGAATGCCGATGCTGCTATTTTGTGTGCCGCCGTTGCCGACTTTACACCCGATAATAAGGCGAGCGAAAAGATTAAGCGCGAGAAAGGCGGTAATCTGATGCTTGAGCTTAGGCCTACGCCCGACATTGCAGCTTCGTTGGGTGCCATAAAGCGTCCCGAACAGCGTCTGGTGGGCTTTGCGCTTGAAACAAACAACGCCGAGTCTAATGCCCGTGACAAGCTTGTTCGCAAGAATTTGGACTTTATTGTTCTTAATTCATTGGAGGACAAGGGAGCAGGCTTTGCGGTGGATACAAACAAGGTGACGATAATAGACGCTGAAAAGGCTACGCAGTATCCTTTAAAAAGCAAAAAAGAGGTTGCTCGTGACATTGTGAAGCACCTTTCGACACTTTTTATATCGTTGCTGCTATTGATGCTGGTGCCCGTAAATGCCGACGCGCAGGAGCTTAAGGCAAACGTTACGCTGAACACCGAAAAAATTCAGGGAACAAACACCGAGGTATTTGATGTTCTAAAAACCTCGCTCGACGAATTTATAAACAACACTAAATGGACAAATTTCGAGTATGAGGAGCATGAACGAGTATCGTGTAACTTTTCGTTTGTAGTAGAGTCGTATGCCGAGGATGGCTCATTCGGATGCACGCTGATGGTGCAGTCGCTTCGTCCCGTCTATGGCTCGTCGTACAGCACTCCGGTGTTAAAATACCAGGATAATGAGATAAATTTTAAGTATATGGCCTACGACCGTCTGGAGTTTCGCGAGGATAATCTCGAAAATAATCTTGTGGCGGTAATTGCTTTTTATGCCTATCTGATAATTGGCATGGACCTTGACACGATGGGCGAGCTTGGCGGTTCTGAGTTTCTGAACAAGGCTATGAATATTGCTACCGGCGCACAAAGTCTGGGTGGCAAAGGGTGGCAGGCGGGAACAAGCACCCGCAACCGTTTCACTATCGTCGACGACTATTTAAACTCGTCGCTTATCTCAGTCAGACAGATGATGTACCAGTTTCACCGCAAGGGATTCGACATAATGTATCGCGAGGCTGACAAGGGCCGCGAAGAGATTGCAAAAAGCCTGGAGTTGTTGCAGGTGGGCTATCAAGAGCGTCCACTCTCCTACTTCCCCAAATTGTTTACAGAGTACAAACAAGAGGAACTTGTAAATATTTTCTCCAATGGTACAGACAAGGAACGTAAAAGGGTAGTTGAAATATTGTCAGGCATAAACCCTTCACTTTCGTCATCGTGGGATAAAATATCAAACATCTGATAATAGATTATGCTCACATCTTTACATATAAAAAACTATGCATTGATAGAGAAACTCGAGATTGATTTTTCTTCGGGATTTTCTGTTATTACCGGCGAAACGGGTACCGGAAAGTCTGTGCTGTTGGGTGCAATAGGAATGCTGCTTGGCGAGCGTTCGGACGCGAAGCAGGTGCGCGAAAGTGCCGACAAATGTATCATCGAGGGCTGTTTCGACGTATCTTCTCTTGCGCTTGAGACATTTTTCGAGGATAATGAACTTGAATATGATGCTGTTGAGTGTATCGTGCGTCGCGAACTTTCGGCAACCGGCAGGGGGCGTTTCTTTGTAAACGACACGCCTGTGTCGGCGGCTCTGCTTAAAGAACTTGGCAGTAAGCTTATAGATATACACTCGCAACATAAAAATCTGTTGCTTGGCAATAGAAACTACCAACTGAACGTGCTTGATATTCTTGCTCGTAACGAAGGGATTCTTGCCGAGTATGGCTCACTGTTCAGAAACTACGAGAATAACCGCAAAGAGTTAATCCGCGCAAAAGAAGAGCTTGAAGCTGTGCGCAGCGACGAGGAATGGTTGCGTTTCCAGCTTGAGGAAATTGACAGTGCTGCGTTCCGCGAGGGCGAGCAAGAGGAACTTGAACAGGAGTCGGAGCAGCTTGCACACGCCGAGGATATTCAGGCGGCACTGTACAATGCTGTAACACTGTTGGACAACGACGAGAAAAGCATGCTGCAAGCTTTGCGCGAGGCAGCTTCGTCGATGGAGAAAATCTCTCGACACTACCCTGTTGCCGGTGATTTTGCCGAAAGGATAGAGAGCAACTATATAGAACTTAAGGATTGTTGCGAGGAACTTCGCCGCAGCCTCGATGGAAACACATTCTCTCCGGCGCGTTTGGAACAGGTAGAGAATCGCCTAACGTTGATGTACGATCTTTTCAAGAAACATCGTACATCGGATGTTGCTGGGTTGCTTGCCCTTGCCGACAGCTACCGCACACGTTTAGAGCAGATAACCGATGGTGACGACCGTATAGAGGCACTCGAAAAAGAGAGCATCCGTCTGCGTGGTGAGCTTGACGTCCTGTGTGCAAAAATGACAGAAAAGCGTCGCAGCGCAGCCCTCTCCCTTCAAAAGAAAATAACCTCTATTCTTGTGTCGTTGGGAATGCCGATGATACGTTTCGAGGTTGACTTTTCCGTAGCCGATGAGTTTGCGACTACCGGTCGTGACATTGTAAAGTTCCTATTCTCGGCAAATAGCATAAGCCCCTTGCAACCGCTAGCCGACGTTGCGTCGGGTGGAGAAATGGCACGAGTGATGCTTGCCCTGAAGTCTATTATCGCAGAATTTTCGGCAATGCCCACACTTATTTTTGACGAGATTGACACCGGCGTGTCGGGTGTGCTTGCCGAGCGTATGGGAAAGCTTATGCAGCAGATGGGGGGGCTGAACAGACAGGTTATAAGTATTACACATCTACCGCAGGTTGCTGCCCTTGGAAACGAGCATTACAAGGTGTACAAAGAAGAGGGCGATGGTGGAACACGTACTAAGATTGCCCGACTATCCACCGAGGAGCGTATAAAGGAGATTGCTCAGATGATGAGTGGTGAGCAGATGACCGACTCGGCAATGGAGGCTGCGCGAGGCCTTATTGCCTCTAATATTGAATGATTATATATTTAGACAAATATTACTATGCAGGTAAAAAACGAAATGATATTTGGCGTACGCGCCGTTCTTGAGGCTATAGACGCCGGTAAAGAAATTGACAAGATTCTTATAAAAAGAGATATTCTGAGCGAACTTTCGCGTGAGCTTTTTGCAGCTGTAAAAGGCACAAATATTCCTGTACAGCGTGTACCGGTTGAGAAACTCAACCGCATTACCCGCAAGAATCATCAAGGTGTAATTGCCTTTGTGTCGGCTGTTGAGTATGCAAGTGTAGAAACTTTTGTTCCATATCTTTTTGAAGAGGGAAAAGACCCGTTGCTTGTGCTTTTGGACGGAATTACCGACGTGCGTAACTTTGGTTCTATTGCCCGCACTTGCGAGTGTGCCGGAGTAGACGCTATAATTATTCCCTCGCATGGCAGTGTGACGGTTAATGCCGATGCGGTAAAAACCTCTGCAGGTGCGCTACACACCTTGCCCGTGTGCCGCGAGAAGAATATTACCGAGACTATAAAATATCTTAAGGCAAGCGGCTTTCGCATAGTTTGTGCTACCGAGCGTGGAAAAATAAACTATACTCAGAGTGACTTTAATGTCCCTGTTTGCATTGTGATGGGGGCCGAGGATACGGGAATCCCATCGGAACATCTTGCTTTGTGCGACGACTGGGTGTCTATTCCTCAGTATGGAAAAATTGAGTCTCTTAATGTTTCTGTTGCAACAGCGGTGATACTTTACGAGGCTGTACGCCAACGTCATCTTACTGATAAATAATAGTCGTGGGATGAGAAAATTGTTTCTTTTAATATTGCTGGCGGTTGTTGTCTCGGCCTACTGTAAGTCTCCGAAAAAGGTTGCTGCTGCCCGCAATTCTGTTGCAAGCATCCTTGTCTACAAAAATGGCGAACTTCTGCGCAGTGGATTGGGTGTTTGGGTTAATGCGTCGGGTGGTGAACTTTACTCGTCGTATTCTCTTTTTGTCGATGGTGACAGTGCTGTGGCCATTGACAACCGTGGGGTGGTGCGCTCTGTGACCAAGGTGCTTGGTGCCAACGAGACGTACGATTGTATGCGTCTGTCCGTAGCTGTCGATAAAAAACTTAAGGCATTGGAATTTTCGTCGCGTCCGGCAGGTAGTGGCGATGCTCTTTATATGGTCTCTTATGGTGTAAAAAAGAGCGGTGCCATCGAAGAGGCTGTTGTCGAAAAGATTGACACTATAAGCGGCTCGCATCTTTACTATACTGTAAAGCTTGCAGCGAGCGAAAAGAATGCGTCGGCTCCTTTGGTAAATGCCGAGGGCGAGCTTGTGGCGTTGCTTCAGACGGTTGCAGGTGACGACACGTTGCACAGCTACGCATTATCGGGCTATTTTGTAAAGTCGCTGACCATAAAGGCGAAGGATTATAATAGCAATCGTTTCGCACGTATAGGTATAAGAAAAGCCCTGCCCGAAGACGAAAATGAAGCTTTGTCGGTTCTTTTGTTGCAATCATTCTCGACGGACAGTGCAGCCTACATACAGATTCTTAATGCTTTTAAAGAACAGTTCCCACAGAGCCATCAAGGTTACCTTTATATGGCAGAGTATAATGCTGTAAAAAGAAATAAATATAAGGCAGCATTCGACGAATGGAGACACGCGCTTACTCTTGCCGAAAAAGACGATGAGGTTTATTACCATATGGCAAACACTATTTATGCTAACAAACTTTACAGCGACTCGGTGGCAAGCACCATTTTTGCACTCGACTCGGCACTGCTTTATGTGAACAAGGCGCTGGAGATTGATAATCAACCTATTTATACACGTCTGAAAGGCAATATTTTTTACACTAAACGCGATTTTTCGTCAGCCTTTGAGTGCTACTCGTCGTTGACCTCGACCAATCTTTGTGATGCTGAGCTTTATGTGCTTGCAGCAAATTGCAAAGAAATTCTCGGCGACAGCGATGCAGCCATTCTTTATCAAGACAGTGCCATTGCCACATTCGGACGCGTACCTGTTGCGCCTATGGCGCCATATATTCTCAATCGCGGACTTATGAAATATCGTGCGGGACGTTTCCGCGAGGCTGTGCTCGACTACAATGTTTACGCCAATATTCTCAGCGGCCGTGTAAATGCCAATTTCTATTATCTGCGCGAGCAGGCCGAATATAATGGAAAAATGTACCGGTTGGCTCTGGCCGACATTGATGTTGCCCTGCGTCTGGAGCCCGAAAATATACTTTTTCTGTTAGAGAAAGGTCGTGTCTGCTATAGGGTGAATTTGATAGACGATGCTATTCCTGTGTTGGAGAAAGCCGTAAAGATTGCACCCGATAATCCCGATGCATACTATCTGTTGGCGCGTTGTCAGATGCTGAAAAAGAATAAGAGTGCTGCTAAAGAGAATCTTTCACAAGCTGCAAAACTGGGGCATCCGAATGCAGCTGCTACGCTCAAAGAACTTGAAAAATAGTTACGCAGGTTTCCATGTAAGCCTTATAATATCGGCCGTCCATTTGCCTATTGCAAATGGGGCGGCTATTCTTTCGCCCACCAGCCAAGCTATGGTACCGTCGGCATCGGTAACTACAAGCTGCCTGCTCTTTTCCATGATGGATTTTTTGCGGTCGGTAAGATAGTCGCTCACAAGTTTGCTGCCGCGCATTCCATAGGGACGGAACTTGTCGCCAGTCTGCACGTTGCGCAATTTTAGTGGGAATTTTATTTTTTCGCAGTCGAGTGTAGCTATGCAGGCATTTTTTGAAATTACTCCGTCGAACGTTACTTTCTCTGCCTTAATTTCGCCATAAATAGTTGTTACTATGTTGTCGAGCGAAAGTTCTTTGTCTATTGCAAGCACACTGTCTGCTTCAAGCGGAAGTATAATCAGTTTGTTACGGTTGCGGCTGACAATGTGTGTGTGGCTGAAATAGGATTTACCACTCTCGCCTGAAAGGGTGTTGCGCAGAATCTCTTCGCACTGTGCGCTGTTGAATCCTAACGGACGCAGTGTTTCGTGCAAAATAGCAAGCGGGGAAGGCTCTTTAAGCAGTGCGTCGACTATAATATTTTCACCGTCAAGTACACGCGTGCGCGCCTCCTTGATGCCTTTGTTATATACTTTTTCGGCCTCTTCTATTCTCTCGGCAGTCTCGGCCAGCGTCGCGCCTATGGATGGGTTTATTCTGCGCATCAGCGGAATAATTTCAAGGCGTATCTTGTTCCTTGTATAGTCATTCTCGAGGTTGCTGCTGTCGGTGACAAACGTCTCGCCTACACGTTGCAGATAATTGATAATATCATGTTTGCTGCAACCAAGCAATGGGCGCACAATATAGCCGTTCTTGGCCTTTATTCCGTGCAGTCCCCTTATTCCGGTTCCACGTATAAGGTTCAGAAGCATCGTCTCGGCAACGTCGTCACGGTGATGGGCAACTGCAACAGCCGTCGCACAGCTTTCCTTTCTCATGCTTTCGAAAAATTCGTAGCGTAGCTCACGCGCAGCCATTTCTATGGAAATTTTCTTTTGGGCAGCATGTGCGATAGTGTCAAAATGGACAACAGTGAGTTTTACGCCTAACCTTTCGCACAATGAGCGAACAAAATTTTCATCGCGGTCACTCTCCTCGTCCCGCAAATGAAAATTGCAGTGTACAGCCTCAGTGTCGTACCCCAATCTTTCGAGAATATGCAACAATGCCACAGAATCGGCGCCCCCGCTTAAAGCAACAATAACTTTATCACTGTGGGCGAGAAGATTCTTTTTCTCTATATATTGTCTGACTTTTCTGTGCATAATGCCTGCCTGCGATTATAAATTCTTGGTGTAAAGATAGTGCATTTACTCATATTCTTCTCTTTTATATACGAAAAATAGCCATTTTTGTATAAAAAAGTCTCGTTTATGCTTGTAGTTCAAAAAAATAGTCTTACCTTTGCACCGCAAAAGGGCAATATGCCCGCTGAAATAAAAAAAATGGTGCCTTGACCGAGAGGCTAGGTAGCGGTCTGCAAAACCGTCCACGGCAGTTCGAATCTGCCAGGCACCTCTTAAGCAGCCACCTTATGGGTGGCTGTCTTATTTTTATTACTCTTTATCGTCATTCTGCGATAGCTTGTATTGCATAGGTGATAGCCCTGTGTGCTTCTTTACAAACTTTCCGAAAAATGATGGGTTAGGAAAATTAAAATAGTCGGCCATATTTTTCATACTCATGTTTGTATATTTCAATTTGTGCTTAATTTGGTTTATTGCGTGGGCGTTTATTATCTCTAAGGGGGTTTTTCCGGTAGCCTGTTTCACAGAGTAGCTTATATATTTTGCACTGTAACATAGACGGTCGGCATAATAGTTTACCGAACGGTGCGAGCCGTCGTCGGTATTTACGGCTACCATAAAGTCGTGCACAATTATTGCAGCTCTTTCCCTTTTTGTTGCAACCTTTATGTTCGCAGGTATCTTTTTGCTCACACGGGCTAACATTTCGCATATCATTCCTGCAAAGTGGAAGTGTCGTGTTTGTTTGCTGTAGGCGTGTACCTTTTCCTTTATAAGTGTCAGGAATAATTCCTTGTAGAGATACATTTTATACGACGTTGCTTGTCCCGTTGGTTGAATGGGATTGTTGTAAAGATAGTGCATGATGCTGAGCGTCTCTTTGTTAAAACAGATAATCTCTTCGAAGAAACCTTTCGAAACGGCAGCAATTTTTATACTGCGGAAGGAATCGCCTCCGCTACCTACAATCGTTCCCGGAGGTAGTATAGCGCAAAAATCCTTCTTGAGAATGTATCTTCTGTGGTTGATGTTAAAGGATACCTCGCCTTCTTCGCAAAAGCATAGCATCAGACAGTCGAGCCTGACCTCTTTCTCGTTCTTAAGAGTAAAATGTTCTATATTGCCCAGTATGGCAATGTTGCCGTCGAAATAGATGACAGACTGAGGAAACTCCTTGAAAGATTCTAAATTTACCAGCCTTATACTCTCTTTGCTCATGATATTTCCTTTGTTTACAGGATGGTTGTCTCATTGCTTTTTTCACTTGCAAAGTTGGGGATTTTTATCGAGCTAAGGAGCTTTTTCGTGCGGGGAAAATGTTCTATTTTCCCGAAATATCTATTTGCTGCTGTTAAATTCCTATAAATGTCAATTGCTTTACGGAATTACTTTGTAGTTTTTTCGTGCGTCGGAACGGGTGGTGTAATTAAAATGCCACCATTCGCTACGTAGGGGTCGGAACCCTGCTTTTTTCATTATGGTCCTTAGCAGCAGTCTGTTTTTTGCTGCCTCTTTGCTTATTTTGCCATCTTTGACAAGCTCTCCCTCTCTGTCAATGTGGCTGATGGGGGTGAGAGCGTCTATGGTGGTGCCCATGGGTAGTGTGTCGCTTCTGCTATCGGCAATGCTCACGTCTACTGCAAGGCCGTAGTTGTGTAGCCCGCCACCATTGGCAGGGTTACTGACATAATTCTGTTGTGCGGTGCCTTTTACCTTGTTCCACATTTTTTGCTGCACTCTCATGGGGCGGGCAGCGTCGTACACGCGCAAATGCAGATTGGGGTTGATCTCCTTTAGTAGTTTGTTTGCTTTTTTCAGTGCTTCGGCTGCCTTTGGGTGCAGATAGGCCTCATTGAAATTGTACATTTTCTCGCCCACAAAATTGTCGGACTTTGCATACATAAGGTCCACACTTATTGTGCTGTCTACTTTTTGTATGTTTACAAGGCCTTTAAAGTTTTGTGCATATAGGCTTGCGTTTATTGTTAAAAGCAGAAGTGTAATGATTTTTATTTTCATTTATGGCTATATGTGAAATAAGGTGCAGCTACATGCTGCACCTTATTGTGTCTTTACGCGTCGATATTTGCGTATGTGGCATTCTTTTCGATAAATTCGCGACGGGGACCAACGTCATCGCCCATCAACATCGAGAAGATGTAATCTGCTTCTACTGCGTCGCGTATGGTTACCTGTTTCAGTATACGTGTCTCGGGGTTCATTGTTGTCTCCCACAACTGTTCGGGATTCATCTCTCCAAGACCTTTGTAACGCTGAGTAGAGATCTCTTTCTCGTTGCCGTTACCATATTTCTCGATGAAGCGCAGTCGGGCCTCTTCGTCGTAACAGTACTCCTTGACCTTGCCTTTTGAGCATAGATACAGCGGAGGGTTGGCGATATAAAGGTAGCCTCCCTCAATAAGCTCGGGCATATAGCGGAAGAAGAGTGTCATTATAAGTGTGTCGATGTGCGAACCATCGACGTCGGCATCGGTCATGATGATTATCTTGTGGTAACGTAGCTTTTCGATGTTTGCTTTTTTGCTATCTTCGCTGTCGAGGCCGAAGCGTACACCGATGGCTTGTATGATGTTGTTTACCTCGTCGCTCTCGAAGGCTTTGTGCCACATTACCTTCTCAACGTTAAGGATTTTTCCTCGCAAGGGCAGGATAGCCTGGAATTTGTTCTTTCGTCCCTGTTTGGCCGAACCACCCGCCGAGTCTCCCTCGACAAGGAAAAGTTCGCATTTTGCAGGGTCTTTGTCCGAGCAATCGGCAAGCTTTCCGGGCATTCCGCAACCACCCATAGGACTCTTGCGCTGCACGCTCTCGCGCGCCTTGCGTGCAGCTATACGCGCTGTTGCTGCAAGTATCACCTTGTCTACAATCATCTTGGCCTCTTTGGGGTGCTCTTCGAGATAATATGTAAGCGCCTCGCCAACAGCCTGGTCTACAGCTCCGGTAACCTCGTTGTTGCCAAGCTTTGTCTTTGTCTGTCCTTCGAATTGAGGCTCGGCCACCTTAACCGAAATAACAGCTGTAAGTCCTTCGCGGAAGTCCTCACCCGAAATTTCCACTTTTGCCTTTTCGAGAGCTTTTGTGTCGTCGGCATATTTTTTGAGAGTTCTTGTCAATGCGCGGCGGAATCCGGCAAGGTGGGTACCACCCTCTATGGTGTTAATATTGTTTACGTATGAATGTACATTCTCGCTGTAGCCATTGTTGTAGATGATGGCCGCTTCGATGGGAATGTTCTGTTTTTCTGTATTCAGATATATTACATCGCCGATGAGTGGAGTACGTGATGAATCTATATGTTTGACAAATTCTTTTAGACCTTCTGTTGAGTAGAAGTTCTCTGTTCGGTATTCGCCATTTTCGTCTGTCGAACGTTTGTCGATGAGTGTTATAGAAATTCCTGCATTCAGATAGGCAAGTTCGCGCAAACGTGCTGCAAGAATGTCGTATTTATACTCTGAGACGATGAATATTGAGTCGTCGGGGGTAAATGTCTGACGTGTACCACGCAATTCTGTTTCGCCTGTCTGGTGTACGTCGCCTAAGGGTTTACCGTATGCATACTCTTGCTCGTATGATTTTCCGTCGCGGAAAACCTCGGTCTTCATTTTCTTAGAGAGGGCGTTTACACACGATACACCCACGCCGTGCAAACCTCCGGATACTTTATAAGAGTCCTTGTTGAACTTACCGCCGGCGTGTAGCACTGTCATTACTACCTCAAGGGCCGACTTATTTTCTTTCTCGTGCCAGTCTACGGGAATACCGCGTCCATTATCCTGTACTGTAATTGAGTTTCCTTCGTTAATGCTTACTTCTATGTGGGTGCAATATCCTGCCATTGCTTCGTCAATGGCATTATCCACAACTTCATAAACAAGGTGGTGGAGACCTTTCTCGCCAATGTCACCGATGTACATTGCAGGACGTTTACGAACGGCCTCGAGTCCTTCGAGTACCTGTATACTGTCGGCCGAATAATTAGCGGCCATATTGTTTTTTTCTTCTTCGCTCATGTGTGTTCTTTTGTTGTCGAAATATTAGACAAAGTTAGTAAAAACAGTGGTTCTTTGCAAAAATTTTCCCCTATAAATAGGGGAAAGATTAAAAAAATAGCCACACTGCAGCTTTATGAAGGAGATAGTGTGAATGAATTCTGTTCTTTTACTATCAACACAAAAAGGCCGGATTGAAAAATCCAGCCTCTGTACTTGGTAAATATATGCCTGATAAACTTAGGCTAACTTCGCAATGTTTGCGCACAAACCTGACTTGAGGTTTGCAGCTTTGTTCTTGTGAATCAGACCTCTCTTGGCCATTCTATCCAACATTTTCTGTACCTCGGGATACTTTGCCAATGCTGCCTCTTTATCTGTCATAGCACGCAAGCTACGTACTGCTGAACGCATGTTCTTACCGTAGTAACGATTGAGCAGATTTCTCTTCTCTGTCTGTCTGATTCTTTTAAGTGATGATTTATGATTTGCCATCTCTGTTTTTTGTTTTTTTGATTTTTAGTAGCCCATAGGGGAATCGAACCCCTCTTTCAAGAATGAAAATCTTGCGTCCTAGCCGATAGACGAATGGGCCAACATTTTTTCGAATAACCTCTCGGTTTTTTCGCTTGCTTTGTCAGCTAAGCGGATGCAAAGGTACAACATTTTTTTTATCTGACAAATATTTTGCAGTTTTTTTTCTTTTTTGTAGCTTTGTTTTCTGTTAATTAGACGTTTTTTGTTGATTATGATAGAGAATTTTACCGGAATTGTGCTGAGAACGCTCAAATATAATGACAATCTGATGATTGCAGATATATTTACTGAGACGCGTGGACGCCTCTCTTTTTTGGTGCCTGTGTCGCGCAGCAAAAGTTGTAAGGTTAAGAGTGTTCTTTTTCAGCCTCTCTCTATACTATCTTTCAATGCCGCATATAAACAGGGTGGCAAGATGGTGCGTTTGTCCGAGGTGCGACCGTTTGTACTCTACTCATCTATTCCCTACGAGCCTTGTAAGTCGGCTGTCGCACTCTATCTTGCCGAGTTTCTTACGCGTGCTTTGCGCGAGGAGAGTGACAATGCTGCTATTTTTTCCTTTCTCGAATATTCTCTGCGGTGGTTCGACGAGGCTACAGATGGCTTTGCCAATTTTCATATTCTTTTCCTTATGCGTCTTACTCGTTTTTTGGGAATTGCGCCCAATCTGGAGTATAGTCTTGTGGGCAATGGGTATTTTGACCTTTCTGCAGGATGTTTCGTAGGCACGCAACCTCTGCATGGAAATTTTTTGACGGCGACACAGGCGGCTGATTTTTTCGCGTTCCTTTCGTGCGACTATGATGATGTTTCGCGCTTTGCGATGAGTCGTAAATTGCGCTGCGAATTTCTCGATGTTATTCAGCGTTATTATCGTCTGCATATTCCCGATTTTCCCGAGCTTCGTTCGGCTGATGTGCTAAAAGAACTTTTCGACTGACGCAATTTTACATTCCGAATTTGATAAGGCTTCTATCCTCTTCGTTCTTTTGCGTCTTTCTTTGTTTGAAGGAATTGAAATTATACGATGCGCCCAACCACAGCATACGGCTTTTATTTCTGCTGGTGTTTGTCAGTTTGAAAAGTTGGTCACACGACACTACTTTCCATCGTGACGTATCGAGAATGTCGGTAACAAGCAGCGAAAGTATCATTTTATCCTTTATCATCTGTTGCTTGATGCCAATATTTGCTTGATGCGTAAAGGATGTTGTAAATTGTGGATGATATTGGGGGCTGTTTATAAAATACTGCACCTGAATGTTTGTATTTTTTGCAGGAAGAAAGTCGAGTGTCAAATTGCTGTTGTTGGAAACACCGCTGTTTGAAATTT
>JAEIGA010010404.1_pt1 | contig 14102 bp, 11 predicted proteins | sample 9270691 | NCBI WGS metagenome assembly JAEIGA01 (sample SAMN17057246, study PRJNA624740) | gut metagenome | biome: biome; isolation source: fecal sample | host: Bos grunniens | place: China: Xizang | collected 2019 | reverse complement strand
GCTCCGTCGCACCGGGCTCAATTTTATTTTTTCCGCTAACAGGGGTTGCGCGGCTACGCCGCTCCACCCCTGCCTAAGGGCTGACGCCCCTTATCGGGGCTTCAAATTCCGCTCGCTTCGCTCGCCAACTTCCAATTTATCGCGCAGTTTGCCGGTTGGTGGACTTATGAGCCCCCCCCTTAATTATTCACCCCCGTTCTTTTGCGTGCTTTTAAGCACGAGCGGCATGTCGCGAATGGCATCCAAGCATTTGGCAAAGTGAGAAATCATATAAATACCCTGCTTGTTGTATTCAGAACCACTTGTGCACCTGCAACGGGAGCGATGCAGTGCCAACATACACTCGTAATAGGCATTCCACGCGCGCACGGCGTCATCGAACAGGCGGATAAGCTCCGTATCATGCAAAAGCTCCGAACGGATGGCGGCAATTTCCTCATCCTGAAGCTTTTTCCATGTTTCATGCGCAGCGCGGACGGTCTCAATCTCCTCATGCTTGTACAAGTTGTGCGTGCGCAAGTATTCCCCATACGCGCGGACGGCAGCGGGAGCATTGTCCGGGATTTCGCAGCCAAACCCATACACGCGCCATTCCACCGTTACCTGAGCAGGACTCCCCGCAGCAGCTTGATACCAACAGGCGGTAGAAGCAAAGGCACGAGCATCCTCCTGAATAGCACAATTCACAGCTTTACTCACATCTCCGCTACGGTCAAAGGTATTGACAATGTTTTTCGGGGATATTTCCAACTGCCAATAGGCATGAGCAAAATCACTCATAGCCAACTGCCACGCACGGCAAGTATCCCTGAGCTGCTGCATTTCCGCAGCCCACTCCTGAGCCTCCTGTGTGTAGGTCGCAAAGCCATCAGGATAACATACGCGATATTCCTCCACCTCTTCCTCCGTATAGACATCATGATACTGCTGCTGACGCCCCTTGAAGCCATCCGTCAGCAGTTCCGTCATATAACGGCGGGCGTACACACCCAATATAGCGCGGTCAAACGCTTTCCCGCCCTCTTCATCCGTCGGCAAATCCCGATACTGAGTCCCCATCTCATACTCCGCGCCGCCCTCCAGCAGCATACCGGCAATGGCGAAGTGGCGCAGCTTCACCGCCGTCCAAAAGGGCGTATAGCCGGCAGCATTGCGGAAATTAAGCTCTGCCCCACTCTCAATCATTCGCTTAACTGCCGCTTCATCGCCCGCCTCCACCGCAGCAAAAAGGGCAGCTCGAGCATCCTGCGCAGGCTCAGCCACAGAGGGCGGTTCAGCAGCACAGGCACAGGACAAAGGAAGAAGCGACAAGGCAAGTAAAGCGCGAAGTTTCATGGCGGAAATAAGAGGAAAAACGGTTACATATTGTATACACCGAAACGGGTAGCAGTGTTCAAAAAAAACGCAACGATCAGTTTAAGTTTTCAGAGGATTGCAAACAGCTCGATAAATCGGATGTTGGCTCGCAATCTATTCTTTAACTTCCGATTTATCGCTCAGCGCAAATATCGGCATCAACCATCAACTTTAACAGAGCCGAACACAAAAATGTTGACAATATTTGAAAGAAAAGAGTATAAACGCACGTACAAATAAGCAGAGAGCCATGAAACTGCACACTTTACTTCTGACCATACCGATGTTGCTGCCACTGGCAGCACAAGAGCATCAAACACTCAGCCCTGCGGAATACTTAGAACAGCGCAACATAAAACCTGAAAAATACAACGAGTTCATCGCCTTCATGAACGCAGACTACAAAGAGGCGGTGCAAATACTCAAATGCCTCATCGCCTGCGGGGCGGATGTCAATTACGTGCGCCACCTCAGCGAGCACGAGACCACCACCCCGCTCTTTCAGGCGGCGAGGCACAAAAATGCGGAGTTTGTCAGAGTACTGCTGAAGGCGGGAGCCGACCCGAACTTGAGCTCCGGCAGTAGCAATGAGGCGCCCCTCATCCGCGCGGTGAAAGAATCCACCCCGGAAATAGTGGCCATGCTGTTGGCCGCGGGAGCGAACCCGAATGCGCAGGATGAGGATGGCAACACGGCTTATCATTTTGCCAAAAGGAAGCCGGAACTATTGCGCATGTTGTATGCCGCGGGAGCGAACCCGGCCATTCTCAACAAGGAGGGCAGACCGGCATTGCTCAGCTTCGCCATCTCCGGAGACGGAAACAGACAAATGTTTGAAAACATGCTGCAAGCAGGCTCCGATATTAACCTCACCGATGCCGAGGGCAACACCCTGCTGCACCTCAGCGAAACACGCAAAGACATCGGCATCAGCATAGAAGACATCTTAATTCACGGTGCTGACATCAACGCGCAGAACAACCAAGGGCAAACACCGCTGATGCTGGCATGCCGGTATGACAAGAACGCGGATTTCATCACCTTGCTGGAGCATGGGGCGGACGTCAATATCAAAGACAAATCCGGTAAAACGGCCTTAGATTACGCAGCGAAGCACTTTTGCTTTTACAACCACACCCGCCTGTACATGCAAAGCATAGGTCAGGACGACAAAGCAGATGTCACCGGTGAATTGCACCTACTCGGCGCCAAATACCGTGATTTATATTACGATAGGGTCAAAACGGAACAATTTCTCCGCAACATGCAGGAGCTGCTGGCAGCCGGTGCGAACCCCAATATCCCGAACATTTACGGAGGCCCGTTTATTTTTCAAGTGATAGGCAAGCCCTACGCGGAACAGGCGGTGCGGATTCTGCTGCAATATGGGGCAGATGTTATTCACGCAAAAGATGACGAAGGCAACACCCCACTGCACTGCGCAAGTGATGTAAAGGTCATTCGCCTTTTATTAGCAGAGGGCGCAGATGTGCACGCCGTGAACAATTCAGGAAAAACGCCACTGATTGCAGCGACTCGGCGGAATGCAGATGCCGCCATACAATTGCTCCTTGAGGCAGGTGCCGATCCCAACGGTCGAGACCATGAGGAAAACACGGCTTTACACTATGCCGTGCAGGTGGAAGAGGGGCAAACGCTCATCCCCCTCCTGATAAATGCCGGAGCGGACATCAACGCCCGCAATAAGGATGGAGTCACTCCGCTCATGTTCTGTGCAGACGAAGATTGGCACAAAAACTTCACCGCATTGGCAAGAGAAAACTTGAATGTGAACGCCAAGGACAACAGCGGATTCACCGCCCTGCACTACGCTGCTCAAAACGGATACGACTTGAGCGATCTTCGCGAGGTCGGGGCTACCACCGGCAATGCCTTGGAAGACGCCATTCTCTACCGCAATGTGGATGCCGTGAAAAAACTGATAGCCGAGGGCACCCATATCAACAGCGCGGGAGCTCGCGGGTATACGCCCCTGCATTGGGCAGCCATTTACGAAAGCCCGGAGCTCATCCGCCTGCTGCTCCAAGCCGGGGCGAAGGTCAACGCACAAAACGAAGTGGGAGAAACGCCCTTGTTATCCCTCATCCGTAACAATCATCATGAACACATTTGTGAAAGCGCGGAATTGCTCATACAAGCAGGGGCGAGCGTCACGCTCCGAGACCGTGATGGGGAGTCCATCATCGCCGCTGCCGTACAGTGCAACGTGCCGCCGCAGTTGCTGCGTTTGCTCTTCCAAGCAGGAGCAAACCCCAATGAAAAAGACAACGAGGGCACGCCTCTGATTATCACTGCTGCCGCGTATCGCGACACCGCTAATGATGCCATTCTCCGAGTGTTACTGGAATTCGGCGCGGACATCTACGCAACGGATGCGGAAGGCAGAAGCGTCTTTGACATAGGCCCCGGCTCTTACGAATGCATGCAATTGCTGGAAGAAGCCCGGAATAAGCAACCGCAAAAGGCTAATTGAGGTCCAAATCAATGCCGAAGGTAGCCCCCAAGGCGGTGGCATCAAAATCCACCGCCGCGGCGGGTGCGCTCGGTGCTGCCATGAGCGCGGCGGGCTCCACACAGCGTAAGGTGAACAATAAAGAGGGGTCGGCATCTATCAAACAGCCCGCGGCATAAATGGCAGCAGCGGCGTGCGGGCACGGCTCACTCCAGTCCGGGCAGCTGCAGCGCATGCGCCAATCAGACGGCTCCGGCAGCAGCCCCACCTCCGGGGTGCACAGCTGCTCCAGCACGGCAGCATCTATCTTCCCCTCCAGCAATGCCACCAGAGAATCAATGCGCCCGGCGCAACATTGTTGCAGGTGTTCGAGCTGATCCTCATCGAACGGGGTGATGCGAAGGTGCACCTCGTAAAGCTCCTCCGCACTGACGCGAGCGGTTATCAGCCCGGGGGCGATACGCAAATCCAACACGCAGCCGTGGCGCAACAGAGAGCGCCCGGGCGCCAGGCTCAGCCCCCCTGCCTCACAGCGGGCCAAATGTCGCATCCAAGCGCTGCCCCAAAAGTTGGAGGCTAATTTGCGGGTGGTATTGACCACCGGCTGCAGCTCCTCACCCTCGGCACGCAGCTCTGCCAAGCGCTCGACAGCCAAGGCAGCCAAACGCGCCACCGTCATTCTGGGCGCAAACTCATCACACATCACCCGCAAAAGGAAAAAGCACGCCGCATAACCGCACAAACGGCCACGCGGCGTGCAGATTAACAGTAAGACAAAGTGTTACTTGGTAACGCTCTTGAAGTACTCAAGCGTGGTCTTGAGGCCCTCCTCCAGCGTGTACTTGGGCTCCCAACCGGCACCGCGAAGCTTATCTGCGCAAGCGCGGGAGTGCTTCACATCACCGGGGCGCTCCGGCAGGTGCACCACCTTGGAGGTGGAACCGGCAGCCTTGATGATGATTTCAGCCAAGTCATTGATGGTAATCTGACCACCGTAACCCACGTTGTTCACGCCGGTTACCTCCGGATGCTCAGCAACATAGGCAAGAGCGCCCACGATGTCCTTCACATAGATGAAGTCACGGGTCTGCTCACCGTCACCGAACACGGTGATGTCCTCGCCCTTGAGCGCCTTCTCCATGAAAATCGGCACGGCAGCGGCGTAAGCACCCTTCGGGTCCTGACGCGGACCGAATACGTTGAAGAAGCGGCAGCAACCGGTGTTGATCTGACCGGTGGTGCGGAACATGTCCATGTAGTACTCGCCGTCCAGCTTGGTGATGCCATAGGGGCTCTTGGGCTCCGGGTACATGGTCTCCACCTTGGGCACCACGGGGTTGTCACCGTAAATAGCTGCGGAAGAAGCAAGAACGACCTTCTTGCAACCGGCCTTGGAGGCCTCCTCAAGCACCACGAGCAGACCGTTCACGTTGAGGTCCAAGCACTCACGAATCTTGCTCATGGACTCCGGCACGGAAACGAGAGCAGCCATGTGGAAGATGTAGTCCACGCCCTCTACAGCCTTGGCAACCAGCTCACGGTCAGTGATGGAACCCTCAATGAAGGTCACATTCAGGCCGTCCAAGTTCTTCTTGTAGCCGGTACGAAGGTTGTCGAGCACACGAATTTCCTCAGCCACACCCTGATAGTGCTCAGCAATGTGGGAGCCAATGAAGCCGGCGCCGCCGGTAATAAGAATCTTCATAGTATTTGAAAGATAAGTTTACGGGGCTATAATATAGTTTTCGCGCCCCGAAATCAAGCAAAGAATGCGCTTTCCTCAAAAAGGGAGGCACTTTTTGCCGACAATCCGAGTAAAGTACCGAAATTTCAAGCTGACGGGGCGGATTGCTCCCAAAGTTTGCGAGCAAGAGCATCTTGCGCGGCAGCCATTTGGGCGCGGTGCTTGCTGGAGCCCACACCGGAGCCCACCTCAAGCTCATGCCAATACACTTTTGCCGAGAAAGGGCCAGCGGGTTGCTCTGCACTCACCGGCTCCACCGCATAGACGGGGCCCACACCATCCAGCGCCTGCAGGGTTTCCAACAGCGAACCTTTGTAGTTGATATCCAAGAAATCGCGAGCATTATCCAAGCTCTCGCGCAGCAGCTTGAGCGACACCTTGCGGGCGGCGTTGTAGTTAGAATCCATCATCACCGCGCCAATCACACTCTCAAAGGTATTCGCAAGGATGGACACGGCCTTGCGCCCGCCGGATTTCTCCAACTGCGGGCTGAGCACCAGCGCTTCCCCCCAACCGAGTTTCTCACACAAGCCGGACAGATGCTTGCGGCTCACAATGCCGGAGCGCAGCTTGGTCAACTCGCCCTCATCCGCCTTCGGGAACAGAGAAAAAAGCTCACGGCTGACCACCAGCTCCAGCACGGCATCGCCGAGGTATTCCAAGCGCTCGTAGGCCAGATTCGTGCTCTTCTTTTGATCCGAGCTGGGGTGTGTAAGCGCCTGCTTCAACCATACGGCATCCGTGAACTTGTAACCGAGACTTTCCTCCACTTTTTCCATCTGCATGGGCAAACTATAGCACGGTGAGCGGCGTTTGGCGAGTTCAGACACGCTTTCGCGCGCGTCATGACATGCTTTTCTGGATTTATGTCTCGAAATATCATTCACAAAACTACGTTTTTAGGGTAAAATGTGCAAAGAAATAAATCACGAAACACGCCAATGGCTGACCAAAAACAGAACCCGAACGGACTTCCGCCCTCACACAACCACACCCCGGGCAAAACAAACTGGGGTTTGTGGATACTTGCCGCTGTCATCATCGGCATTCTGTCTCTTGCCTTTATGTCGGATGACGGCTTCGGCGGCTCCACAAAAAAGATAACGCTGGAGGAGTTCACAAAAGATTGCAACGAGGGAAAAATCATTCTGCATGACCAGAAGAAATTCCCCATCGAGGTAACCTGCAACGACAGCAACAGCAAGGCGACGCTCACGGCTTACCGCCTGAAGAACATTCTTCCGCCCACTCAGCTGGGCACCTTCCTCGTGCGCTTCACCGACAGTGAGGAGATGAACAACCTGCTCAACAGCTACGGCATCGCGGACAGCGCATACGTGCCGGAGGAAGCCGCGGGTAACGAAGCCGACACGGCGGAGGCTACACCCTCCGGCGAAGAAAACGCTGCGGAGGTAGAGCTTCAGTCTTCCCATGTAACTCAGGCACTCAGCAAGTTGATTCCTCAGGAGAACAACGTGGAAGTGATGACCGGCGAGGACTTCCGCGACCTGTGCAAGAAGGGGCTCATCCTCTTCGCCAAAGACGGTGCCAAATATAAGGATGCCGGCATCACGCTTACGGATCCGGTCATCATCGTAGACCCGACCACCAAGGAGCGTGCCCTGCTCGGTCATTACCGCAAGATAAGCCCGCTCACCACGGTGGAGGAGAAGAACACGGAGCCCGTGCTCGTGCCTTTCAACCGCAGCTTCCAGGGTGCCAAGGTGAAGGAGCTGCTGGGCAACAATGCGACGTACAAGGTGGAAAGCAACACGTGGGAGGCCATCCTCATCAACTGCCTGCCCATCGTCATCATCATCGTTATCCTCATCTTCATCTTCCGCGCTCAGAGCGGTGGTCCCAGCGGCGCCATGAAGTTTGCCCGCAGCCGCGCCCGCTTGCTCGACCCGAGCAGCAACAACATCACCTTCAAGGATGTTGCCGGCATCTCCGAAGCGAAGGAAGAGCTGTGGGAGATTGTGGAGTTCCTCCGCAACCCGCGCAAGTTCCGCAACTTGGGTGGTACCATTCCCAAGGGTGTGCTCATGGTAGGCCCGCCCGGAACGGGTAAGACCTTGCTTGCCAAGGCCATTGCCGGTGAGGCGGATGTGCCGTTCTACACCATCTCCGGCTCCGACTTCGTGGAGATGTTCGTGGGTGTGGGTGCCAGCCGCGTGCGCGACATGTTTGCCGAAGCCAAGAAGAACTCCCCCTGCCTTATCTTTATTGATGAAATTGACGCCGTAGGTCGTCACCGTGGTCACGGTGTGGGTGGTGGTCACGATGAGCGTGAGCAGACCCTCAACGCCATGCTGGTGGAGATGGACGGCTTCACCCCGAACGAGAATGTCATCGTCATTGCCGCCACTAACCGTGTGGACGTGCTCGACCCCGCCCTGCTGCGTCCCGGTCGTTTCGACCGTCAGGTGGTGGTGAACCTGCCGGATGCCGCCGGCCGTGAGCAGATTCTCAAGGTGCACGTACGCAAGATTAAGCTCGACCCGAGCGTGCAGCTGGCGCCCATTGCCCGCGCTACCACCGGCTTCTCCGGTGCTGAGCTCGCCAACTTGGTGAACGAGGCTGCCCTCATTGCCGCCCGCAAGAACCAGAGCACGGTGAAGCAGGCTGACTTGGAGGAAGCCCGCGAGAAAGTACGTTGGGGCCGCGAGCGCCGCTCCTTGGAAATCTCCGACCGCGAGAAGTACATGACTGCCGTGCACGAGGCGGGTCACGCCCTCTGCTTGCTCAAGACCCCGCTTGCCAAGACCCTGCCGCTGCACAAGGTGACCATCATCCCCCGCGGTCCGGCACTGGGTGTTACCATGATGCTGCCGGATGAGGACAAGCACAGCGAGTACAAGAGCGAGATGCTCGACTACATCGTGATGGCGATGGGTGGCCGCTGCGCTGAGCAGGTAGTGTTCGGTGATGTTTCCGGCGGTGCCCGCGGTGATATTCAGCAGGCTACAGCCATTGCCCGCAAGATGGTGTGCGTATACGGCATGAGCGAGAAGCTCGGCCCCGTGGAGTACGGCTCCAACCACAGCGAGGTGTTCTTGGCGCGCGATATTTCCCACACCTCACGCAATTACTCCGAGCGCACGGCTCAGATTATTGACGAGGAGATTCAGCGCATCGTGGAAGAGAACTACACCCGCGCGCTCAACATTCTCACGGAAAACAAGGACAAACTCATCCTTGTTGCTGACAAGCTGGTGGAATACGAGACCCTCAGCGGCGAGCACATCGCTGAGCTGGTGGAGACCGGCACCATGCTGAACCCGCCCGATAAAGAGATTCCCCCGCCCATGCCGGAAGAAGACGACGCGGAAACGGCCCCGCCCGCAGAGCAACCCGACAGCACGGACGAAGACGCGGAGTCCCAAACCAACAACAACTAATCAACTTCTACACACATACAATATGAACAGCAAAGAATTAGCTTTTGCCTGCGCTGCCGCTGCAGATGAAATGAAAGCCGGCAACATCGCCGTGTACGACCTGCGCGGCACATCCTCCATCACAGACTTTGCCATCGTCTGCACGGCTACCTCTACCCCTCACCTGCGTGCCGTACTCGGAGGCATTGACAAAGAGGTGGGCGAGAAGTACAACATCGAGCCCGTTTACGCGGAGCGTACACCCAACGCCCTGTGGTCCGTGCTGGACTACATCGACGTGATGGTACACATCATGGCGGAAGAGGTGCGCGACTTCTACGGCTTGGAGAAGTTCTGGAAGGAAGAGAACCGCATCGACTGGGCCCCCGAGGTGCAGTAATGCCCCTTCCCTAAAAATCAACACACGAAAAGGCCGTCGGTGACAACACCGACGGCTTTTTCGTTACCCTTGCTCCCGGCGCATCAGCGCAGGAAGAAGCGAAGGATTTTCTCCGCAAACTTGGAATAAGGATGGTAACGGAAGGGCAAATCAAGCCATGTAGCCTTGGAGAGCACTGACTTGTAGTGCGTGAAGGTATCGAAGCCCGCTTTACCGTGGTACGAACCCATGCCGCTGTCACCGATGCCACCGAAGGGCAAACCATGCACCGCTAAGTGGATGATGGTATCATTGATGCAACCGCCACCGAAAGACAGGTGCTGCGTAAAGCGCTTCTTATTGGCGGAATCAGAGCTGAAGAGGTAAGAAGCCAACGGGCGCGGGCGACTGAGCACGAACTGCTCCACATCCTCCCACTTGTCCCAAGTCAGAATAGGCAGAATGGGGCCGAAAATCTCCTGTTGCATGGAGGCGGAGTCCGGCGTGATGCCATCCAGCAGGGTAGGCTCGATGCGCAGCGACTCAGCATCTCCCTTGCCACCAACCACAGGCTTAGCATCCTCCAAGAGCCCCATGAGGCGCTCAAAATGGCGGCGGTTGATGATGTGAGTGAACTCGCCGTTCTTCAGCGGCTCTTCACCGAGCATCTCCTTCACGGTGGCACGGTATTCCTCCACAAAGGCATCCTTCACGCTGTGGTGGATGAAGAGGTAATCCGGCGCGACACAGGTTTGACCGGCATTGAGAATCTTACCGAAAGCAATGCGGCGGGCTGCCACACGGATGTTGGCGGTAGCATCCACAATACAGGGGCTCTTGCCGCCCAGCTCAAGCGTAACCGGGGTAAGGTGACGGGCGGCTGCCTCCATGATGATATGGCCCACATTCGGGCTGCCGGTAAAGAAGATGTAGTCGAACTTCTGCTCCAAGAGCACACCGGTGGACTCACGCCCGCCAAGCACCACGTGCACATATTCCTTGGGGTATATGCTGCCGAGCATCTCCGCCAGCACGGCAGAGGTAGCGGGGGTCATGGATGAGGGCTTCACCACGCAGCAGTTACCGGCGGAAAGCGCTGCCACCAGCGGGTCCAGACACAGCAGCACAGGGTAGTTCCACGGGCTCATGATGAGCGCCACGCCGTAGGGCTCCGGCACGACTCGGCTCACGGAGGGGAACTGCGCCAGCGGGGTGTGGGTGCGGCGCGGCTTGCTCCAGCTGCGCAGGCAGCTGAGGGTGTGATTCAGCGAGGAAAGCACCATGCCGATTTCCGTCATGAAGGTTTCCGTGCCGCACTTACCGAGGTCCTTTTGCAGAGCCTCCGCGATGCGGGGCTCCCACTCTTTCAGAGCGGTGCGCAGTTTTTTGAGAGCCTCACGGCGGTACTTTACCTCACGTGTGACGTGTGTGTTAAAAAACTGACGTTGAGTTGTTGCGATGGTATGCATGGCGGTCAGAATGCAGCGTTAAGGATTTCCAGCACCTGCTCTTCCGTAGCAGCGCGGGGATTCACGATGAGCGCGCCGTCATTCACGGCGAACTCAGCCACCTTCGGGAAGTCATCTTTGCTCACACCGGCAGCACTGAGGGTCAGCGGCAGCCCGCAGACCTCATTCAGCTTGCGCCCCAAGGTCTCGATGGCATCGATGGCAGCCTCCGCCTGCTTCTCTGCAGGGGTGCTCATGGCCTTTTCCATGCCTACCAACCACGGCAACAGCGCGGCATAACCGGCAGCGGCATGGCTGAGGTTGTAGCGCATGACATGCGGCAACAGAATGGTCATCGCGACAGCGTGGGGCACATGGCACACACCGCCGAGCGCGTGCCCGATGGCATGCACGGCGCCCACCATGGAGTTAGAGAAGGCAATACCGGCCATGGTGGAAGCCAACGCCATGTTGAACCGAGCCTCCTTATCGCTCCCCTTCACCGTGGCCTGCACCAAGTTCTCCGCAATCATACGAATGGCCGCCGTACCGTATGCCGTGCTCAGCGGGTTAGCCTGCAGGCAGGTGCAAGCCTCCACCGCGTGGCACAGGGCATCCATACCGGTGGAAGCTGTAGCCTTGGGCGGCAGCCCTACCGTCATACGCGGGTCAATCACTGCGACATCCGGCTCCACAAAGGGGGAAAGGAACTCCATCTTCACGCCGTTCTCGTCATTGCGAATCACCGCCACGCCCGTGCACTCGGAACCGGTACCGGCAGTGGTGGGCACCACCACAAAGGGGATGTGCTTACCACGGCTTACATTCTCCAAGCCACTGATGGAGAAGATATCATCCGTATCCTGCGAGAGTACCAAGCGCACGCCCTTTGCTGTGTCAATCACGGAGCCGCCACCGATGGCGACGATGGAATCACAGCCCTGCTCGCGGTAAAACGCGGCAATCTTGTTCACCACAGCCAACGAGGAATCCACAGGAATATCCGTGAAGGTAGCAGCGGGCTTCACGCCCTCCGCCACCATGGCATCCGTCACGGCAGCCATGGTGCCGATTTTTGCCAACACGGCATCGGAGAGCACCAGCGGGCGCTCTGCATGCAGGTGCTGCAGCTCATTTGCAATACGCTCTAAGGAGAGCTCGCCGCAAAGCAGCTTCACGGCATTCTGAAATTCAAAGTAAGACATGGTGTAAGTTATTTGGAAAAACGATATTTACAGGTAAGGAAGCCGAGGCCGATGCGGGCATAGGTGCGCAGGAAGCACACCTCGGGTTTGGGGATATCCGTCATGATGCGGCGGTTGATGAAGTTCGGGAAGAGGTAGGCCTCCACGATATTCACCAAGCGAGCCAAGCGCATCACATCCGCCACCTCACCGGCCATGGTGAAGGCATGGGCAGCATACGCCTGTGCCAAGCCCATCTGCCCCGTAAAGAGGCGGAATGCCAAGGCCATAGACTTAATGTGCAAGGTGCAGGAGGCCTTATCGAGAGAGCGCACACGGCGCAACTTACCGCCCTGCCACACCACATGCAGCGTCGGGCCGTTATGCCCGGTGTGAATGGAGTAACTGAGCCCCTCCGGCATGTTCGCAAACTCGCGAGCCACGCGGGAATCCTGCCGCTGCAGCTCCACCAGCGCGGCATGCACCACGCGCAGCACGATGCCGACGGTCAATTTCTGAAAAAAGCGTTTCATGCGCGCATTACTCCCCACGTTTGGCTGAGGCACGGCGTAAGCGATCCATCATGGCGCAACCCAAGCCGGTTTCCGGCAATTCCTCTGCCACAATGGCCTGCACGGACTCGCATTCATCCATGGCGCGCATCACGGCAAACAAACGCACAGCAGCTTCCGCCAAACGCCCACTGCCGGGGGAAAGCGGCATGGTCTCCACCCAGCAATCCTGAGCAGCCAAGGGAGAATCCCCCTCGTACGTGATAAGCCCATACGCCACGCCCTCCTCAGGGGTGAACTCCTCGTTCGGGTTCCACAAAATAAGCGGCTTGGTGGGTGCATAGTGGCTCTTGAGCATACCGGGAGCATTCGGAGTGGCCTCTGCCTCAGCCGTCTTGCCCTTACCGGGCTTCAGCACACGGCAAATTCCGCGCAGTTTTTCGCGAGTGATGGGGCCCTCTCGCAGCAGGCGCACGGTAGGCTTGCCTTTCTCATCCAAACAGGGCATGAGAATGGTGCTCTCCAGACCTTCGGAGCAGGCGCCGGCATCCAACACCATGGGGATGGAGCCTCCGAGCTCTTTCACCACGGCGCCGGCGCTCGTGGGGGAAATGTGGCCGAAGCGGTTGGCACTGGGAGCGGCAATGGGGTGTCCCAAGGCACGCGCCACACCGCGCATCACCTCATGGCTGGGCACACGGCATGCCACCGTGGGCAGGCCGCTCGTCACAATGTCCGGAATAATCGGCTTTTTCGGCAGCACCAGGGTCATCGGGCCCGGCCAAAACTCCTTGGCAAGTTTGTCTACCAAAGGTTGAAGCTCAGCGGGTACCTCCGTGTACTCCTTGATGTATTTAGCGTTGGAAAAATGGCAGATAAGCGGGTCGAAGCTCGGACGCTCCTTGACGGCAAAAACATTGGCAACAGCCTCGGTATTAAGAGCATCTGCTCCCAATCCATACACAGTCTCCGTGGGAATGGCTACCAGTCCGCCCTCCTCCAATACGGCTGCGGCTTCCTTATACACTTTGCGGCAGTCCTCCAAGGGGTCCACCTCTATCACGCGCGTTTGCATGCGCGCATAATACCAGCAAGTTAGAGACAAGTCAAGGATTTACGCCCGCTCAACGCATTTTACGGCTTACTACGCCCCCAAAAGCGGCGGGGATTCTCATTGGTTCACCATCAGTAATCACCCCGATAAATCGGAAGTTGGAGAACAGTTTGCGAGCGTCAGCGAGCGGAATTCGGAGCCCCGGAGGGGCGCCATAAAATAGCCCGGCGGTGGCCTGCCACGGCGTAGCAAGCGAGCGAAGCGAGACGCGAAGACGGGAGCCCCGTAAGGGGCGGCCTGTGAGGGCGTAGAAAGCGAAGACTCGAAGCCCCAAACCCCGGGAACCGCCCCCAAAAAGTAAATGCGAACCCCGGAGGGGTGGCATAAAGCGTGGCACGAAATACGGCATTGTTTCAAAATGCCGCAAACACCAAAAACACGCGCCCACCCCGGCTCGGAGCTCCGCTTCGCGACGGTCCTCGCCATTATATGTCGGCCTACGCTGCGTCGCTTCGCTCCATCGCTCCGGGCTCAATTTTCTTTTTTTACGCTACCCCGGGGTTCCGCGGCTT
>JAEIGA010010403.1_pt1 | contig 14102 bp, 4 predicted proteins | sample 9270691 | NCBI WGS metagenome assembly JAEIGA01 (sample SAMN17057246, study PRJNA624740) | gut metagenome | biome: biome; isolation source: fecal sample | host: Bos grunniens | place: China: Xizang | collected 2019 | reverse complement strand
TTGTTCTGTTTCGCTAATGATAGTTGTGTCTCTTGTTATAGTTTGACATGATTTATGTTCCGAAACGATTTCTATTTCTGGGAACGAAGTGATATCTTTTGAGAATAGTATTGTATATTCAAGTGTTTCAGGAGTAAAGTTTTTGTCGCACTCAAAGTTAAGTGATAAAGTGCTTAGAGACTCTCCATCTATTTGAATGTCGTTTAATGAACTATTGTTGCAAGGTGTTACGCTGAAAGCGATAGTGTAACTTGATGTTGTAACACCATTTTCTGCCACAACAATAATTGTAGTAGTTCCATTAACACCACTTGTTATAATGTTTGTGCTTTGTCCTTGGGCACCTAATATGGCAGTAATGTCAGGCACTATCGTAGTGTGCATAGGAAGAACAAAATTGTAATCGAAATTGTTTGCTGAGAAATCTGCCAAAAGGTTTCCGTTAATTTCAATTCCACTTAGTAGTGCGTTATCCGATTTTGGTTGCGACGATTCTATATCTATCGTGTAAATCTGGCTGATAGATCCGTTTTCTGCTGTTACCGTAATGATTATTTGCGATTCGTGAGTTGTGATTTCTACACTTTGATTTTCGTCGCCTTTTTCAATGGCAATGTCAGGTATTGTATCAGAAACAATAGTATAGTTGAATGAATCTTTTTCGAATCCATCAATCATAACATTCTCTGCCAAAATTCCATCCAAATACGCATTTGCAGAAACCTCGTTTGTGAATGTCAGTTTATAACGATTTTTAGTAGCAACACTATTTTCAATATTCCAAACTACTGAATCAGCATAGATAGTCGTAGTGAGAGAATCGCTGTCGAATGATTTATTGTAAGTAAGTAAAAAGTCCGTATTTGTATTTTTTACCACACCATATTCGTAAATATCGGGGCTAAATGTTGGTAGAGTTTCGTTGTCAATAGCAATCTCTTTCAATGTCGCATTGGTTGAAACTTCTTCACGAATAAAGTTAATAGTATATGTATTGTGATCTGTACCATTTTCTGCTATAACTTCTATAGTCGTAGTTTCCCCTATGGTCATAGTAGCGGTTTGTCCGTCGCTATTTTTTAAGAACGAAACCATTGGTAAAGAAGTATCTGACGCCAACGAAACATTGTATGAAGATGTGTTTTTGTCGAAGGTAAAATCAGCTGGATTTCCTTCGATTGTAATCTCTTTCAGTGTTGCAACATCCGATTTTTCTTCAACAAAATCTATAGAATAAGTTGTAGATGTTCCGTTTTCAGCAGTAACCACTATGGTAGCAGTATTTATATCATTTGTGTTTATCTTTATACGTTGATACATACTTCCGCAGATAGCTTCAATATCTGGTGTGCGAGTAGTGCCATTGGCTATGGTATAAGAATAAGCAAGTTTGTTTGGCTCAAAATCAACCAATGCAATTCCATTGATTTTTATTCCTTTTAGTTGATTATTACTCGATTTTGGTCGAACTAAATTGAATGAATAATTGGTTGAAGTTCCATCTTCGGCTTTAGAGTTGATAGAAACTGCTCGCAACATATTTGCTCCACTTTCTGTCTCTGTTTCCGCTATTTGAATTGTATGTTCTTGATCAGGAACTTCGCCTATTGCACTTATCGCAGGAATGCCTTGATAGTCTGCATCAATAGTATAGCTATTTGTTACGGAATTGCTTACGCCGTTGATAACGACATTTGTAAGTGCAGAATTGTGAGCAAAACGAAGATTGTCAACAAGTAGTGTTGATGTTTTGCTTGTGACTCCTCCTAAATCTTTTGCATTTTCTGTATTTGCACTATTGATGGTGATATTTAGTGTGGTTGGAGCAACTATTGAAGCATCGTAAATAGGGAGATTCATTGTTGTCCATGAACCTAAGTTTTGATATTTACCAGCAAATTCTTTGTTTACAGAGTTTGAACCATCTGACAAAGTGTACACAAAGTGCATGTTGTTAATATTGTCATTTGCTACTGGGCGATAATCCATAAGAACTATGTCAGGAGTATTTCTATATGGAATACCTCCGCTAACCGACGAAGTAGAATTCCCTGAGTTTGTTAAACTTATTGATAAATCTCCAAGAGTAATCATTCCTGGCATAGAGCCAGAAAGTGACCATCTATGATAAGTTGTTTGTAATTGAAGCGCATAACTTCCATTTGTATGCGTATTTGTTCTTGCAGATTCAGCTCCAGATGTGTAAGTTCCATAATCAATAATTCCTCCCCAAGAATACGTGTAACTATTCACGATATCTGCTGCAACTTTCCATCCTGTAGGTTTTGTAGCTCCATTATATACTGTACCTGCCCAATCTTCAAAGTTTGCATTAGGAATAACATCACTTGGATAGTAAAAGTAAACATCATAAGTAGATGTTGGGTATGCCGGATCGTTTTGGTCAGAAACTTTTAGCTGTACATGTTTTGTGTTTTCAATCAAAATTTCTACTACAGCATCATCCGAATGCACATATTCTATTACTGGTTGTTCTCCAACAGGATTATTTACGTTTACTACGTAAGAATATTTGTCTGGTTTGAATCCTTCTATTGTATTTCCGTTAACTTTGATTTCAGAAAGAGACGTTTTTGGTGCACTTATTTTGGGCGTAAATGTGTAAACAGTTCCTGATGTTGCAGTTATTTTAAGCTCCAAATCGACCATAATGCCACCATTGTTTACTGTATAATTCCCAGAAGCTGTTGATGGTGTCCTACCGCATGAATATGAAACTCCTTCGTCTATTGCATCATTTCCATTTCTTGAATTCCAATCCACAGTGTAACGCATTGTATAAGTTCCTGGTTTTGCATCGGAAGGGATATTAAAGCTATTTGGCACAGCATAGTCTCTTGTGTAATAAACGCCATTGGCAATGTTTTTAGGAGAAGCTACATATTCTCCATCATCAGAAAAATCTCCATCATTGTTCCAGTCTACGTATACATATCCCATCATCCATTCTCCAGCATAGTTAGGAGTAGTGGTAATGGTTTCTCCGTTGCTTACTTCTAGTGTTTTAGATGCCCTTAGGTCGTAGTACAATTTATTCGAAGAGGTTGCACCTGCTGTTTGTAATGTTCCACTTGCAAGAGAAGCACCTTGATTACCTGTAAACGTTACAGAAGAAAGTGCGCGAGATGGGTGTGTTGCACTGCCATCTTGAGCGCTGAGAGCACACGTTATTATTTCTGCTCGTGTAGCGGAGTTAGAACTATTTGAGCCTTCATATGGGGATTTTACAAGAATCGTAGTTGGAGCATAAAGTCCTCCATTGTTAATTGTAACGGTTTGTTCTGGAAAATTTTTTACATAATTGAAAACAGGAGGTTCGGTTGTACCATAAGGAACTGAAAATTCGGCACTACTAGTAAACGAGCCTATTCCCTCGATAATGATGTTTGTCAAGATGTTTTCTTTATCGCTCGGTGCAACATTATATGTTAAGCGATATGTGCGTTTATCTCCATTTTCAGCTGTGACGATAATACTTGTTGTATCGTTGATGTTTTTTGAAATAATTTCAATCGCTTGTTCTTCAACGCTTTTTCCAAAGTCAATTGTTGGAGCAGTAGTTGTACCGTAAGGAAGAGTGACGTTGTAGAACAATGTGTCTTTGTCAAAATTTAATTCACCAATACTCAACGAAATGTACTCTAACGTTGTAATGTTAGATTTTTCAACAGGGAAATAAATAATATAATCTTGTGTTGTTCCATCCTCTGCTTCGACGTGTAATGTCGTTGCAGCATTGATTTTTCCGTAACTGATAGAAACAATCTGTCCTTTTTGCCCTATGACTGGATGAATGTTTGGAACCACCTTCGTTCGCCAAGCTAGTGTGTCGATGTATGCGAATTTATCGCTAGCAAAGCCGGGAAGAGAAACAAATGTTTGAGTGTTGTTATTAAAAATCTTAATGTCTTTCAAAAGAGCATTTCCACTTGGAGCAATGTTGAAATTAAGATTGTAAGTGCGTTTGTCGCCATTTTCAGCAGTTACAATTAGTGAAATGTTTTTATTCGCAAAGTTGTTTACAATAACTACAGATTGCAGTGAATCGTCTTTTTCGTAAGTAACTAGAGGCGTTGAATCATCTGTTAGGTTTATGCTGTAATCAGTATTTGTTTTGTCAAAACCAGTAATATTAACACCATTTACGGCAATGTTTTTCAAGTAGTTGTTGCTCGATTGTTGATAAGTAAATTTTATTGTGTAGATGTTGTAAGAATCGCCAGTTTCGGAATAAACCTTTATAGTCGCAGTTCCGTTGAGGAAAGGTTTAACGATTTCGACAGTTTGATTTGGGAATTCAGTTTCTACTTCAATGTTAGGACAAGAAATTGCGTCTGACGATAATATGTAAATGTAATCCAACGAATCTTTACGGAATCCATCAAGATTTACTCCATCAATTTTAATGTTTATCAAATTGGCATCGGTTGATTTTTGTACTGAGAATGCTATTTGATAAATAGTTACATTTATGCCATTTTCAGCCACTACACGAATATTGGTAGTTCCATTCACGCTACTTTTTAGTATTGTAATGGTTTGGTTTGCTTCGCCTTTTTCGCAGGTAATATCTGGAATTGAAATTGTTCCAATTGGTAATTCGTAGGCATAGTTTGTGTTATTTGGATCAAAATCAGAAATAGAAACTCCTCCGATTTTAATGTCGTTTAGTGTAGAGATATCAGATTTATAAACAGAAAAATTAATTTTATATGTTTTGGTCAATCCGCTTTGTGAAGTTACTTTTATTGAATATGTTCCTTCAACGCCATTGCTCGTAGTAACTATAGTTTGATAAGCATCACCTTGTGTATAGGTAATTATGGGTAAAACGGTTGTTCCTTGCGGTAATATGTAGTTGTAGTTAGTGGTTTCTGGAGAAAAACCATCTAAAAGTATGCCGTCAACAAATATGCCTTGCAAATTGCAATTAGTTGAAGCAACTATTTTGAAAGTCAATTTATAAATTCTTGTGGTTGCATTTCCTGGTGCAGATACCCTAATTTCATAAGTCCCGTTAATTCCATTATTTTGGTGTTCAATGATCTGTTCTCCAATAGGGTATGCTGATATTGCTGTGACTTCAGGCACTTCTGTTGTACCTTGAGGAAGTTCAACTACATAGTTTGTTTTTGTAGGGTTAAATCCAGTAATAGCATTTCCTCCAACCAAAATATTTGTCAAGGTATTATCGCTAAGTTTCCCTACTGAAAAATTGAGTGTATAAGTTGTAGAGTAGTTTTTGTCTTGAGCGTATGATTTTACAGTAACTGTACATGGCAATTTGTCAGAAGAGTAGCTTATTTCGTAAGTTTGTTTGTCTTCTCCTTTGACAACTTCTATGTTAGGAATATCGGTTGTTCCGTATGGAAGCTCTATATTGTATGGACCTGGGTTATAACCACTAAATCCCGCAATAGAAGTTCCGTTGTATGTGATATTGTTTAATCGCGAATTGTCCGATTGTTTTGAAACGAAATAAATCGTATAGGTTGTTGTTGAAGAGCCATCTTCTGCTTTTACTGTTATCAAAGTTGGATTTCCATCTACAGTACCTTCCTTAATTGTGATTTCGCTTCCAGAAAGAGTTCTTCCGCTTCGTTTTGCAACAATGGTTGGAATATCAGTGGCTCCTAATCCTAGAGTATATGTGTATTCAAGCACATTAGGTTTAAATGCTCCGTACTTGAAACTATTAATGTATAATTCGTGGATAGCGGAACTATATATTAATCTTACGTCATCAACATAGAGTATGTTGCCTGCATTTATATCATTTGAACGGCCATTAGGATAGTTTCCCGCCGAAAAAATGATGTTCATTTTTTCAGGAATGTTGTCGTTATAATATTTGATGGGAACTTTTACCTCTGTCCAATTATTATAAACTTTCTTTTCGTTTAATCTGGCTTCGGCTATTTGTGTAGCATAAGTGTTTGTTCCACAGGAGTTTGGGTTTGTAGAAGTACGTATGTCTGACTCTTCATCAGTATGTGTAGTAGATGTACATCCTCCGCCTGAATTTTTATAACTACTTGCAGATGAAGTTCCTTTCCAAGAATAATAAACTATATTGTAATCTTCACTAGTAGCTTTTGCTCCTGTTCGTTTAATCCAAACGGCTAATGAGTCAGGTCTATACTTAAAAGAAATACCTCCATCTGTTCCTGCGGTGGCGGAACTCACTGTAAGTCCTTCGAGGTAACTCCAAGGCGAACCTAAAGTTAAATAGGCAGGAGCCTCTCGTGTAATGCCCATGGCACCAACCTCTTTATTCTCTAGTTTAGCGCAACTACCATTTCTCCCAGCATCTTTACTAATAAAAACAAATTTAAATCCAGCCTGATCAACATTGCTACCATGCCACTTGGAAAGTTGGGGGGTCCCATTGAAACTGTCTGACCAATCTTCAAAACTGGCGTCGGGAAGTTGTTGTGCTGATAAGTTGAGGGATAAAGAGGAAATAGCGAATATAAAAGTAAAAATAATATACTTATTCATAAATTTAATGTTTCAAAAAAACGTGGCAAAGTTATTAAATGACCTACTTATTATAAAATATCAATTATAAAAAAATATTTAGTTTACTTATTAAGTGTTTTATTTATAACAAAATAGCCTTTTTGTTGTTTTGTTAGTAATGTGTTTTTTGCAAAAAAAATGCATAAAAGTTTGTTATTTAGAAAAAGTGGTGTATCTTTGCAAATGTTTTTCGGGGTGTAGCGCAGTCCGGTTAGCGCACCTGCTTTGGGAGCAGGGGGTCGTGGGTTCGAATCCCGCTACCCCGACAAATAAAATAAGCACTTACATTATGTAAGTGCTTTAATGGTGAGCGTAGCTCAGTTGGTTAGAGTAGTGGATTGTGGTTCCATTGGTCGTGGGTTCGAGTCCCATCGTTCACCCAAGCCCGATAAATAGGGGAATATCAGAAAAATCTGATGAGAATTTAAATAAAACGATACCTTAGGGTATCGTTTTTAGTTTATATATATTTGTGTCGTCAAATAATCAAGTGTAATCGATTAAAAGTGTTATAGATTAATCTCTTTCTCTGAAATTAAGCTTGAGGTGATGAGGCTAGTCCAAGAAATTAATACCATGTTGGCAAGAAGGTGGTTGCCATTCTTTGATACTTCTGATTCTTGTTTTGTATCTACTTTTATAACTTTTAAATGAATATTTCAAAGAAAAGGAAGGAACTTTGCCCAAGTATCCTTAACTAATCATAGGTCGTTTCGTGATTTTTTTTTGTAAATGGATAAAAGAAAATGTTCTTTCGTTTTAGTCCACATTATTTATTAATTGGTTACTTTTGTTTTATAACTTCAAGGTAGTGTTGATTGATTTTTGTTTGATGTTTAATTATGCTACTCGCTTGAACTATAAAATTCAATAAAGATGTTTTTGTTAAATTAAATCGTGATTGGTTGTTATATAGAATTATCTACCTTCAAGAGAAGTTGGTGGCTGATTAGTACTAATTCCTAAAAGTGTTAGTAAGTGTTTAAAAACTCTAGTCCACTCTCCTCTATGAGCAATCTTAAAATCTTCAGGAATATGACCTCCTATGTCCATGTGATATAATTCTATGTCTGTCCGTTTGAATTGTGCTACTTCGTATTCTTTATACCTAGACCATACTAAATTGTAAGGACATCTAGGACTCGTAGATCTATTCTTATACACATACATGCAACCCCCAGATAGAAATTCTGCAATTGTATATTCTCCAAAACGCATTAGAACAATAGTTTCGGATTGTGTTCTAAGTTGATAGAAGTTATTCCATCCTAAGTTTCTAAGGTAGTTTATTTTATTCTGATCTGATGTATAAACTCTAAAAAATGTGTCAACTAGAGCATCTTGATTGAATTTAAGTAGTGTTGAAGCATATCTTTCCCAAAATTTACTCCTTAGTTCATAGTAGTCATTACTACTACCTTTAAGAACTCTACTTATAGCATTCCCTAGAATCCAACTGCGAATAATGTGATGTGCTTTTATTAATGCATTATTTTCAGCTTCTTTTAAAGTATTGTCTTGCCATAAAGACTTATTGTTGGGATCCCCAATCATGGTTTTCCCTAATTTAATAAAATAGGTTTTGCAAGATTCTGCGACGGACTGTTTGATTATTCTTATAAGAATTTTTGGAATTATTATTTTATTGAAGTGTCTTTTATTATAAGTTATTAGAGCAGTTTCTAAACCGAAATCAAGTTCAGTAGTAAATTTATCATACTTACTGAAGTATTCAAGCATTACATCTTCAAAAAAACAATAGGAAAACATTGAGCTTTGCAGCAGTACATAAGTAGGGGCTTTAATAACTGGGAATTTATTATTTCTCAAGTTTTTAGCTAGATTTTTAGTTCCATTTTTATCATATAAATATTCAAAAGCTAGCAGTTCAACTGGCATTAAATCATCAATATGAGAATAAACTATTTTTCGGAGTTGCTCAATTAGATGATTATTATGATAATATTGAGTAATAGAATGTAGAAGTCCTTTTATACAAATTTTATTCCAATTGTTTTTCAAATACTCATTAAGATAGAAATTTGCCAAGTCTTCTTTCATTTCAAAAAAGTGAAACGAAAGATTGCCTTGTTCATAATCTGTTAAAGTTATATCAGCCCCTTTGCTAATTAATTCTATTTTCTTGAAAATTTCGTCTAAATCGCATACAATAGGTAAAGTAATCGTACTTTGTATCATATCTAGTCGATGAACATTATTATCAACTATAGATTCGATATTTTTTAGCATATTTTCTATGCTAGGATACGTATTGTATTTGATTTTTATCTCTGACATTATTTCTGCAGTTGGTCATTAATTTTATCAATACTTTCTTCTGATTTGGTTAGAATTCTAAATTCAACTCTCCTTGATTTATTTTCATCTTCTATACCATCAACTAAAATAGGGTGACTATATGATAGACCATTTGCGGTTACGCAGAGTTTCATCCATTCACGTTGTTTGTCATCTGCAAGCTCCCAACAATACTCAAGTACATTACGGCTTCTTTCTTGTGAAAGTTTCATGTTATGAAAATAACTACCTATAGAGCTAGTATGCCCTTCAATACGAATTTCTGCAATTACGTGCCGATGACTCTCCAATAAGGAAATATACTTTGGGAAAAAATCATCTAGAACGCTTAGAAATTCTAAATTTAGCTGTGGATTATTATTCTCGAACATTGACTGTTTACTAAAACGAATACATAATTTACTTGGTATAATTTCTGCTCCCCATTCAGTTAATTGATCTCCAAAATGTTTTTGTAAAGAGAAAAGAATTTCTTCTTTGTCGTCCTCATATTTACGGGTAATTTCTTTGATTGTTTTGTTCTGTTGGTCTAGTTTATCTGTTTGGTCTTTCATCTTTAGCAGCGATGCAGATAGAAGAAGAACAAAAACAAACAATGTGGCAGCCATAAGGTCGCCAATAGACAATGAAAATGGATTATCCTCTTCGTTATGATGTTTTTGCATAACTATGATTTTTTAGTTTTAATTACATTTTCACTTGCTTCTTTAATTTTTTTAGCGGAAGCTTCTACTGATGTAATCATTGTATTTGCAGCAGAGTTAACGCTAGTAGTTAAATTACCAACTGTATTGTTGATTGATTCAGCAGCTGAGGTAAATTTGTCGGTATACGTAGTAAGTAAACCTGTAGTTTGGTTATGTAATAAATTTACATGTTCTTGTAAGCCTTCATTAATGGCAATAAAGATATCTTTAACATCATCTTTAATATTAGTAACTGCTCCTATTGAGTCATACAATTTTTCTATACAAATACGTAAATCATCTATATTGGTAAGGATATCAAATTGTTGTTTAGTAAGAGAATCAATCTGTGTATGTTGAGCACTAACAAGTTTTTCTACTTTTGAATACTGTTCTTTTTGAGCATCAATAAATTTCTGAATATTAACATTTTCAATTGCTAATTTCATATTGGAGATGCAATTGTTCACACTAATAATAACTTCATTTAATTGAATTGCTGAATCGCCAATATTACCAAGCGTTTCGTTAATTTCTATATTATTAGAACTCATATTATTCGTTAGATTATTAATGATAGGTATAAGTTCTTCAACGTCTCCAATAACATTAGATACACAGTCTATAATTTCAGGTAAAGTTTTTGTTATATTATTAATTTTTTCTGTTGCCGAATTAAGTTCTTCAGTTGAATCGTCAAGCATTTCTGCACTTTCTCTAAGATAATTACTTGCTTCTATCATATTCTCTTGCATGCTTTCTGTTACACCGGTAATAAGTTTTGACATAGAGTCTTGCAATTTATTAACAAGTTGCTGCCCAACATTATTTCCGATATTTGTACCCATTTCTTCAAGAAGAGAGTTTTGTTCTTCAAGATTTTGTGATATTTTTTCACCGAGCTCATTTACGGAATTATTTTGCTGTTCAATAAAATTGGAGATTCTTGTACCAATGATGTTTATTATTTCGCTTTGATGTTTAATGCTCTCATGGATATTTATAACCGTTTCAGATAAAAGTCGATTTTGTGCTATAGTTAGCATCAAAGGAGTTACCAAATATTTATCGTCTAGTTCTTTACATAATAAATCAATTTTATTTTCTAGATTTTTGATGATCATCCTATACCAGCCTCCGTATATCAATGAGGTAGCCATACCTAGTGCAGAAGTCCAAAATGCGGTTCTCATGCCATTGATAAGAGCTTCTATAGTTGTAAGAGCAGTTGCTTGATTCGAAAAACTAAAATCGGCATTTTTTAATGCTATTGATAAACCCAAAAATGTTCCAAGAATACCAAGACCAACTAGTGAATTACCAAGAGCTCTATAATGTTTGATATTAGTATTATAGCTTATAAAAACAGCTTCCGTATAAAAAAATGAAGACGCAGGAATTGTTGTCTTATTTTCAACTTCTTTCCCAATATTCTTAGAATACAAAGAGTAAATTTTATCGTAAGCCGATGAATTTTTTGCAATGGAAAGTCGGCACAATTTATAGATAAAAAATACAGAGAAAACAACTATTGAACCGATAACCGAAAAGTTAACCGGATTAAAAAGAACTTCTTTTAACATCTTTTTTATAATTATGGTTGATAAAATAATTTAAGGTTTATAAATCGTATTTTTCTCTTTATCATTAAGGTACATTCTGTAATTTTAGTAAATATTATGATTTAATTCGTTATAATGCCCAAATTTCTTAGCAATTTCGCTCGCTTGGTCAAGCGTAATTGTTTCTGTTTTTAAGTTGAAATAATGCAAAATAGAAATAAGTACAGTTAATTAATACTTGTTCATATTGGTTTTTATTCAAATAAGAATGGTATGATTTTTCCTACGCAAGCATTAGGTTTTGTTATTTTTAGTATTTGCGAAATGGTTGGAGCAATATCCGTTGCCATTACAGGAGTATTAATTTTTCGTTCGTGAAGATTCCATCCATAAAATAATAATGGAGCGGAAACCATATTTCTTCCAGATATTCCAATAGGTTCGTTATCGTTGTTAATTTCTATCCATCCAGGGAGTAAAGTAAAATATATTGTTCCGGATTTTTTAGAGTGAATACTATTTTTGACTTTTTCAGTTTCTGATAACCCACTGATGTTGTATAGGTTATTTGTGATGTAAACAGAAGCGACACCTTGGAATTCTGCCATAAAACGTTGTGCTTGATACTCAATAAGTCTAAAATCTATTTTCTTTTGTTCGGCTAAACGCTCATTTAGGTAAATGTTTTTTGCATGGTACCCAACGACCCAATTGCCTTGCCCATGTAATAGCATTAAATAATTGTTTAGTAATGCCATAGCTCTTCCTGCATTAAAAACTCCATTATGTAATTTTTGGGAATTTAGTGTCGCAGGATTTAAATTGATACATTGCGTACCTGTTAAAATTATCAAAGTGTTATTCAATCCTACAATATGCTCAACAGTATCTAATAGGTTTTTAATCTCTTTGTCGAATCGAAGGTACATGTCTTCTTTTTCGGCAGTTAAGAGTTCGTGGGCTATTTCAATAGGAGGATTTAAAGTGAATTTTACCGATAAAATATCTGGAGTATTATCATTGCCAAGCTTTTCTTCTTGGATAGCTTTTATAGTTAAACGTCGCATAACCTTATTGGCATAAGGTGTTTGCTTGAAAATTTTTATAGCGTCTTCATAATTTTTATAGTTGCTAGCGTTATATTCAAAAGGTACATTTTTGTTTTTTTGGTTAGCAGCAGGGTAGTTGTAGGTAAACGATGAAAATAGGGGTGTCCAATTGAAGTTTACGAGCTGTTCCATCGTGCCATCGATATTTATTTCGTTACACCAAGATGGTAACCCATAGTTGTAGTAGCTCGACGTTGCAAGTTTACCAAATTGATTGTCAATCCAAATAGCCGCATTAGCAGCTCTACCGCCTAATAGAATTGCGTCTTCTGCATTAGGTGCTATAGCAAAAACTTTAGCAACCCCATTTGTTATTAATTTTAATTCGTCGCTAACGGTTGAAGCATACAAATTTTCAGGCGAGTAACCATATTGCGTACCAATGCCAACGTAGCGTTCGTCGGAAACTATAGAAATAGTTTCCTTTGTTTTCTTTTGAAAGAAATTATTCCCAATAATTCCGTGGAAATTAGGTGTTGCTCCAGTAGAAAAAGTTGCCATATCAGAAGCACTACCTCCCGAATAATAATTAAAATGTTGGTCAGTAAATACCAATCCATTTCTAAAAATTCGCTTTATACCTCTATCGTCAAAATAGTTCCAAAGTGTAGCAATATGTTCAGTTTGAATACCATCAACTATAAGATTAAGTACTAGTTTTGGCGTTTGTTTTTCAAATTGATTTTCTGCAAAAGAAGGTGTTAAAATTGCAAGAAAAAAAATCAATGAAACAATTTTTCTCATACAGAAATAGATTTTTTTTGATTGCTAATATATAGTATTGCTCTAATTAAAAGTAAAGTTATGAGTGGCATAAAAGCAATGTTTAGTATTTGTATCTTTATAACATACAAAAGCAATGATATAATAAAAAATAAGCAATTAATATATTGATAATAAACTAGATATTTCCTTGTCGCTTTTTTGAAAAGTGATATTCCAAAAATAAGGTTGAGAGGATTTGCCCAAAGTAAATTCCAATTGCTTGCAACTAAAGGGTGATTAGAAAAAAACATAAGATACGAAATAACAATTCCTGCAATACCAACACATGAAAAAATAATTGAGTCAAACCAAAAAGCATATCTTTTTCTATATTTTTCTAGAATAAAAATCAATAAAGAAATAATCAAAATAAAAGAACATACTATAGCTGGTTTTAAAAAGTTTGGAATGATTTTTTTCTCTTTTTTATTTGCGTTATAGGTTTGTTCCGATAGTAAGATAGGGCGTATTTCTTCGTCGTTTACAATAACTGCTTGTTTGATTTTTTGCATTACATGTGTGGGAAGAAAAAGGTCTTCGTGGTTGAGCCCTATGACTTGGTCGGCATCGGTGCCAAAAACTAAGTCAATACCAAACTTTAACCACGAGTCTTTACCAACATGTTCTTCTACAAGTTTTCTATAGGTTGTTTTTTTTAGAAACCCACCATAAATCAACTCACCGTTGCAGCAAAGAGCTAGCATTACACATGGGCGTGTTGCACAATTGTCAAATACAAAATTGTAGCGATATGTTCTATTTTGTGGCTCATAATTATACATTAACGAATCCCATAATTTTTGTTTTTCTTGTGGTGTTAGGTTTAGAGTTTGTTCGTAAACTGTTGAGCCTCTCTGCTTGTAATTGTTTAAAAATGTATCAGTATAAGAGATACCTAATTCGTAATCGGTTTCGCCTTTTATGAATTTTGGAATAAAATAAGGCTGATCAAAAGAAAAAACGCCATAATTAAAAATCCAATCAATATCGTTTGCTTTGTCTTGTATCCGTATAGAAGTGTGTCCGAAATAAGTGTATACGGCATCTTGACTTGGCTCGCAAGTCAATAAACTAACCTTCGCACTGTCAGATAGTTGAATTGCAGCTTGAAGATTAGT
>JAEIGA010010402.1_pt1 | contig 14103 bp, 15 predicted proteins | sample 9270691 | NCBI WGS metagenome assembly JAEIGA01 (sample SAMN17057246, study PRJNA624740) | gut metagenome | biome: biome; isolation source: fecal sample | host: Bos grunniens | place: China: Xizang | collected 2019 | reverse complement strand
TCTGTGCCATTGTCTCGGAGAGTGAGCCGCCGAAGACTGTGAAGTCCTGTGCAAATACATATACGAGACGTCCGTCGATTGTTCCGCTGCCGGTAACAATGCCGTCGCCAAGGAAGCTCTTCTTCTCCTGGCCGAAGTTTGTGCAGCGATGCGTCACAAACATGCCTGTCTCTTCGAAACTGCCTTTGTCGAGCAACATTTCTATGCGCTCGCGAGCTGTGTACTTGCCGCGCTCGTGCTGCTTTTCAATGGCTTTTTCTCCGCCGCCCAGACGTGCCTTTGCGCGCAGGGCAACCAGCTCTTTGATTTTTTCAAATTGCTTGCTCATTGTGTTATCTGTTATGTTTTGACAATTGATTTAATGTTATTGCTCCTCGCAAAGCTCGGTGAGCACTCCCATTGTTGATTTTGGGTGCAGGAATGCGATGTGCAGTCCCTCGGCGCCGTTGCGCGGTGTTTTGTCTATGGTGCGCACCTCTTTGCTTTCGCACTCGGCAAGGGCGTTTGCAACACCGTCTTCCACTTTGTATGCGATGTGGTGTATTCCCTCGCCGCGGTTCTCTATGAACTTTGCAATGGTGCTGTCGGGCGATGTGGCCTCGAGAAGCTCAATCTTGGTTTCGCCAACCTTTAGAAATGCTGTGCGCACTTTTTGATCCTCTACTGTTTCAATGTTGTAGCACTCGAAGCCAAGGACTTGCTGGTAGTAGGGCAGGGCCTCTTCAATGCTCTTTACGGCAATGCCTAAATGTTCAATTCTTGAAATTTTCATATAGTAACATCTGTTTTGGGCAGGGGTGTTCTGCCTGTTCCGTTTAGTGCGAAGTTAATACAATAAAATGTAACGGCAACATTTTATTGCTTTTTTTTCGTTTTTGAAGGATTGAGGGTGCTTTTCAGGGCTCGGGGCAATAAAAAACGTACCCCCGCGCGCGGGGGTACGTGATGTTGTGGCGAGGCGTTTGCTGCCTCTTGTTCTCTTTTCTCTGCGTTTACTTTATGTCGGTTGCCTCCTTCATATCAATCTCGTTTCCATCCTTGTCATAGAAATGGTATTCAAGGTAGGCGAGTTTCTGGTTGGGGACAACGCGTATTCCCATTCCGTATTTTATTTGCCACTTTCGCAGCAGGGAGAAGAATCCCTTTTCTATGTAGGCGGCAACATACGGGTGCACATTCAATTTAAATCGCTTGACACCTATTGTGCTTACAAGTGTCTCAATCTTGCTCTCCAGTGTGTCGGTAAACAGTACCGACGGCTGTATCTTGCCTTTTCCGTGGCATACGGGGCAGCACTCTTCTACCTCGAGGTCGGTTGCCGGGCGCACTCTTTGACGTGTTATCTGCATCAAACCGAATTTGCTGAGCGGCAGTATGTTGTGCTTTGCTCTGTCGCGGCTCATATTTTCGGTCATTCTTTCATAGAGTTTCTGGCGGTTTTCGGCCTTGTCCATATCTATGAAGTCTACTACGATGATACCGCCCATATCGCGAAGGCGCAGTTGGCGTGCGAGTTCATCGGCGGCGCCAAGGTTCACCTCGAGTGCATTCTCTTCCTGCGTGCTTGCGTTGTTGCGGGCTCTGTTGCCGCTGTTCACGTCTACAACGTGCAGTGCCTCGGTGTGCTCAATTACCAGGTAGGCTCCGCCTTTGAACGAGACGATTCTGCCAAATGATGACTTTATCTGCCTGGTTATGCCAAAATGGTCGAATATGGGCAGCTCGCCGCGGTAGAGCTTTATGATGTTCACGCTCTCGGGTGCGATGACTGATACATAGTCCCTGATGCGCTTGTACACGTCGATGTCATTGACGTGTATGCTTTCGTAGGAGGGGTTGAAGAGGTCTCGCAGCAGTGCGAGGGTCCTGTCGGTCTCTTCGTGTACCAGTGTTGGGGGCTTGGTGCTCTTTTGCACCTTGCCAACGAGTGCTTCCCAGTTATTGACAAGGGAGCGCAGCTCGCTGTCCAGTTCGGCAACCTTCTTGCCTTCGGCCACTGTGCGCACAATAATTCCAAAATTCTTGGGCTTGATGCTCTGTAGCAACTGCTTTAGGCGTGTGCGCTCCTCGGGGGACTTTATCTTTGACGATACAGACACCTTGTCTTCAAAGGGTATCAGTATCAGGAAACGGCCTGCAAAGGAGATTTCACAGGTGAGACGTGGCCCTTTTGTGTTGATGGGCTCTTTGGTAACCTGTACAAGTATCTCTTGTCCTGTTTGCAGTGCTTCGCTTATGTTGCCTTCCTTTTTCTTCTCGGGCATAATGGATGCCTTTGCTATTGGAAAGCTTTTCTTGCGGTCGCTGGTTATCTGTTTCAGATATTTCTGGAGAGAATAGAATTGCGGACCTAAATCAGTATAGTGCAGGAATGCCTCTTTTTCGGAACCGACATCTACAAAGCAGGCATTCAGCCCGGGCATAATCTTTTTAACACGCCCGTGGTAGATGTTGCCTACTGAAAATGTTTCGGTCTGTTGCTCCCTTTGGAACTCCACCAGCTGCTTCTCTTCAGTGATGGCGATGGATACCTCTTGGGAGTGAACGTCTACAATTAGTTCGCTTGTCACAATACTGTTGTTTCTTTCTTGGGTCTCATTTACTTTAAGGCGAGGCCCGTTGCCTTTGCTGTTGCAAACTGTTGTTTGCTTTTAATGTCATTCACTGCCTGTTTTCAACACTTTATAAAAGGTGTGTGAAATTGGCCATTAAAACAAAAAACAAACTTGAGGACACTTTAACTCTCCTTGCAAGTTTGTTTTTTGTGTTTGTGCAGACAACTACTTACTTGTTCTTGTGTCTGTTCTTCCTCAGTCTTTTTTTACGCTTGTGCGTAGACATTTTATGTCTTTTTTTCTTCTTTCCGCTTGGCATAGTTAAAAATATTATTAGTTAATCACTCTTATTTCTTTACTTCGTTCAAAAAAATCTTTGCGGGCTTGAAAGCCGGAATATCGTGTGCAGCGATCTCCATCTTTTCCCCTTTGTGTATATCGCGTGCTGTTTTCTCTTTTCTGTGCTTAATGATGAAACTGCCGAAACCGCGGAGGTATACAGGCTCCTTCTCAATCAAAGATGTCTTTACAACATCCATAAATGATTCAATTGTTGTCAGCACTACAGATTTTTCAATTCCCGTCTTTTTTGCAATCTCATTAACAATCTCTGCTTTTGTCATCTCTTCTTAAAATTTTGTTATTCAACCAAATTGTTTTGTAAGGTTTTGATTTTCGGGTTACAAATATATATCAATTTTTGCAACCCTCGAAATTTTGACACGTTTTTTTGTAAAAAATGTGATATTTGCACATTTACGGTGTGTCGGTAGTCGCTTTTTGCCCAATTCTTTCTATAAATATTAATAATAGGATATTTATCTTTGAATTTAAGTTTTCTATTTCTTATCTTTGCAGTAAATTTTAAAAAATAAAGATATGTCAGTGAACAAGGTTATTCTAATAGGAAATGTGGGCAAGGACCCGGATGTCCGTCATCTCGATCGCAATGTCGTTGTTGCCAATATGGTGCTTGCTACAACCGAGCGTTCTTATACTTTGCAGAATGGAACACAGGTGCCCGAGCGCACAGAGTGGCACAATGTGGTGCTGTGGGGTGGCTTGGCCGAGGTGGCCGAGCGCTATGTGCACAAGGGCGACCGCATATATATCGAGGGCAAGATAAGGACCAATACTTATGAGGACCAGAATGGTATACGTCGTTATAGGACAGAAATTCTTGCCGAGACAATGGAGATGCTCTCCTCAAAGACAACCGGTGCCGTTCCGGGCAGTGATGTGCCTGTGTCGGGTGCTCCTTTCTAATTTAAATTTGTAGTTTTGGAAATATTTTCTTCCACCTTGGCGTGGGTATATATGATTTCACTTTCCGACGTTGCCGTAACGGCTCCATCGGTGAGTGCCGTTGTTGCTGCTTGTGTTGCAGCGGTGTTGTTGCTCTGTTCGGCCTTCGCATCGGGCTCTGAAATGGCGTTCTTCTCTTTAACGCGCGAAAATCTCAATGATATGGCTGATAGTAAGTCGGCCGGCGACAAACGTGTGCTGGAGTTGTTGAAGGACCCCGAGAAACTGTTGGCAACAATTCTTATTGTGAATGATTTTGTGAATGTGGGCGTGGTGATGCTCCTGAATTTCTTTTTTATGGATGTTCTGGACTTTGCGCCGGGTGCCGAGTGGCTTGAGTTCTTGCTGCTCACAGTGTTGCTCACCTTCCTGTTGTTGTTGTTTGGCGAGGTGATGCCTAAAATCTATTGCAAGAGCAACGTTGTGAAGTCGGCGCGTTTTGCGGCGGTAGGTTTCTCCCTGCTGTCGCGTCTGCTGTCGCCATTTGCAAAGTTTCTTGTGCGTTCAACAGCGTTTGCACAGCGCATTGTGTCAAAGAAAAACCGTCTGCTTTCGGTGGATGAGCTGGAGCAGGCGCTTGAACTTACCGATAAAAAGGAGATTGGTGAGCAGAAGAATATGCTCGAGGGTATAATCCGTTTTGGTGATGAGACGGTGAAGAATATTATGACTTCGCGTCTTGATATGGTGATGCTTGATATGCGTGCTCCCTATTCCGAGGTACTCAAATGCGCGGCCGAGAATGCCTATTCGCGTATTCCTGTCTATGGTAAGACACAGGATGATATACGCGGAGTTTTGTATATAAAGGATTTGATACCGCATCTCGACCGTGGCAGCTCTTTCCGCTGGCAGTCGCTTATCCGTCAGCCCTTCTTTGTGCCCGAAACTAAAAAAATCGATGATTTGTTGTGCGATTTCCAGGCTGTGAAGGTGCATATGGCTGTTGTTGTCGATGAGTTTGGCGGCGTGTCGGGCCTTATCACTCTCGAGGATATAATTGAGGAGATTGTGGGTGAGATTAATGATGAGTTTGACGAGCCCGATACATCATACGAGATGCTTGCCGAGGGTGTCTATCTGTTCGATGGGCGCACTTCTTTGTCGGATTTCTTTAAGATTACCGCGCTTGACAGTGATGTCTTTGAGGAGTTGTCGGGCGAGGCTGACACCTTGGCGGGTCTGCTGCTTGAGGTGAAGGGCGAGTTTCCACAGCTTGGCGAGGTGATAGAGTGTAACGGTGTGGCCTTTGAGGTTATGCAAAAGGACAGGCACCGCATTGTGAGAATAAAGGCTGTGTTGCCGTCGTGTGATGGGCCTGCCGACGTGGTTGAAGTGGAGGAGGCCTGATGCCGTTCTGTGGGCAATATGAGTTGTGCGGCGCTGCCGTTGCTGTGTGGCGTGTAACAGAGACGCCCCGGGAGTTGTCGTGCTTGGTGGCCGAAGAGTATGCCGAAGAGTGGCGTGGCAGGTTTGGCAGCGATGCGCGTTGCTGTGAATGGCTTGCGGTGCGTGCGCTGCTGAAACAGATGTTGGGTGATGATGCTCGCATTGTGTATGACGTTGCAGGAAAACCGAGTGTTGAGGGCGGTGGCGTGCACATAAGTGTTTCCCACACGCGTGGCTATGCGGTGCTTGCCGTCTCGCGGGAGGCCGAGGTGGGTGTTGATGTGGAATTGCTTTCACGTAACGCCTTGCAGGCTGCCGGGCGTTTTATGGAGCCTTCGTTGCTTGAGGGGCTCTCTTTTGAGGAGGCATCGCGTGTGGCGCTTTTTCATTGGTGTGCCAAAGAGGCGCTCTATAAAGTTGTTGGCGATTTGGGTGGAAATTTTAAAGAGAATATTCGCGTGAGTGCGTTTGTTCCACCGCCGGGCGGCTCGTTTTGTGTGAGTGTAACCGGAATGGGTGATGGTGTTGATGCCGATTTTGCTGCCGAATGTGTTTATGATAATGGTGTGCTGCTTGTGTTGTGCAGTCGCTGATTGTTTAAAAGCTCTCGCTGTGTGGATGTTTTTTTAGCCGGCTTCAGCTTTGCAGTGGAAAGGAGTTTTAATAAAAATATTGGAATATTATGTTAAACAGTGTAATTCGCAGTGTGGCAATGGTGCTTGTGGGGCTTTTGCTTCTGCTTATGGATAACGGGGCTGTGATTTTGCTTGTGCGTCTGCTTGGAGTGGCATTTTTCCTTCCGGCATTGGTTTCGGTGGTGAATGTGTGGCTTTCACGTGCCGAGGGAAGGCTTTCTTCGAAAATGATTGTGGCGCTTGTGGGTGTGGGTAGTATGGCGTTCGGCGTTGTTCTTATTGCAAGGCCTGTGCTCTTTGAGGGGATATTTGTGAAGTTGTTGGCGTTGCTGTTGCTGCTTGTTGCTGTTTATCAAATGATGGTGGTGCTGCAGGTGCGTCGCAAGATATCTGTTGGAAAGGTCTTGTTTGTTGTTCCACTGCTGCTTGTGGTTGTTGCCATTGTGCTTCTTGCGGTGGAGTTCGGCAATTTCAGTGTGACGCCAATGACCTATGGCGTGTGTGCGCTTGTTGCTGCTTTTTGGGATATTGTGGTCTCTTTGTTCAGGTGGCGTTCATCCCGCAAGGAGAGGCTTTTGGCCGAAAAAGAGGGTGTAGACAAGCTTTGAGATTTGTGAATTTACCGAAAAAGTGTTGTTTTTTGCTTTTTGTGGTAAAAAAAACAGTGGTTTAATGTATGAAATTACACAAAAAAATGACAATTTTGCAATATGAATGACTTGTTATCGCAGATTGTTTTATTGGAAATCATCGTTAAGGGTGTTGTGATAGGTGTTGTCGCATCAGCCCCTATGGGTCCGGTGGGTGTCCTTTGTGTGCAGCGTACATTGAACAAGGGACGTGCCTATGGTCTTGTTACCGGTATGGGAGCGGCGTTAAGCGACATTCTCTATGCTTTATTGACGGGTTACAGCCTTAATCTTCTCTACGATGTAATAAACAATCCCACTACCATATATTGGATGCAATTGGTTGGCGCTGCCATAATGTTTGTATTTGGAATTCACACTTTCCGCTCCAACCCAATACAGAATACAAGAAATGTGAGCCACAACAAGAGCAATTTGGTGAGGAACGGCATAACCGGCTTTTTCATCACTTTGTCCAATCCGATGATTATATTGCTGTTTCTGGCACTGTTCACTCCATTTAATTTCGTGATACCGGAAATGTCGTTGTCGTTCCAGTGTGTCGGCTATCTATCCATATTTGCAGGTGCAATGCTGTGGTGGTTCTTTATAACCTTTGTGGTCAATAAGCTGAGGGAGCGATTTGATGTGCGTGGCATTGCCATAATCAATAAGGTTATTGGTGCAGCTGTTATGGTTGGCTCGCTTATTGGTGCCGTGCTTATTGCAACCGGTACATTTTCGTTACACTAAAAAATATTTTGGTTTTGTTTGTTTCAAGGGAACTTCGAAAGAAAAATATAGCGGAGTATCTGCTGTATATGTGGCAGGTCGAGGACTTGCTGCGCGCGAATGATTTGTCGTTGGAGAGAATTAAGGAGAGTGTTGTGGAGCCTTATGGGCTTCCGACAGAGGCAGCGGCTGAGTTGCTCGGTTGGTATGCCGACCTAATTGATATGATGGGGCAAGAGGGTGTGAAGGAGAGCGGTCATCTGCAGATAAACCGCAACGTGGTGATTAATCTCACCGACCTGCACCTGCGTTTGCTTAAATCGCCAAAAGTGCCATTCTATTCGGCAGCCTATTACAAAGTGCTGCCTTTTATAGTGGAATTCAGGGGCAAGAGCGAAGGACGCGAAAAGGCCGAGCTTGAGAACTGCTTTGATGCGTTGTATATGGTGTGGATGATGAAGCTTCAGAAGCGCGAATTGGGCGAGGAGACACTCAAGGCCACAACCGAGATTGGTAAATTTGTTTCAATGCTCTCTTTCTACTACAAGGAGGAAGAGGAGGGCAGGCTGGACCTTGAAGGCGAGGCCTGATTTTTTTTGTTACTATAAAAAACATTTGATATAAGGATGAGTATACAGGAAGAAATTGGCAGAAGAAGAACTTTTGCGATTATATCGCACCCTGATGCCGGTAAGACAACTCTGACCGAGAAGCTGTTGCTTTTCGGTGGTCAGATTCAGGTGGCCGGTGCAGTGAAATCGAACAAGATAAAGAAGACGGCTACATCGGACTGGATGGAGATTGAGAAGCAGCGTGGTATTTCGGTAACAACATCGGTGATGGAGTTCGATTATGCCGGATACAAGATAAATATTCTCGACACGCCGGGCCACCAGGACTTTGCCGAGGATACTTTCCGCACACTTACAGCTGTTGATAGTGTTATCATTGTTGTGGATAGCGCCAAGGGTGTGGAGACACAGACACGCAAACTGATGTCGGTGTGCCGTATGCGCAACACACCGGTGATTGTCTATGTAAACAAGATGGACCGCGAGGGCCGCGACCCCTTTGAACTGCTCGATGAACTTGAGAGCGAGTTGCAGATTGCGGTGCGCCCATTGAGCTGGCCCATTGACCAGGGTGCCCGTTTCAAGGGTGTATATAACATCTATGAACAGAAACTTGACCTCTTTACCCCCAACAAGCAGCGTGTAACCGAGAAGGTTGAGGTTGATATAAACAGCGATGAACTTGACAAGAGCATTGGCGAGGAGCTTGCTTTCAAGCTTCGTTCCGATATTGAACTGGTTGATGGTGTGTATCCCGAGTTCAATGTTCAGGATTACCTCGATGCAAAGGTTGCGCCGGTGTTCTTTGGTTCGGCACTCAACAATTTCGGTGTTGAGGAGCTGCTCAACTGCTTTGTGAAGATTGCTCCCAGTCCGCGTCCTGTGCAGGCATTGGAACGTGTTGTCAATCCCGAGGATTCAAAGTTCACAGGCTTCATCTTTAAGATTACTGCCAACATCGACCCCAATCACCGTTCTTGTGTCGCTTTCTGCAAGATTTGCTCGGGTAAGTTTGTGCGCAATACACCTTATCGCCACATACGTCTTGGCAAGGAGTTGCGCTTCTCTTCTCCCACGCAGTTTATGGCCCAACGCAAGAGCACCATTGAGGAGGCCTATCCGGGCGATATAATTGGCTTGCCCGATACCGGAAACTTCAAGATTGGCGATACCCTTACCGAGGGTGAGATTCTTCACTTCAAGGGCTTGCCGAGTTTCTCTCCCGAGATGTTCAAATACATTGAGAATGCCGACCCAATGAAGACCAAACAGCTTGCCAAAGGTATTGACCAGCTGATGGGCGAGGGCGTTGCGCAGCTGTTTGTGAACCAGCATAATGGTAGAAAGCTCATTGGTACAGTGGGGCAGCTCCAGTTTGAGGTGATACAGTATCGCCTTGAGAATGAGTATAACGCCAAGTGTCGTTGGGAGCCTGTGAGCCTCTACAAGGCTTGCTGGATTGAGAGCGACGATGCCGCCGAGCTCGAGGCCTTCAAGAAACGCAAATATCAGTATATGGCCAAGGATATCGAGGGACGCGATGTGTTCCTCGCCGATAGCGGCTATGTGCTGCAGATGGCGCAGAATGATTTTAAATCGATACGTTTCCATTTTACAAGTGAATTCTGATGGGTACAATAGCAGATGAAGCGAAGAAGTGCGTTGAAGTGATGCGCAAGGGTGGTGTAATCCTCTATCCCACCGACACAGTGTGGGGTATTGGTTGCGATGCCACGAATGTGGAGGCTGTGAAGCGAGTGTATGAAATTAAGCGCCGTAGCGATAGCAAGGCTATGCTGCTGCTTGTTGATAGTGCCGACCGTCTTGCGCGTTATGTGGGCACAGTGCCTGCGGTGGCGTGGGATTTGATTGAACTGGCCGACAAGCCATTGACTATAATCTACGATGGGGCGCGCAATCTTGCGCCCAACCTCATTGCCGAGGATGGCAGCGTGGGTATACGTGTAACATCGGAACTTTTTTCAAAGGAGCTGTGTTACCGTTTCCAGAAGGCTGTGGTATCTACATCGGCCAATATCAGCGGTGAGCCCACTCCCAATAACTTCAGCGAGATAAGCCCCGAAATAATCTCGGCAGTTGATTATGTTGTGAACTATAAGCAACTCGAGAAGGGCAAGGCAAAGTCTTCGGGAATAATAAAACTCACGGAGAACGGAACTGTTACAATTATAAGACAATAACAATGGAGAAGAAAGATGCAGGCTTGCTCGACCGCTTTATAGCTTGGCGCGAGAAGCATATACCACACACACAGTTTGTGCTCATTTTGAGCTTTATTGTGGGTGTGTTGTCGGCGCTTGCTGCCTTTGCGCTCAAGCATCTTATTCATTTTATTCAGCACCTTTTGACTGGAAATTTCGATACGCAGTCGTTTAATTGGCTCTATCTTCTGTTCCCGGTCATCGGTATCTTCATCACCGGCCTTTTCATCCGCAATGTGGTGCGCGATGACATAAGCCACGGCGTAACCAAGGTGCTCTATGCCATCTCTTGCCGTCAAGGAAAGATAAGACGGCACAACACCTGGTCGTCTCTCATTGCCAGTGGTATTACCATTGGTTTCGGTGGTTCGGTGGGAGCCGAGTCGCCAATTGTGATGACGGGCTCGGCCATAGGCTCCAACCTTGGCAGCTTTTTTAAAATGGAGAAGAAGGTGATGATGCTGCTCATTGGTTGCGGCGCAGCCGGTGCAGTGTCGGGCATCTTCAAGGCACCAATTGCAGGCCTTGTGTTTGTTATTGAGGTGCTTATGATTGACCTGACGATGACTTCGCTTTTGCCGTTGCTCATCTCAAGCGTTACGGCTGCCACACTCTCCTATCTGCTTATGGGTACCGAGGCTACCTTTGAGTTTCATATGCAGGACGCATTTGACCTCGCGCGCGTACCTTATGTGTTGTTGCTTGGTGTGGTGTGTGGCCTTGTGTCGCTCTATTTTACGCACGTTACCACAACTATTGAGAAGCAGTTCAAGAAGCTGAAGAACCCCTATATGAAGCTGCTCATCGGCGGCGGCATATTGAGTGTGCTCATTTTTCTCTTTCCGCCTCTCTATGGCGAGGGCTACGAGACCATCACCCAGCTCATAAACGGCAATTCCGAGAATATCATTCTTGAGAACTCAATCTTCTATGGGCACGGCAGTATGTTGCTGCTCTTTATGTTCTGTCTTGTACTCTTCAAGGCCTTTGCATCTACGGTTACCAACTGCGGTGGTGGTTGTGGCGGTATTTTTGCTCCCAGCCTCTTCCTGGGCTGCGTAACCGGCTATCTCTTTGCGAGCCTGTGCAATATGACAGGCATTGGCGTGATGGTGTCCGACAAGAATTTTGCCCTCTTTGGAATGGCGGCTCTTATGTCGGGAGTCTTTCACGCGCCGCTGACAGGTGTATTCCTCATAGCGGAGCTCACAGGTGGCTATGCACTTTTCTTGCCCTTGATGATGGTTTCTGTCTCATCCTACCTCACGGTAAAGATGTTCGACAAGAACAATATCTATGCCATACGTCTTGCGCAGCGCGGTGAGCTGATAACTCACCACAAGGACCAGGCGGTGCTCACCATACTGAAGGTGGCCGATGTGGTGGAGAAGAATTTTATGACTATAAATCCCGAAATGGACCTTGGTGCGCTCACCTCGGTGGTGGCAAAGACAAAGCGCAATATTTTCCCGGTGGTGAATGCGGCTAATCATCTTGTGGGTATTCTTTATCTCGATGATATAAGACACATAATGTTCCGTCAGGAACTCTATCACCGCTATTCGGTGGCGACGCTTATGCGTGAAGTGCCTCAGAGGCTGAGCATAGAGGAGCCTATGGAGGGTGTTATGCGTAAATTTGAGGAGACCGGTGCCTGGAACCTTCCTGTGGAGGATGTCAATGGCGAATATTTGGGCTTTATCTCAAAATCGGCTATCTTCACGGTTTACCGTAAGACATTGCTTGAGTTTACATCAGACTAAGGCCCCGGCAAGTGGTCTGTTTTATACATAATAATGTAAAAGGGCTTCCGTCCTTTCAAAAAGAGTTATGGAGAATTTGAGAATAGTATATCTTGGTACACCCGATTTTGCGGTGGAGCCGTTGCGCCGTCTGCTTGAAAAGCAACGTAGCTGCAGCGAGTGTGGCTATGAGATTGTGGGCGTGGTTACTATGCCCGACAAGATGATTAACAAGCGTGGTAATCAGCTTTTGATGAGCCCCGTGAAACAATATGCCGTGGAACAGGGACTTCCTGTGTTGCAGCCCGAATCGCTCAAGGATGAGACTTTCCAGGCCTCTTTGCGTGCGTGGAGTGCCGACCTGCAGATTGTTGTGGCTTTCCGTATGCTCCCCGAGAGTGTGTGGAATATGCCGCGCCTTGGCACTTTTAACCTTCACGCCTCTCTGTTGCCGCAGTATCGTGGCGCAGCGCCCATCAATTGGGCAATTATCAACGGCGACAAGGAGACCGGTGTTACCACTTTCTTCCTTAAGCACGAGATTGACACAGGTGATGTTATCTATCGCGACACTGTTGCCATTGATGAAGATGACAATGCAGGGACTCTGCACGATAAACTGATGCTTCAGGGCGGTGATACCGTTGTGCGCACTGTTGAGGCTATTGTTAAGGGCGAGGCAACGGCAATGGCTCAAGATACAATGTATGTATCGGAGAACGAGCTGCGTCCGGCTCCCAAGATTTTCCGCGACACTTGTCGCATCAACTGGCTGCAGAGCGTTGCAAGGGTGTATGATTTTGTGCGTGGAATGTCGCCCTATCCGGCTGCGTGGTGCGAACTTGTGGATGCGTCGGGCAATCTAACAGCCCTCAAAGTCTATTCCGTTGCCAAGGAGTATGCTGCTCACGAAAAGAAGTCCGGCACGTTGGTGAGCGATGGCAAGAACTTTATTAAGGTGGCTGTTGAGGGAGGTTACATATCTTTGCTCGAGGTGCAACTTGCAGGCAAGAAACGTATGCCGGTGGCCGATCTTTTGCGTGGTTTCTCAATAGAAGGGCTTGCGCTTGCAAAGTAAGCTTAATAGCTGTTAATTGTTAAAATAGAGGGGCTGTAACGTGTACAAGCCCCTCATATTGTGTTAAAAAGACGCTTTTTTAGCAAAAAATTTGGATTTGAAGCAATATTTTCTTTCCTTTGTGCCGATAAATCATTTTATAAACCTCTAAAAACTATTGCCTATAGAAAAATCTCTACTTCAATTCAAACAGTAGAAAAGATGAACAATTTGAGACAGATGACCGATGATGCATTGGTTACACTCTATTTGCAAGGCAATAATTCTGCATTCGACATTTTGTTGAACCGCCACAAGGAGAGGTTATTCAACTACATATATTTTATTGTGCGCTCACGCGAGGTTGCCGAGGATATATTCCAGGAGACTTTCGTGAAGGCTATTGTAACCCTGCAACAGGGCCGTTACACCAATGACGGCAAGTTCTCGGCTTGGATAACACGCATTGCCCACAATCTTGTCATTGACCAGTTCCGTGTGGAAAGGAACGAGAATACCGTTTCCAATGATGAGACCGAGATTGACCTCTTCAACGATGCGAGCCTCTCCGAGGGTACTATAGAAAACCGTATGGTGAACGAGCAGGTGCTCAATGATGTGCGTGCTCTTGTAGATGAGTTGCCCGACTGTCAGCGCGAGGTGGTCTTTATGCGTTACTATCAGGACCTCTCTTTCAAGGAGATTGCGGATATCACAGGTGTCAGCATAAACACGGCTCTTGGTCGTATGCGTTATGCAGTGCTTAATATGCGTCGCATTGCAGCCGAGAAGTGCATTTCGCTTGCGCTTGAATGATGTTGCCGCTTTTTTGCAATATTTCTTCGTTGGGCACATACTTTTTCCAAATCTTTTCCGTTATAGATATAGAAAAACGGAAAAGCCTATGGATAAAACATCTACTCAAGAATTGGACAACGCCGGTGCAATAATCAGGCAGGCGTTGAAACAACAGAACTTTCCCAAGCCCGGTGCTGTGTCGCTCGAGTTTATAAGAAATTTTGCCCGCAATTTCAGGGTGCAAAAGGAGGTGGAAGGCGATATAAGGGAATTCGTACTTAACTGATTGGATACTTCTTTTATGGAAATGAAGCTGACTAAAAAGGCTCTTTTGTTGTTATACTCGCCCTCAAAATGCTCATTTACGCTTAGTAAACTGCGCTTTTTCGGGCTTCGCAAGCCTAAAAACAGCTCTTTTTATTCAACTTCTCACAAACGAGGGTGCCCCGGGGCACCCTCATTTATTT
>JAEIGA010010401.1_pt1 | contig 14104 bp, 18 predicted proteins | sample 9270691 | NCBI WGS metagenome assembly JAEIGA01 (sample SAMN17057246, study PRJNA624740) | gut metagenome | biome: biome; isolation source: fecal sample | host: Bos grunniens | place: China: Xizang | collected 2019 | reverse complement strand
ATCAACTCGTGAAACATGCATAAACACTGAGGTTTCAAGGCTTGATTTATTTTAACATTAGTTTCAAGATTGTATACAATCGTACAATTGCGCAACCATGCGGTTTACATGCCACAATCACAAATTATTGAAATTGTCAAGGGGTAAATTTAATGTAATTTTGTTTCAGATTATAAAACAGCCCGAGATACAATTTATATCTCGGGCTTTAAGATCATCTCTTTTCGTTATTCCATTTGATCAGAGTGAAATTATCATATGACTCTGGGGTTTCTCTACTAACTACTGGATCAGTTTTATATGAGCATCCACATAATTGTATGATAGTCTGTTTAGTGCTGGTTGAGTATGCATTGAATTTGAAGAATCCATTACCATCAATATAGCAGTCTTTGACAATTATTTTCGACTCAGCCTCAGAGCTAACATTATTATGTATTCTCATTACATAGTTAGTACCGGTTGACCTGAAAATTATGTTTTCAAATAGCCAGAAAACATGCATACCAAGCCCAGCTCCAATACACTTGTTGCCATCAGGTCTCACGTTTTTAAGATCTGAATTTCTAACGATAAAATAACTCTCGCTATCTCCACTGTTGTAATCTGCATGTATGCCGTATCTCAGGTTGACAGCATCCAGAGTAAGTCCATCAATTATTACATTATTGCCGGTAGCAAATGCTGAGAAGTTGTCTATAACATTCTGATTAGTTCCGGTATAATTTGCAATAACCTTAGATCCAGCCTCAAATTTGAGTTCAATGTCATGTAGCCATATACCAGCATCAAATAAATCTTGACTATAATCAACATAATCATCAAAGTAACTGTTGCCATAAAATGCTTTGTATTCGTTGATAATGTTATATGTGCCAGAGCCTATTACAAGCTTAGGGATATTATTAGCGTAGCAATATTTTACTGCTGCTAATATGCTGTCACCATTAGAGATAGCGTGATAGCTTTTATTTCTTGCTACCATTGTAAATGGTTCATAACCTACACCATTAGGATGTACACCAATATAAATATCCTGATTAGTTAGATAGCTATCATCAATAGTAATTCTTAACCATTTAACGTTAGCCGGTACTGTATATGGTGGATTTGTTGCACTATCATAGCCAGCCGATACAATAGGATTTTTATTAGCATCATAAGCTGTAATAAATCTGAATATTATATTATCAGATGTTGCTTTATTCCAGCCATAAATAACATCACCCTCGTTAACTGGCATAAAGTCGGTAACGTTAAGGCTATTATTATTTCCTATAAGACTACCAGCAGCCGTTAAATAATGCCCCTCCGTTAATTTTGTTGCGTCAAATAAATTTGTCGATTTAACAAAATTATACGCAAGCACATTATTTATAAAATTGATATCAGGTTGATTTTTAAGAACTGGAGAAAAATCTAAATAATCAACACCGACTCTTTTTATACCTAGATAGAATCTGCTGAAATTGGTGATAGCACTCTTAGCAACGGTAACTCTGATATATGCGACTCCTGACTGTATTGTAAGTGGGTGAAAATCTGTTATGAATGTCCCATTAATACCATAATCAGGAAGTGGATTTTTTGAACTATCATAGGCGCAAAGAAATCTCTTAGCGAAATCTTCATATTGTTGTGTAGTTTCATTGAATCCCCAGAAATATAGTTTTTCATATGCATTCACCGGTATGAAATCAGTTACCCAGAATGATGAGGATGTTGCTATTGTACCATCTTTTGCAATATAAGTATTATCTGTAATGGCATCAGGATCAAATCTATTATCGGATGTTGTTGTCAGATGGTCTATAATATCATGTAAATCTGACACCTGACCCCTAATTGCATCTCCAATGGTGTTATATGTCACACCATCATAAGAAATACGTCCATTTATAATCTCACTGTCAACCGTAACTCCAGCAATAGCAGCATCAAGTTGAGATTGTAATGATGCTGTTGTAGCTGTAATGGTGGCAGCCAACTCATTTTTATAAGCTAATTCTGAGCTATCTATATCATTTTTAAACTGCTGTATTGTAGTTGTAGCCCATGTCATAAAGGCTTTGATAAAGTCCTCTATTGTAAAATGAGTGATATTAGTGCCGATTATAAAATCATCATTAATAGCTATAGCAGATGTAACTTTATATAAAATATTATTCCATAAAAGCCAGTCATCCACTGCATAAGAGCTAGTGGCCTGAGTAGTGTTTAGCTCAACATTAAAAGTAATATTTCTATCAAAGACATTCTGATAATTGATAAAATCAAAAATCTTAAGCCAGTAATTAGTATTACTAAGCTGGATTCCGGTTGGGACTGGCTGCTTAGATAGAAAAGCATTTCCGTTAGTGTCAAGCACAATTGTATTTTTGGAATATTGTGTTGTTATATTCCATTCGATTGGATCTGAAAATGTGAGAGTTTCTGAATGTACAAATGTCTCTACAATTTCATCCAGCTCACGCATAGCCCGTAAGAGCCAACTGAGATTTAACTCGTGTAGATTGGTATAGGGAAATTGATCAAATAAGCCCATAGCTACCTCCTTAATATAATCTTAAACAGAATCTATCTATAAAATCCCTGATAATGATATCATAAAGATTTAATTTAACAACTTCTCGCTGCTCCTGAATTAATTGTTGCGTCGAGGTGAGACCAATATTCCCCTGTTCAGTTCTCAACGTATTAATAGTTCCAGTATCAGTGGTGTCTCTGTCGATAATTCTGTTATCTGTCTGAGTTCCGGTATGTGCATCTGTAATCGTTCCGGTATGTGCATCTGTCTGAGTTCCGGTATGTGAATCTGTAATAGTTCCAGTATGTGCATCTGTCTGAGTTCCGGTATGTTCATCTGTAATAGTTCCAGTGTCCGTAGTGTCAACATCTTGTATTGTCTGTTCTGCTGGTGTTGCTGTGCTACCATTAAAGCCATAAACGTTACGTGTTGTCGTTGAGTCACTAGTTCCGGCGAGGTCTCTAGTTTGTTCATCAGTCAGATTGTTAGTTGTGGTATCTGTAGCATCTCTTGTTTGTAAGTCTGTGAGGTTGTCCGTTCTGGTATCTGTAGCGTCTCTTGTTTGTAAGTCTGTGAGGTTGTCCGTTCTGGTGTTGTCATCAGTAACGTCTTCCGTAGTCGCTAAATTTCTTGTGATAAGTTCGGAGATAGTTCCGTCCTTATTCCATATGGGATTATATTCATATTGAGTAGTATCATAAAGCTCTTCCCATACATGTAGCTGCTTTTTGCTCCACGAGCCTATAGCCATCTTTAAAAATACAGGATTAGGATAAAGCAGCTCAAGCTCTGCGGTCTCCATAAGGAGATTATCTTTTAACACTTCATTATCAAGTGCCTCAGGTACTTCCATCAGATCAAGAAGCGTATTATCTTCCTGATACAGAGTCAGCAAGTCCATTGTCGCTCTCATCTTGTACCTCCATATCTTCTTTAAATCTCCATTCTACAGATAGATCAAGTCCAAACATGCTATTAGTCTTTTCCACTGACTCTTTTAAGCTCTCAAGCGCTAGATCGGCCCATAACTTAACCTCCACATCATTGCTCTCAACCTCGGCAGTAATGAGTCTTTCTTTCTTCTCTGTATTAGAGTTGGGGATTCCAAGGTCAGAGCAAAACTTCTGCTCCCATTTTCTCATATCGTCCATGATCATAGAAACAATATAGGAGTTCTTTAGATCCTGATTAAACATCATCCAGTTAGGACTTCCATCATCATTGAATAGGTTTTTGTCCGGAAATACTGCTGGTTCTCCAGAAGCAATGCTATCATACATTTTCTTGAATGTCTCAGCAGCATTTTTATTGGCAGATGCAAAAACATAAGCCAGCTTACTATTAAATAGGTTAGTTCCGACTGTCTCAGCACATAAAGCCAAGATATCAGCATAAAAATTAACCTTATCCATGATACCACCATAATCAGGCATGAGTCGTATTAGAGTGCACTGCTTATCAATCTGAGGCTCAAGGATTCCGGTTAGTAGTGGGTTGGCTATTACTGCATGAGTTGGCTGATAGAATATATTGTAACCTCTTAAGCTGCATCCTTGTGGTATTACTCCATATTTATTAGTATTGATAACTGCAATATAGCCCCAGCAGTATAATACATAAAGGAAGTAATTCTTAGCCCACGTTTCAGGGAGCTTCCATTTGAATACAGCAATTGCTTTTTGTAATAAGTATCTTCTAAAATACCATTGTAATGTAGTATCGCTGGTGTGCATGGTTGATGGTGATAACATGCTGTTATACGCATTTTCATGATTGTAGAATGTTGGAGCACCAAAACCGATAACTCCGGAATATTGATTACTATTATTACTCAACTCTATCTACCTCCTTTCTTGTATATTTTATTTTGGCATATTGCAAATAACCAAGGGTATTTTCTTGATGGCTTCGGTGGTTCTGGTGGTGGAATTGGTTCACCTGAAAAATAAACATCAACATATACATTATTCCATGAGTCATCATATGTGAGATGTATCTCTTGACTGACTGTTATAGCTATTGAGTGATCGTAACTATCCCACACTCTTACATCATCAAGAGTAGCTCCAGGATCAGGGTCACAGTATATGATTATCTCTTCACCATCTACCAGAGGAGGTACTACGTTAGTGCTGGCAGTGCCATCTCCTGAGACATTTAAAAATACATTACTCATAATAAAAGCCACCATTTAAATAAGAAATAATGCTTTGTAGTTCCGTATTAGTGCAAGGGATAGCTGGGTCAGCATCCTCGCACATGATAAAACCTGAAAGAGTGTTTAGCTGTACAGCTTTACAAAGTGGTCTGCCTCTGCTTGCTATATCATCATCTACTACTGTCAAGAATCTTCCTATTATATTCCATAGATTATTGAAAGCAAATGAGCCATTAGAGCCCGAGCTGACCGGAATAGGTTGAGATAGTGCTGCTGCATCCATTATAGCACTAAGACCACTACTCAATGCACCAGCTGGACGGCCACTGGCAAATGCTTTCAATGTGAGTCCAGCGTCACTAAATGCATTTGAGATTGCGCCCTGATTAAGCATATTCTGACCCAGCTGGACCGGAACTCCTACCTGACAATAATGATCCTCAACATAAGCTAAGTGATCTTTAGCTTTGATTGACAGTCTACCAGTACCGGTGCATAGGTCTACATTGATAACGCATACCAGAGTATTCTCATCCATTAGATGCTGGTTGTTAATCTGGATTGCTCCCCAGTTTCCAGCATTTAATATATAGGTAGAAAAAGGACTCTGATTTAAATAGCTGCCTCTGGCCGTAGCCTGAGGATGCTTTGGAATATTAAAAGTTAGATTTCTAGTATAGATGAAATCTGACAGCTCTTTACAGCTATTACTAACATTAGTTATCTCCCACCAGCCGACTTCCAGAGGGTCATTTCCGGTGGTAAGTGCAAACGGAAACCATAAGCACGAAACAATGTACTGCATAGGGTTAAATATGCATTTAAGCAGTTCGTCGGATATGTCAGATACTCCAAGGTTCTGAGGATCTAATAGATAATCTGTCATAGCTCGTATTGCTGCCGGCTTAACTGCATAATATGTAACTGCGCCACCATTCTGGCCAGCATCTTTACCCTGACAACCAATTACGAAAGTTCCGTCATCAACATCACTTTCCCAATCAGGACCTATCTGAGCATTCTCAACTGTCTCCGTTATCTCACATTTAGCCGGATAGTACATATCAATTATTTTACCATCATAGCTGGATGCTGCTCTGGTAACATAGCCAGTATAGTTACCTATTGGAGTTTTCCAGCTTGCCAGAGGATCTACGTCACAAGAGGCTACCCACTTTCTATCTTCCCATCTCCACCTCACAAAATAATACCTGTTAAACTCCGGGATATAACAATAATTAAATGCTGTGGGGTTACTACTCTGACCTAGTACCAACTCAATCTCCGGCTTTAATATGTCGCAAGTATCTTTTAAGACTATTGCATAATCCGTACCAGTTCCACTGGTCTGCAATGTTGAGTTTATTCTTTTAGTTAATGTATAAAATGATGCTGTAAAGCTCATATGTACCTCCTACATTAGTAGGAGCTGCACAAGTAACTGTACAGCCCCATATTAAACATCAGTCGAGAAGCATGATAATTGTATTCTCTGTAAAGTCATTCCAGTATCTATCTGTAAACTTAAGCCAAAAGTTCTGGAACTCTCCCTTGCCGTTATAGGCTGCGGAAGTTGTTCTCTGGTTAACTATTGTATAACCGGCTGCTTCTACGTCAGTGATAACACCAAATACATTAGATATCTGTACGCTTGAAAGTGGTGTTTCAAGTGTGCCGTCATTTTTCATATATGTAGGTGTTACGTCGATCTGGTCGAGACTCTTGATTGACTGCCAGAAATTAAGAATAGCTGTATCAGCCATTCTAAGGTAATTATCGTGGAAAGTATCAGCTAGAACAGAAGCCTCCATCTGGAAACGTTCACTTGAAAGCAAGTAAACATTCTGCTTGTTATATGGAGTATGTCTTGAGATCTCTTTTCCGGTTACATTCTGGTGATAGATGATACTACGCTCAGTAAGAAGTGAAGCAGCAGTAGCAACTGTAGCATAAAGCCACTTAGTAAACTTTGAATACTCGTCTGCATCTCCTCTGATATCTGTAAGAGTCTTAGCTGGTGAATAGCCTGAGTATGTATTATACATAGTCACTAGATGCAAGATCTGTGGAGCATTATTAATAGAATAAACTCCAGCAATGAGGTTAGCCAGAATCATGCGAGCCATTGACTCATGTTTCTGTTCTGTCTGGTCTGAGATTGTCTGCAATTTTCCACTAATGAAAGCTCCCAGCTCATCAGGACCTGAAAAAGCAACATCTAACTGATTAGAGAACAGTGTCCACGGTATCTCATAGTCGTTCTGTCCATAGAAGTTGGTCTGTAATACCTCGTCAAGAGTAGGAGCCTGATCCTCAACTCTTACTCCAGTAGTTAATGGAAGTCGTGAACCATCTTCCCAGTCTCTATCTACATAATTAATCTTACGAACATGATTTCCATATCTGATAGCATCAGCCTCAAGGCCCTGAAACTTTCTTGAATATGGTCTTGTTGAAATGATAGTCCTAGATAGGACCTGAGAGATAGCTCCCATCAGATTGTCATAGCCTGCGAGTAGTCCGGTCTGAGCTACTGCTGTAAATTCACTTGTATTTGTCGGTGTGATCACAGCTTTACCAGTTGCCTGACTGACAATCTGATTTAAGATAGTACCTATAGCATTATAGGTTAGTACGTTTGCTGCCATTAGTTATTACCTCCTTTTGGTGTTGTGGGCGGATTGATGATCTCCGCTAAGATATCTTCAGCCGTAACTGGCTTAGGCTGCTGAGTATTGAGTAGTGCATTTGACTGTACTACCTGAGTGAGCCCCTGAACAGATGCCAGCACATCATCAATAGTTGCTCCCTGAGGAAGTGCTGGAGCTGTTACTGTTGCCTGAGCTGGTGGTGTTGCTGTTACTGTTGCCTGAGCTGGTGGTGTTGCTGTTACTGTTGCCTGAGCTGGAGCTGGAGCTGGAGCTGGTGCTGCAACTCCTACAGTATTAAGTGCTGCGATCTGCTGCGCAGTGAATCCAGCTTTTGCTAAAACGAGTATTTCTTCCTTATTCATTACTTGCCTCCTTTTTGGCTATAGTCTTTTTGAAACCATTCAAATTTTTTTTCTTCATTATTTTAGGATAATCAACATACGAGATGTCAAGGTCAACACTTCCACATATCCCAGAGATACTACCTTTACTGGAACACTGCCACATCTGAGCATCTTCACAATACTCCGGAGCTTTTCCGTAACGTGCCACCCAGTGCGCAAACTGCTTAATCATGTCAAGGTGAAGCCTATCTTTAAAACCTGAGATATCTGAGCCATATATACCGCAGAAATATCCGGCTTTTTCCATTGTCTCGCAAAATGCTATAGCTGCTTCTGTGTTATCATCCTTGTAGCGGAAGTCTGGAGCTTCCAGATCGAGCCACACTGGATATTCAAATTGTTTACCTTTGATGATTTCTATGAATCTGTTAGCATCTGCGACACCAGCCTCAGCACCCTGAAACCTCTTACCTACAAAGTAATAAGCTCCCACATTAAGTCCGGCAGCTTTAGCCTTTTCATAGTTGCGCTCAAAATATGAATCCTTATAAAATCCATTGTCTGAGCCTCCGGCTTTGATGATAACAAAATCAATTCCGGAATCCTTGACTCTTTTAAAGTCTATCTCGCCTTGCCATTTTGAAACATCAATACCATTAATCATTGTCCTTGTACCTCTGCATGTAATCAGTTAGATGCTGAAGAGCTAAAGTATTATTGACTATAGCCTCTTTTAAAGTCGTAGTCTCATCCTTATGATCCTTAGTCATCTGTTGCCTCTCTTCCCTATGTTTGTCTTCTGTGTACTTAACATACCAGGCCATTATTCCAGCCATGACTATAGGGAATCCATATTGACCTACAGCTTCTATGATCTGATCCATACACTTACCTCCTTTCTTATTATATGTAATTGTATTATTGTATACAATCATAACCCATAAAAGACGGATGTAAATTTCAAGCGCCTAGCAAACGCATGGACACCCTTTAGGGGCTGCTATTGTCCGATTACATCCGTCATACTTATAATATATTATTTCTTGAAATATTTGTCAAATAGGATCTCGTTTATATACTCCTCAAATACAATCCTATTTTTCATGTAGGCAGCCCATAAGAATAGATAGTCTTTCCTGAATCTCTCTTTGTCCTTTTCTCCCACACCATACTCTTTAGGACTTCCAGATTTAAAACCAGTCACATAGTATTCATTCTTAGACTTGTGTTTGTATATCGTCAGCTCTCCTATTGCTACTATTGGCCTATACTCTTTTATAGGTTTTGACTCAATACGGCCTCTCTCTTCATTAATAAATGTATTTTTGATAGCCATATTATAAAATTCAGTTCCACGAGTGAGCTCATATAATGCAGTCTGGCTTTTGGCCTCTGAGATCTTAGACTTGTATAAGTCAATAAGCAGCATTCTACGTTTTTTATCGTAGTAATACTCATCTCCTGATTTTCGTATCTTTTCCGCAAGTCTGACCAGTTTAAGCTCCATGAAAAGTGGATTATCAATCCTATTAGAGTTTGCTGTACAGAGTAGTTTAACTGGTGGATCTCCGTTAAGCTCTCTATTTCTGTTGATAGTCTCATAAGCGTTAAAAAGTGCTCCAGCTTCATCCTTTATCGGCCTCTCATTAAGCTCTGGGATAAACTCGTCAAGATGCATTATTTTAATCTCGTGGCCATCTATACCTCTAAGATTAGAGAATGTACTGAGGCTTGTAAGTATTCCTTTTGTATCTCCAACTGGGATCTCTTTTCCATCCTCATTGATATCTGTATCATGGAAAGCAGATATATATTTATTAACTGCATATGGTTTTATGCTCCAGCCTCTATCATCATTGAGCTGTTTAAAAGGCTGCATCTCATCTTTTTTAACTATATCTACCTGAGACTGCAATCTTCTTAAATAAATAAATTTCCATTGATTATCAATAAACTCCTGAAGTGATCCATAAGTTTTACCGGTACCACGGCCACCATATATGAATATAAAAATTGCCTCATGCCTCAGGATCTCCGGAATGTTAACATATCCATTATCATCATATATTTTCATATATCCTCCTATTAAAAAGCTCAGGAGTGCAGCAGCTCCTGAGCCGTGTATATGCTCTTTATTCTCCTGGAGAAACATAAGCGCATGTAACAAAAGTTCTATTATTCTTAGAAACTCCGTTCATGACCTTGAGTCTCTTAACCTCATCCGGTGAGAATATATCAAGGATCTCACGAAAGGCCCTGATAAATGTGGGAGAGTTTGTAGCAAAAGTCTCTCCGTCAGTGGTTCTCATTGAGAATAGCTCTACCTCTTCACCATCTGAGTTGTGATCAAGATAGATACACCATGCTGTAAGATCTAATGTAGAATCTACAGCCTCAGCCATCTTCTGTACATCCTGAGCCTTTGTAAGGAAATAAAGCTCCTCTTTTGATAGTTCCTTATTCTGTTCTAATACTTGCATCTGTTCTTACCTCCGTAATTGTCTCTGTTACTGTTTTGGTTGAAGTGTTTAGAATACTCACAAGATTTGAAATATTTGGTTGATTGTGCCTTCCACTGCTGCAAGTGGATAGCTATTGATGGGAGTTGAACCCACTTAGTCACGTAAGTGCTGACCTTACGTCTGACAGCTCTCGCCTCAGCTCTCCGAACATCTGACCGCAATAGCCACTAAACAAGGGGAGAAACGTTGCTAGTGGGGAACTAGCTTATAATCATATTATATCATTTAGTATTATAAGTCAATATACATTTTCTTACATCTGTTCAAAAGTTCTCGATATTCTCCAGTTAGTCCCAGAGTCTTAGTATTATCCACCAGAGATACATTTCTCGTAATTCTAATAGGAACTCCGTCCGGTGTATTATATTCTGTGGTTTTTGGCTCATCTGAGTATCTGGCTTCTAGTCCTCCTCCATATTTGAATACAAAACCCTCATCCATCATCATAAGAGGATCTACTGGAGGTCCTATTTTAACATCATGCTTTTTGGCTGCACGCTCCAGCTCTATAGCCCCGATACGTTTATTAACTCCGGCTATTGTGATGTGCAGATTATCGTCATCATCTATATAAGCATATTTCTTCGCTCCCATTGTCTTAAATCTTTTAATATGCTTCTCAGGCTCAAAGAGTCCCATATATACCGCTTGACCTTGTGGATCAACTGCAAAAGTTTTATTCTTTTTAGCTTCCTTTATAACTGGCTCATTAAGTGCAGACCAGTCAAGTTCTCCAACATACTTAACGGAATCAGTATCGCAATAAACAAATTGATTTCCGGCTAGATCTATTCCGGCTTGTAAGTGTGCTCTGGCTCTTGCTGTAACCCATACTCCCCACGCATAATTTAAGAATGCATGTTTATTATGATCATTTAAAAGAATTTCTTCCTCAGTGTCTTCCGGTTCATATAAGTCATCATCACCATTAACATATTTAATACTTCTTTTGACTGGATCTTGTGCCATCATACCGTATTGTGCATTGAGTAGGTTCTTCATTTTATTGTAAAGCAGCTTATAAAACTCAGCTGTGTGCTCTGAGTCTGTTGGCTTATCCTGATAATCTGTCTTATTCTGGAAGTATTTCATCACTACATCACGTAACTGTTTTGGCAGCTTCCCATATCTGGCCGTTGCGACTTCCAATATAGTAATATCAAAATCGTATTGTTTCCTTATTATATCGTAATCAAGGTCGGTAAGTGTAATCTCTCCTATCACTTCCGCAGATAACACTCTACCATTATCATAAGCACCATTATAGATACCTCTACATTTAGAAGTAGGGATGTATGGAACTGGAGTAAGGTCATCTTTTAAAGTTACATTCTGTAATACACATCTAAATAGTACGGCTTTATGCTTCATATAAATAAGATCCTCCAACTTATTTTTATCAATCACATCTTTTAATAATGTAAATTTAGAGACTGGAAACTCAGAGTTAACAATCTCAGTAGGATATGATGACTTTATGTCATGACTGTTTAGGTTGCTTAGTACCGACATAGCCAGCATAGAATCTGCTGGCATGGGTATTACCTCCTCTAAATGCTTCTCTCAACATTTTGTATATTTTATATGTAGGAAGCTGATTTTTAATATAAGTAGGTGACACCTTGCGCATAGCTTTTTTTGCATCTCTTCTGGCATAGCCGGTACTGGTTAATGGTAGAGTATAAAGGTTATCACCATCTCTATTCATTTCTATAGTGATAGCCTCTACCAGTCCTCTTACGTCATTGATACAATATGCTATTTCTTTTTGAGTTAGTTCAGTGTACCAGAATCTAAGCTTTTTATAATTCATCTTAAGTTTATAGGAATGTACTCCCATCTTTTCGCAGAACGTTCTGAGATTCATGTTAGTTTGTAAGTAGCTACATCTAAATTCAAAAGAATTATTAAGCAATGCTTTTAATACTTTTCTGGAGTCCATACAGAATACATCATCAGGACTAAAAGAGAATACTCCGGAAAGATATTCAAACTCAAAGCTCAAATTGTGCACGAATATAACAAGTCTATTATCTCCTAGGATCTCTTTTAAGTTCTCTAAAAAGATCCTGAGCTCGTACCAGCTTCTACCCATCACAGTACATTTATCTCCGAACTGCCATTGCCACACGTACATAACAGACTCGTCAATTGCTTTAATATATGTAGTCTCGATATCAAATGCTGTGACCAGGTCCACATAGTAATACTTTTGACTGCTGGACTGGTTGCCTTTTTTCCTTTTCTGAATTGGCAAAGACTCAAACCATGAATAATCAAAATCCTCAATATTAACTACCATTTTTCTTCTCCCTTTTAATCTGTTTAAGTGCTGTATCTACATTCTTAGCAAGTCCGGCCTTAACCATTGTACGTGCTTTAACTCTGTCATAGTTAATGCTAGACTTATCTGAGTACCTGAGCTGCTTAGCTGCTTCAACATTATCTAACCAGAATCTAAAATCCTGTTCGACTTGCGTAGGATCTAATTTAAATTTAGATACTACTCCATAAGTATCAGCAGCATCTCCGGAATCATATTCCATATCTAGCATCTGATTTCGATACTGCTCCATGAACTCACCAAACTCAAGATAGTTTTCAGGATTAACAAAAGTGTAACCATGACTCTTAAGAGTCTTTAGAGATTTCTCCATTATTTCTTTCTGGCCTGACACTGTTGAGAATTTTGATGTTATGAATCTAGCCAGATCGGAAAGACGACCGGCTAGTTCATAATCTGATTTAATATCTTTTAGCTTCTTGAATCTATTAACATTGGCTCTATAAGTATTAGTATTAGCCCATTTAGTTTTACCCATTCTTTTAAGTCTCTTCTGGCTTATATCTCTCAGTCTCGTATATTCCTTACGGACTTCCTTGCGGAGTTCAGGACTCGCTTTAAGCCTTGCTACTATCTGACTGGGTGTATAATACTCTGGACTATATTTCAATTTTCCAGTTGCTACCATATTTACCTCCTACCTTTTGCATCTTGATCCTGAGACTCATCCTCTTCCTGACTCTTCTTTATTAACCATGCTATCATACCAGAACGACTACGGCCGTTAATTTCTGCTACCTCATCAATATACTGGAGCAGATTTTCGTCAATTGTAATTGAAATCTGTTTATTCATAATCTATAACCTCCAAACTCTCAGAATCTACCCAGATACAGTTACCTGATTTATCACTCACTTTAATAAGTGTACTGCCATCTCTCATGGTACTAAACTCCCTAATCGTTAAATTACCACTCCCATCATTAAATGTTAATCTCTTCATTATCTATAATCCTCCTTACATTTTTAATTAAATCACTAAGCTCATTCATAATATTACTACCGTGGTTAGATGCCATATTTATAATAGTAATTACAGTATCCTCACGAGCATCCTCATAACCTTGCCTATAATCAGCATTACCAGTATATTTACCTCGATTCATCAAACTCCTCCAATTTGTCTTTTAGGCTCTCAATCCTGATCTCACATAAATCTATACTTGCTTCCCAGTACTCAATTTTAGCCTTATAGCATCTAATTACTGCTGGATCTGAGCATGTAAATTTAAATGCCTTAACCCTGGCTAATTCTAATTTTACTCTAGCTAGCTCTTTAGTCTGGGCCTCAAGCTCTGCTTCAATAATTGATCTTAACATATAATCACCTCCTACGATCATTTTATATCATTTTATATCATAATGCAACTCTAAATTTGACACGGTATTATGAAACAAAATTACATTAAATTCACATCTTGACAATTTCAATAATTTGTGATTGTGGCATGTAAACCGCATGGTTGCGCAATTGTACGATTGTATACAATCTTGAAACTAATGTTAAAATAAATCAAGCCTTGAAACCTCAGTGTTTATGCATGTTTCACGAGTTGAT